>JAEEGK010031817.1_pt1 | contig 10370 bp, 5 predicted proteins | sample 8958771 | NCBI WGS metagenome assembly JAEEGK01 (sample SAMN16246547, study PRJNA631951) | gut metagenome | biome: gut microbiome; feature: rumen; material: SC-attached | host: Bos | place: Iran: Karaj | collected 2018-10 | reverse complement strand
GCGACAGCCGCACCATGCAGGTCGACATCTTCATTCACAACGACGACCTCGGCGGCGCCGAAAACGGCGAGAAGGTGCTGGTGGAGATGACCGACTGGCCCGAGCGGATGAACAATCCCGTGGGCAAAGTGATAAAACGCCTGGGACGCCCCGGCGACAACAACGTCGAGATGCAGTCCATCCTGGCCGAGTACGACTTCCCGCTCGACTTCCCTGCCGAAGTCGAGGAGGAGGCCAAGAAGATACGCAAGCCCACTAAGAAAGAGATGGCCAGTCGCAAAGACTTCCGCGACGTCACCACTTTCACCATCGACCCCGCCGACGCCAAAGACTTCGACGACGCCCTCTCCTTCCGCGAACTGCCCAACGGACACATGGAGGTGGGCGTGCATATCGCCGACGTATCATACTATGTCAAGCCCGGCAGTGCCATTGACCGCGAAGCCTATGAGCGCGGCACTTCCGTCTACCTCGTCGACCGCACCATCCCCATGCTCCCCGAGAAACTCTGCAACGAGGTCTGTTCCCTCCGTCAGGACGAGGACAAACTCTGCTTCTCCGTCGTCATGGAGATGGATGGCAAAGGCAAAGTCTATAACACTTGGATGGGCAAAAGCGTCATCCGCAGCGACCGCCGCATGGCCTACGAAGAGGCGCAGGAGATAATTGAAAGTGGAAAGTGGAAAGACGAAAGTGAAAAGTCAGTGGGCGAGGCCATACTGAAACTCCATGGCATCGCCACCATTCTACGTGCAGCACGCTACAAGAGCGGCGCCATCAACTTCGAGACCCAGGAGGTGAAGTTCCAACTCGACGAGAACGCCAAGCCCATCGGCGTCTACATCAAAGAGAGCAAGGAGGCCAACTGGCTCATCGAAGAGTTCATGCTCCTGGCCAACCGCAAAGTGGCGGAGTTCGGAGCTCAGAAGGCGGAGTTCGAAGATAAAAACGGTCGCAAAAAAACTCCGACCTCCGACTTCCGACCTCCGACCTCAAATAGGACATTTGTCTATCGCGTCCACGACGAGCCCAATCCCGAGAAACTCAACACCTTCGTCGAGTTCGTCGCCAAGCTGGGCTTCAGCATGAAGACCACCAGCCGCAAAGCCCTTGCCGAGAGCTACAACCGCCTGTTCGAGAACATCGCTGGCCGCGGCGAGGAGCACATGGTCGACACCATCGCCATCCGCACCATGAGCAAAGCCTACTACAGCACCGAGAACATCGGCCACTATGGACTCGCCTTCCCCTACTACACACACTTCACCTCCCCCATCCGCCGCTACCCCGACCTGATGGTGCACCGACTGCTCGACCTCTACCTGCACAACGGCAAGTCGGTCAACGCCGACGAGTACGAGGACTACTGCCGCCACTGCTCCGTGATGGAGAAGAAAGCCGCCGACGCCGAGCGCACCAGCGTCAAATACAAGCAAGCCGAATATCTGGCCGACAAGTTGGGACAGGTCTTCCCCGCCCTCATCAGCGGGGTCAGCAAGTGGGGCATCTACGCCGAGATCGAGGGCAACAAATGCGAAGGCATGATACCCATCGGAAGTCTGAAGGACGACTACTACATGCTCGACGAGGACAACTACCAAGTCATCGGACGCCGCCACGGCCGCTGCTACAAACTCGGCTACCCCGTCCACATCCGCGTCCGCCATGTCGACCTGCTGAAGAAGCAGATTGACTTCGAGCTAGTCGAAGAGGATGACCGCGTCGCGGGTGCCCCCGCTGGGCAAAAAACGGCGGGGAAATATGCTACGCAAACATCAAAAGGCAAAAGCCAGCGCAACAAGAAAGGCACCCCTCAGCCAAAAGAAGAAAAGAAGAAAAAACATTCCCGCCGGCGGAAATAAAACAGCGAGGGCTTCACGATTGTGAAGCCCTCGCTGTTTTTACGCATCAATATCTTATTTGAACAGCGCGTCAATCTGTTCTTGGTAGGCGGCGGCGACGTTGCGGCGGATGAGCTTCTGCGTCGGCGTAAGCATCTTGTTGGCCTCGGTCCAAGGCTCGGCGACGAGGGCGAAGCGCTTGACACGCTCCGTCTCGCCCAGTTCGGCATTGTACTTGTCGACCACCTTCTGGTATCGAGCGATAACGGTCTTGTCGGCAATCATCTCGGCGGGAGTCGTGGCACTGACGCCATGGCGCTTGCACCAGTCCTTCAGCATGTCGAAGTCGGGGGCGATGAGGGCAGCGGCGAACTTCTGTCCGTCGCCCACCACCATCATGTCGAGGATGAAGGGAGCCTGCTTCATTTTCTCCTCAATCACCTCGGGATTGATGTATTTGCCCATCGAAGTCTTGAACATGCTCTTGGTACGGCCGGTGATGAACAGATATCCGTCGGGGTCGAAGTAGCCGGTGTCGCCGGTGTGGAACCAGCCATCGCTGTCGATAGCCTCGGCAGTGAGATCGGGCTTGTTGTAGTAGCCTTTCATCACATTGCCGCCACGACACTGAATCTCGTTGGTCTTCGGGTCGATGCGCACCTCAATCTCGCGCATGGCGAAGCCCACGGAGCCAATCTTGCGGCCTTTCTTGTTCGAGTTGGTCACGGCGATGAGCGGCGAGCACTCGGTGAGGCCGTAGCCCTCATAGAGATCCAAGCCCACACAGGAGAAGAAGCGCGTGAGACGAGGCTGGATGATAGCACCGCCACTGACTAGCATGCCGAGGTGTCCGCCCATGCTCTCGCGAATCTCTTTATAAACCAATTTATCGGCTATCTTCTTTTGGAGTTTATACCAGCAGGAGAGTTTCGACTCGTCGAGGTCATATTCGAATGCCAAATCGAGGGCCCAGTCGAATATCTTCTTCTTCAGACCGGTGAGTTTCTCGCCCTTGCGGAAAATCTTGTCGTAGACCTTCTCGATGAAACGAGGCACGCAGGCCAGCATATGCGGCTGTATCTCCTTGCAGTTGTCGCCCACTTTGGCGATACTCTCAGCGTAGGCAATCTCGAAGCAAAGCCACTGGTAGAGGTAGCCCATCATGCGCTCATAAATATGGCACATGGGGAGCCACGACAGGGCGCGCGTCCAGCTGGGGGCGGGACTGCCTTTGATTTCCTGCACGTTCATGATAAGGCCGCGGTGCGTCAGCATAGCGCCCTTGGGCACACCTGTGGTGCCGCTGGTGTAAATCATCGTGCAGACATCGTCGATGGTCAACGAGTCTTTGATGGCCTGCAGCTGCTGCGGCGCATCGGGGTGTTCGGCCACATAGCGGCGGCCAAGGTCATAGATATCGTCGAGCGACTTCACGCCCTCCATGGGGACGATGGTGCAGAGGTTCTCCAGATGCGGAAGCTGCTCGCGGATATTGCTGATTTTCTTATACAGGGCGGGGGTTTCGACCACCAACAGGCGCACATCGGCATCATTGAGGATGTACTGGTAGTCCTCCTCACTGATAGTCGGATAGATGGGAAGCAGCACGGCACCCGTCTGCTGCACACCGAAGTCGACATAGTTCCACTCCGGACGGCCGGCGCTGATAAGACCGATATTCTCGCCCTTCTTCACTCCAAGATGCAACAAAGCATAGCTGATAAGATTGACTTTCTCAATATATTCGTCAATAAAATGCGACTTCCATTCGCCGTTTTCCTTGAATTTGAACACAGGGCGTTCGGGGTGGAGTTCCTTTCTCCATTCAAGCAGGTCAAACAATCTGGTAGGCTCTTGCATAGAATCGTTGATTTTAAATTAATTTTGCAAAAGTACAACATTATTGCCACATGACCAAATAAAAATAGAAAATTAACATTTTACATCCCCTTAGTTCCTCCCTCGGACGGCAAGCAACTGTTCCTTCCCACGGTCATCTTCTACCAACTCCGACCACAACAAACGAAGATACATCCATAACAAACTGATTATAAACATCTCACAAAGCACATTCGCAACCAACTCATAAATTACTCATATCCAACCATCAATGTATTCACATGTTTTCTGTGTCGAAGTGAGAAAAATTTTGTATTTTTGTAACCTCAAAAAAGCAACGATTTCGATGGCGATAACTGACAAACAATTGATTGCAGACTTGTCGGCCGGCAAGTACAAACCCGTTTACCTGCTCACGGGCGAGGAAAACTATTACATCGACGTGGTGTCGGACTACTTCGAAGAGAATGTCATCGACCCATCGGTGCGCGACTTCGACCAGACGGTGGTCTACGGCCGCGATGTGGACATGGCCACAGTCATCAGTACAGCAAAACGCTATCCGATGATGTCGCCCATCCACCTCGTCATCGTCAAGGAGGCTCAGGATATCGCCGTCAAAGAGTGGGAACTGCTGGCCAACTATCTGCAGCAGCCGTCACCACAGAGTGTGCTGGTGTTCTGCTACCGCCATAAGAAACTCGACAAACGCACGGCCGCATATAAAGCCATCGACAAGACAGGCGTGGTATACGAGAGCCCACGCATCTACGACAATCAGGTGCCGGCCTGGATATCCCGCGAGGTGGGCGCCCACGGCTACTCCATCGGCGACAAAGCCGCCGCCATGCTGGCTGAATACTTGGGCACCGACCTGAGCAAGATTGCCAACGAACTCGGCAAACTCTATCCTTTGCTGCCCGCTGGCGGCGCCATCACTGAGCAGCTGATCGAGGACCAGATTGGAATCAGCAAGGACTACAACATCTTCGAGTTGCAGAAAGCCATCGGCCGGCGCGACCCGATGATGTGCAACCGCATCGTGAACTACTTCGCGGCCAACCCCAAGAAGAATCCCATCCAGCAGGTGCTGCCACTGCTGTACAGCTACTTCCTCAAGATAATGATATACCATCAGCTCGAAAACAAAAGCGACGCAGCCAAAGCATTGGGATGCCCCCCTTCTTTCGTGTCCGACTACGCAACAGCAGCCCGCAACTTCCCTCTTGGGAAACTGGCTTCCTGCATCGGCTACCTCTACGAAACCGACCTCCGCAGCAAAGGTGTCCGCAACAGCGGAAACGTCACCGACGGCGAACTGCTGAAAGAACTGATATTTAAAGTTATTCATTAAAAGCCTCACCCCCAACCCCTCTCCGATGGAGAGGGGAGTAAAATGAATCCGATGGAGAGGGGAGTAAAATGAAAAAGAAACATAGATAATAATGACTAAAAGAATAATTGTTTTGTTGCTGCTAATGACTCCCCTCGCCCTTTGGAGAGGGGTTGGGGGTGAGGCTGCGGCACAGGGCACCGTGAAGGGCGTGCTCTTCGACGAGAGCAACGGCGAGGCCGTCCCCTTTGCCAATGTCATCCTTGACGGCACAGCCTACGGCTGCGCCACCGACCTCAACGGCTTTTTCCTTATCAACAAGGTGCCCGCTGGCGAATACACGCTGCGCGTGCGTTTCATGGGCTATGAGGAGTACCGGCAGACTGTCACAATCGCCGACCGCAAAACCGTCACGCTGACCATCCACCTCAAGCCGTCAGCACAGATGCTCAAGACCGTGGAAATCACCGACAGCAAAGCCGAAGAACGCCGCATACAGACGCAGGTGAGTGTGGAGAAGCTCACCGCCAGCCAGATACAGCAGATGCCCTCCATCGGCGGCACCGCCGATATCGCCCAGTATATGCAGGTGCTTCCGGGCGTCAACTCCACCGGCGACCAGGGTGGCCAGCTCTACATCCGTGGCGGTTCGATGATTCAGAACCTCACCCTCCTCGACGGCATGATTGTCTACAATCCCTTCCACTCCATAGGCCTCTACTCTATCTTCGAGACCGATGTCATCCTCAACGCCGACATCTACACCGGCGGCTTCGGCGCCGAATATGGCGGCCGTCTCTCGTCGGTCATGGACATCACCACCCGCGATGGCAACAAGCGCCACCACAGCGGCAAGCTGGGCATCAACACCTTCGGCGCCAGCCTCATCCTCGAAGGCCCCCTGAAGCGCGAGACCGACCGCTCCAAGACCACCTTCACCTACCTCCTCACCGCCAAAAACTCCTACCTCTCCAAGAGTTCCCAACTCCTCTACCCCTACATCACGGGCGGTCTGCCATTCGACTTCCTCGACCTCTATGGCAAACTCTCGCTCAACTCAGGCACCGGCAGCAAGGTCAACTTCTTCGGCTTCCGCTTCGACGACAGCGTGCTCGGCTACCAGGCCATCAACAACTACCACTGGCGCAATGTCGGCGCCGGCACCAACTTCACCCTCGTCACCGGCACCGCTGCCATCCTCGACGGCAGCATCGCCTACTCCGACTACAACATCACCCTTGACGACGGCTCCACCAAGACCCGGTCCAGCGAAATCGGCGGCTTCAACATGACACTGCAGATTACCAACTTCCTCGGCGGCAACCGTCTCAAGTACGGCCTCAGCATGGAGGGCTACCACACCGAATACGAATATACAGGCCGAAGCCCGCAGTCCAAGCCCTCCACCAACCTCTCGGCCTACGCCACCTACAAGTGGGGCAACGGACGCCTGCTGCTCGACCCGGGTCTGCGCATCATCTACTACGCCACCCTCAACCACGTCAGCCCCGAGCCGCGCCTGGCGGTGAAATACAACATCAGCGACTACTTCCGCCTCAAATTCGCCGGTGGCTTCTACAGCCAGATATTCCTCGACGCCCGCTCCGACAACGACATCGTCAACCTCTTCAACGGCTTCCTCACCGGCTCGTCCGACCTCAGCATCACCCACGCCTTCCTCGGCGACACCATCGCCACCTACACTCAGATGGCCAAGCATGCTGTCTTCGGCGCCGAATACGACCTCGGCGAGCACATCAGTTTCAACGCCGAAGTCTACTTCAAATACTTCGACCAGCTCATCAACGCCAACCGCAACAAAATCTACGACGACAACGACAAGGTCTACGCCAGTCCCACCAGCCCCTACTACAAACCCGAATACTACCGCAAGGACTTCATCATCGAGCGCGGCTTCGCCACCGGCCTCGACCTCAGCGCCCGCATCGACCTCGAGCGGCTCTACTTCTGGGCCACCTACTCACTGGGCTATGTCCAGCGGCAGGACGAGGTGCAGGTCTACAACCCCCACTACGACCGCCGCCACACCGTCAACCTGCTGGCTACCTACGCCCTCGGCGAGCAGCGCCAGTGGGAGCTCAGCGCCCGCTGGAGCTACGGCAGCGGCTACCCCTTCACCCAGACCCAGGGTGTCTACCAAAGTCTGGTCTTCGCCGACGGCATTGTGAGCGACTACACGCAAGAAAACGGCCAGTACAGCATCCACTACGCCGAACTCTACAAGGGTCGTCTGCCCGACTACCACCGCCTCGACCTCGGCGTCAAACGCAAGTTCTCGCTCGGCAAACGGTCGCTGCTCGAAGTCAACGCCAGCGTGACCAACGTCTACAGCCGGCAGAACATCTTCTACTTCAACCGTGCCACGCACGACCGTGTCAACCAGCTGCCCATCCTGGCCTGTCTGGGCATCACGCTGACCTACTAAACTTTATAATTCCACCTCCTCGCGGAATGCGGGGATGCCAATGTGCTTCCAGCCGGCTTTGCCGAGGGTCTCGGCAAAATGGCGCTGCGTCTCCTCCTCGCCATGCACCAGGAAGAGGCGCTTCACCTTCTTCTTGTCCTGACAGCCGATGTAGCGTATCATCTCCTCATAGTCGCCGTGACCCGACAGCGACTCGATGCGCCGCAGTTCGGCCCGCACCTTGTGCGGCTGACCGAAGATGCTCACCGTCTCGTCGCCGCGCATAATCTTGGCACCCAGCGTGCTCGGCTCACAGTAGCCCACGCAGAGGATGGTGGTCGAGGGATCCTCTATATGATTGGCAATATGGTGCTTCACACGACCTGCCTCCATCATGCCGCTGGCCGAGATGATGACGCACGGCTTGTGGCGCACGTTGAGGGTCTTGCTCTCCGCAACGCTCTGGATGTAATGCAGCCGGTCGAAGCCGAAGGGGTCGGGGTCTGTCTGGCAGTAGCGCGCTATATCCTCGTTGAAGCACTCGGTGTGCAGCTTCATGATGTTGGTGGCGCTGACGCTCAACGGGCTGTCGACAAACACATCGATGTCGGGCAGCAGCTTGACATGCTCCAGCCGGTCGAGGGCATAGATTATCTCCTGGGCCCTTCCGATGGCGAAACTCGGAATGATGAGTTTGCCCTTCTTCTTGGTGCAGGTGTCGAGCACCGCCATCAGCAGCTCCTGCTCGGCATCCTCCATGCTCTCATGCAGACGGTCGCCATAGGTGCTCTCCATGACGAGGTAGTCCACCTGCGGGAAGGGCTCCGGATCTTTCAGTATCTGCTTGCCGTAGCGTCCGATGTCGCCTGTGAAGCCTAGGCGTATCTTGCGGCGCCCCTCCTTGATTTCGAGGTAGACCAGCGCCGACCCCAGGATGTGGCCCGCGTCGAAGAACTCCACTGTCACCTCGCCCTCGATGTTGAACTTCTTGTGGTAGGGCACGCTGATGAAGCAGCTCATGCACTGCTGCGCGTCCTGCTCGTCGTAGATAGGTTCCACCGCGTCGAGGCCCTGCGCCTTGCGCTTCTTGTTGAAGGTGTGCGTATCCTGCTCCTGGATGCGGCCCGCGTCGGCCAGCATGATGGCACAGAGGTCGCGCGTGGCGGGCGTACAGAGCACCGTGCCGCGGAATCCCAGCTTGTAGATGTAGGGTATCAGGCCACTGTGGTCGATATGCGCATGGCTCAAAATCAGGTAGTCTATCTCCGACGGCGTGAAGCCCAGGTCGCGGTTCATGGCATCGGTCTCCAGACCCTTGCCTTGGTACATGCCGCAATCGAGCAGTATCTTCAGGCCGCTCTTGGTGGTTATCAGGTGTTTGCTGCCGGTCACCTCGCGGGTGGCTCCCATGAATTGCAGTTTCATATTGTTGTCTTTATTATTCCACTATGATTTTCTTTGCCGGAGCGGTGCCCACGCCCACCAGGAAGACGCCCGCCGAGGGCAGCACCGTCGTGCAACGGCCCGACGGCACAGGCAGTTGCGCCAGGCAGCGTCCCTGCACGTCGAACAGCCGCACCGTCTCGCCGGCGGCGCATTCCACCGTCAGGCGGCGACCCTCCACCGTGGCCCGCCAGTCGCCGGCCGCGGCAACCTCCACGCCCGTCGAGGCGCCGAAGGAGGCCGTCAGGGTCATGTTCTCCGTCACCGTCACCCGCCGCGGGTTGTCGGTCACGCCGTCGCTCCAGTGCTCGAAGCGGCTGCCTTCCAGCGGGATAGCGGCGACCTCTATCACGGTGCCGACCGGCACCGTGGCATTGCCGGCCACCAGGCCGCGCCAGGCGTCGCCGCTCACCACCGTCAGCCGCACCTGCGGCCGGAGGTCGTACACCGTGTCATGCACCGTATCGTATTGTGTGACCGTCAGCGTCACCGTATCGTGGCGCAGGGCGAAGAAGTGGGCCACATAGGTCTCCGTTTGAAGGGCTATCAACTGACGCGGGTTCAGCGTGTCGCCGTCGCCCCAGCAGGCGAAGAAATAGCCTGCTGCGGGCTGCGCCGTGAGGGTTGCCGTGGCACCCACCAGATAGAGGCCGCCGCCGCTCACGCTGCCGCGCTCCGCATGGTTGGGCAGCGCCGTCAGCGTCACCGAACAGGGTTCCTCACTGATGGTACCGAAGAGGCTCCAGGGCGACTCGGCGCCGTAGGCCGCCGCACACTGGCACGGCACCATCAGCACCGCCGTGGAGGTAGGCACACTGTTGAAAGCCGACGAAGGGCATGCCGGCGGTAGCGTCCGCCGCACCGTCAGCGTGTCGAGCAGCGTGCAGTTGCCGAACGCCGTCGTGCCCAGCGAGTCCACCGACGATGGGAGCACCACCGTCCGCAGCCCCGAGCATCCGTTGAATGCGTTGTTGCGCACCGCCCTCAGGCCCTGGCCCACCGTCACCGCAGTGAGAGCCGTGCAGCCATAGAAGGCGTGATTGCTGATTGCCAGCACATTGTATGTCGTCCCGTTGTGGAACACGGTGGAGGGCACCTCCACCGCACCGGTGGGACGGTCGAAGCCCGACCAGCCGTTGACCGGCTGCACCGTGTTGGCCGGATAGACCACCTCCACCCCACCCGTCACGATGCGGTAGTAGAGCGTCTGTCCGCCGGGCGCCGGGGCGGAGAAGTCGTAGGCCGACGCCGTCGGTGCCGCCAGCAGCAACGCCACAAGCCATGCCAAAAGTCCTAATCTTTTCACAATCACTATAACGCCGCCGCCCCCGTTTTCGTATATCGCCCTGCAAAAAATCCCGCCCCTCCACTTCTCACTTTTAACTTTTAACTCTTAACTTTTAACTTCCCCCGACCTCCTCCCACGGGGTCCTCCCGGGTCCCTCTCCGCCCCCTCCTCGCAACCCGACCGAAGTCGATAGGAGGGGGA
>JAEEGK010031808.1_pt1 | contig 10374 bp, 3 predicted proteins | sample 8958771 | NCBI WGS metagenome assembly JAEEGK01 (sample SAMN16246547, study PRJNA631951) | gut metagenome | biome: gut microbiome; feature: rumen; material: SC-attached | host: Bos | place: Iran: Karaj | collected 2018-10 | reverse complement strand
ATCCCCAATCCCCAATAAATTGTATTATCCTTTTCACATTTTAAAATTTATATTATAATTAAAAAAAATGAAAAAAAATCAAACCCAAAAAAAAAATAAAAAAATAGACTATATTCAAGAAAAAAATTAATATTTTATTCTGAAATATCATATATATATTTTATTGAGATAATTTTTTTTATTTTTTTTAGGATTGATTTTACCCTTTTTTTTTGAGAAATCACTTTTTTTTGTTGTTTTTTTTAAACCTTTGATACTTCATTTTTAGAACTAGCTCTTAAATTAAAAAATCAAATGATATTAATATACATGATTTATTGAAAAATATAAAATATTTTTCTCATAAGAATACCGTAATTTTAATCTTTTCATGATATCATTAATTTTTTATTCGACAATTGAAAAAAGAAATTCAATCCATTTTTAATATTTGAAACATCAAATATTGAAATCTCTCTTTATTATATCTACAAAATTCTTATATCATTTAATGGGACAATTTTTTTGCAAAAAAGGTCAAAATCATTTAATCAAAATCTATATAAATATAAAAATCATAAATATTTTAATAAAAAATGCCACATACAGAAGCTTCTCAAAAAATTATAAATGAAAAAGACCAGGAACAAGGTGTTACCTCTGGGATAAGATGTACAAAGTGGAAAATAATTGCAATAATATCAATAATAATTATTATAATAGGAATATTTGTAATTGTATATTTTACAATTCTTAATAAAGATTCTTCAAATCCTTACATAATAGGTGATAATGAAAATGTGACTCCACCTGAAAATGTGATTCCACCTAGAAATGAAACTCCAATTAATATTGATATTGGGTTTAAGTATTCAGGTTTCTTTAATAAAAAAAATACTTTTCTCTTATCAAATGGAGTTTTACCTTTGAATAATTCAAATACTAGAAGACTTATTTCTCTTGATTATTATGAAAATCAATCTTTTTCTTTTGTTGTTTGTTTTCATGAAAAAATTAATGATTTATATTATTATTATATACTTCTTGAAAAATATGATATTCAAAAAGATGATATAATTGAAACTTATGATTTCACTGAAGAAGATAGTTATAAGAGTAATATCCCAATTATTAAATTTACTGTTTCTTCAAATGGAGAAATTATTGAAAAATTCTATAATAAAAATTCAGACCATTCTTTTTTAGAATTGTTAGATGATTTCTTAAATGATATGAATACCCAATTTCAAATGTTTAAAAATAATAAAACTAAAATTTTTACAGAAAATAAAACAGAAACAAATTCTGGTTCAAACTTTTATTCAAATATTAATGGAGAATTGAATGAAAATGGAACAATAAAAAATTTAAATAAAACAAAATTATATAATTTTAAAAATAATGAAGTTAATGATGTTATTCCCACTAATGAATCTAGTCCTATTCAACCTGATAATTTTAATTATAATGATAATGTATTAAAAGGAATTATTAAAGAATACCAAATAGATTCAAATTTAAGCATAAATTTAATTTCTGATAAATTAGATGAAGACATAAAATATAAAATAGGAAATTTATTAAAAAATATCAATTTTTCAAAACAAAAGAATGATAAAAAAAATGAAAATTTCAATATGAAAAAAGAAGAAGATAATAAATTAAGAAATTTAGAAATTGCATCTTTTTTTACTCCAGTTCAACACAGTTATTCTCTTTTTAAAGTTCATTTAAGTAATGGAGATATTATAGGATTAGGAGCTTCTATTGGATTTTTTCCTTTAAATTCTACTATTGTTATTCAATTAATATCTAAACAAAATGATGAATCTAAAGTTATTTTTGAATTATATGATAATAATAATAATTTTAAAGAAATTGCAGAAATATTAAGAAATTTATATATAGATGTAGCTATTACAATTGGTAAAAATTCTGATAATTTAAATAATAATTTAGAATCTTTTAAAGAAGAAATAATAAATAATTTAACAATAATAATTAATAATATTAAAGATATTAAAGGAATAAGAGAAACATTTAAAATAGGATTAGAAGATTTATATGATATATCAAAAAATAAAATAATGGAAGGATTTAATAATAGTATTTTAGAAATTGATTCTATATATACATTTATAGATGATTTAGAAAAAGAATGTAAAGATAATAATAATAATGAAATAAAATTAATTAATTCAAATTCAAGTAAAGTAATTCATGATTTATTAGAATCAGAAAAAAATAATTTGAATGAAATATATAATCTTACAAATATATTTTATAATGATATAATGGAAGAAATAAAAAATAAAAATGAATCAAAGATAGAAATAATTCTTGATATTGAAACATTTTATTCAATAAGAGAACAATTAGATGATATTGAATATATATTTATAGAATTTGAAAATAATTTTAAATATTATATTGATAATACTACATATTATTATAAAAATTATATAAATGAAGAATTTAATAATTTAATAGAAGATAATTTATCAAAAGATGAATTAATAGAACAAGAAGTGAGAATTAATCCTATTATTATTGATAATTATTCTGAAGATATAAAAAATAATTTTATTAATAAAGTAAAATCATTTAGAGTTAAAATAGAAAATATATTTAAAACAATTTTAAATTCAATAAGTAATGTATTAAATAATTATGAATTAAAAGGATTATATGAAGAATATATTAGTAAAAATTATTTAATTGATTTCAAAGATAAGAAAGATAAAATAATATCTGAATTAGAAAGAATAATAAAAGTAGATACAAATTTTACATTATTTATAAATGATTTAAAAGTATTATATGAAATTGAAAGAGAAATACAAGAACAAAGAGTTAGAACATTTAATTCAATATTCGTAGAAGCAATAGATAAATTAAATTTTGATTATTTAACAGAAGAAGTTTTAAATGATTTTACTGAAAAAATGGAAAATATAACTCAATTTATAATTAATGATAATGTATTAATACAAGATTTTGCAAAAACAAATTTATTAAGAGATGCAAGAGATATTATTGATAATTTTCTTGGAAATGTAATTCAAAAAATAAAAGATAAATATAATAATAAAACATTTATAAATAATACATTAGAACCATTTTATGATGGATTAAATGAAACAAATAAAAAATATAGAGAATTATTTTATGAGCAACATTTTCAAAAGAATTTACCATCATATATATCTCCTCCTTTTGAAATTCCATTTAAATTAAATCTAATTACCAATAAAAAATTTAGTCAAACAAATGTAATAAAGAGACAAATAGAAAATTTAGTTCAAAAATATATTCGTTATATATATTATGAAAAATATCCTATAATAGAAAAAATTGTAAATAATCAATATAATTTAATTCTGGAAAAAATGCCTGAAAGTGTTTTAATTCATAAAGATGTTTTTGAAACTTATAAAAAAGAAGTTACAGAAAAATTTAATATGTCTAATAAATTAAGTAATTATGACATTACTCTTAAACCTTCAGAATTAAAAGATATTAATGATATAGTGTATGCTTATGAAAATAAAATATCTGCTTATGTATCTCAGGTAAATGGTGAAGTAGATATATATATGGATCAAATATTTTGTCTAAAACGCCCTCCAAATTTATGTTATAAAAAAACAATTACTGATAAATCTATAATTTATAATTATCAAATTGCTAAAATTAGATCTTATATAAGTGATTTTGTCAGTTTACTTAAATATTCAGAATATATTATTAATGATACTAATTTAAATACTTTTTATATAGATGAATTTTATAATGAATTTATTGAAAATATTGATTTTCATACTAATGATGTTTCATCAAACATTAGTTTTTATTTAAAAAATATTAATAAAGAAGAACAGACATTATTGGAGCCTTATTTATCTTCAATTAAACAAGTGTTAAAAGATGCATTTAATTCTAATTTAAATATTGATAAAATAATATCTACTTTTGAAATAATAATTAACAATATATTTAATATTCCTAATAGTTTTATTCTTGAAAGATCAAATGATATATGGAAAGCAGAAAATGAAATTGTAAGAATATTTGTTAATAAAACAGAAGAATATATGAACTATGAAAAAAATTATGGATTTTTTTTTAATGAATCTGAATTTATTAAAGTATATGATAATTTCTTTAATAAAATTAAAGAAATGTATGATAATATATATAATGAAATTTCCAATTCATTAAAATTAAATAATGAAGTATTAAATTATTTAATTAATTATGAAGGAAATATAATTGATGATGCATATAATACAATTAAAGACTATTTAAAAGAAATTGCTGATATTTCACCTAAAATAGAATTATTAAATAATACTTTTTCAGTTTCAGATATTGATACTTCAGAAATTGATGATTTATATAATCAAATTAAATTAAATTATTCAACTCAATTTAAATTAATAAGTTTAAATCAATATAATTCTACAATTATAAATGATATTTTATATTTATTAAATGATTCACAAAAAATATTATTAGAAAGACTTCAAGATCAAAAAGTAATTTTAGTAACTTATTTAACTACTCATACTCAAAAAATTAAATCAAATAATAATATAGTCCTTATAAATAATATGTCAGATTATGAAGATTCTTTAATAAAAACTTTTGAAGATTTTTATAATAATTTTAAAATATTATTTTCTGATAATAATATAAAAAATCTTTTATTAGAAAATGCTAAAAATAATATAAATGAATTAAATATTAGTGTTTCATTTGATGATTTTAAAAATAAAATAACAGAAATTTTAGGTTCATTACTTGATTCTGCATCAATGATATATAATACTGAAAGAAAAGAATTTTCAGAAACAATATATAATTATTTAGAAAAATCTTTTAAAGAAGGAATACAAATTTATATAGAAAGTTATGGTTTTAATTATTATGATGCAGTTGTTGATCAAGATTTTTATAATAAAATTTATCCTGATTTATCATATATTCATGGAGAAATTAATGATACTAAAGAATATTCTACTATATTATTTAATTCAAGTTTATTTCAAAATGTTAGTGAATATATTAAAGAAACATTAAGTACTATTTTCATTCAATCAAAAGAAATAATAAAAAATAATACTGAAAATAAAGTAGAATTTTTTATTAATAGAAAATTAAATATGATAACTGAAACACTTAAAGATTTAATAATTGATTATTTCAATAAAAATATTACTAATTATTTTAAAAGTGAAGAATTTACAAATGAAATTAATGGAAAAATATATGATTTATTACCTATTGAATTTTCAAGTACTTTTAAACAAAAATTAAATAAATTTTATATGGATTTAAGTAATGAAACAATATTAATAAATATTAAAAAAAATTTCACAGAATTATTAAATAAAGAATTAGAAATAATTTATGGACATCTTGATACTACTCAAACTGATATAAATAATATATTAAACAATTATAATATTTTTCAAATTGATGAATCAATGATAAATATATTAAATATTTATAATAAATATTGTGATGATATTGAGAATGATAAATTATTAAAAATAGATGAAAATAATGATAAAAATATAAAAGATAATATTAGATTTCTAATGATATTAATTTCTGAAAAATTATATAAATTTTCAGAAATATATTTTATTAAATTTGAGGAATTAAAAGTAATCATTTCTGAACAAATAGAAAGAAATTTAGATTTTAAAACTAATTTTATTAAAAATTTAGATTCAGATAATAGAATAGAAAATACAAGTGATTTATATCAAAACTTATTATTAATAATGAAAGATATTAAAGAATATTCTCTTAATTTATTTTCAAATTTTTCAACTGAAATGAATAATGTAAGTGAAAAAGAAAGAGAAAATAAAAGGAAAAAAGAAGAAAATAAAGGTATGAGAAGATTAAATGAGTATAAAATATATTATATAGATGGTTTCTTAAAAGAATTAGAAGAAGTATATAATGATTATGGAATAAAAATATCAAATGTAAAAGAATATATTGATTTATCTAGTGAATATAATAATTTCAGAACAAAAATGATGGATGAAATTAATGGACTTACAAGTTATATTAATTCAACATATATTTATTTAAAACATATTTATGATGGAAATAAATTAAATGAATATTTTTCAAATATTGAAGACCAAGCAGAAGAAATTAAAATATTAGCATATCAATTTTTAAGAAATCAATCATTTATAATTGATAAAACTATTCAATTATTAAGAAAAGATACATTAGAATTATATCCAAATGTAAAAAATGAACTTAAACATAACATTGAAATTACTTTAAATAATCTAATTCCTTTAAAAATGGAAGATTTTAAGGAATTGGAAAGAAGTAATACTTCAAAATATAATATAACATTTAATTCAGAAAATAATATTGGTAACTATTTTGTAAATTCAGGTTCAAAAGGAAATATAGAAGGAAATTATATAACAAATTATTCTATTCATTATGATATGAACGAAGGATTAATAATATTTAATGCAATTTTAAATTCAACTGCTAAAGGAAATATTAATAGTCAAATTGATTTTATTAATGAAGAATTTAAAGGTGTTTTAGGTGATGGTGAAATTGGTTTAAATGTTAATTATTCTCTATATGACGAAAAATCATATATTGAAGCTTATGCAAAACAAAATGCTATTAATTATAATTCTTCTTTTATGAATAATAATTCTTCAGAGTCAAATATTTATTCTTATACTCAACTTAATCCTAATGTTCATATTAAATTCAAGAAAGATTTTTAAATAAATTATTAAAAAAAATTATTTTAATTTTAAAAAGTATTTCATTAAATATTAAACTATTTACTAAATGAAATAAAAATTAATATTCAAAACTATATTCCAAATTAAAAAAAAATTTTTTATTTATATTTGTGGTATAAATCAACAAAAATTTTAAAATTAAAAAAAAAAGCACATTAATATGTATTAATAATCTGAAATAATTTATAATAGATGTTTATTTGATTGTTAAAATTTATTTTGTGTTTAATTTTAAAACCAAAAAAAATAAATATTTAAATATAAAATTCAAAGATCTTCCTTTTCAAAAACTTTACTTTGATCTTTAGGAATATCTTTCCATCCAAGATTATCGGCAATAAATTTTTCTAATTCATCTTTATTATAATTTCCATTAAAATCAACAGGTTCATTTTTTCCATTAACATGATAAAAAGAAATAAGAGGAATATTATGAATTTCTCTAATAACTTCATTATACATTAAATCAATAGCTCCCATTCCAAAACTTTCATATTTTAAATCTTTCATATATTTATTTGATAAAGTTTGAAATGCTTTTGCAGCTTCTAAACACTTTGGACATATTTTTTTATTATTTTTTATAAAAATTACTAAATATGGTTTTTTTGATTCTAAAACTATTTTCTTAAAAGTCTTTCCTACTATTGTATTAAAGGAATAAATATCTTTTTCTGGTATTTCATCTGAATTTAATTCTCTTTCAATTTTGCCTTCTTTTACTCCTCTAATAAATTCTTCTATTTTTTCTCTTGATAATTCTTTTGTTTTTATTTGGTAATTATAAAATTTTAAAGGATCAAAAATTTCTATTGTTGGTAAATCTTTTTCTGAAAGTAAGAAAAATTCACTTAATTCTTTATAAAATTGATTTCCTTTTATATCTGATGTGAAATATTTATATGATTGAAATTTTTGATTTCCTAAATCTTTTATTATTTCATCTATTTTTTTTTCATTTTCATTATTTTCATCTCTGAAATAAATAACTGAAGATAAATTATAATGTGTAATTATTGTAAAACTATTTTTATTTAAATTACCTCCAATTTCTAATGAATGTTCTTTTATTAAATCATTTAATGAATCTAATGAAATTTTCCCATTTAATTTTACTTGTTTTCCATCATAATTTTTTAATAGAATGACTGTGTTTTTTCCATATTCATTTATGCATTCTTCAGAAATACAATTTATTGAATCTGAAAATCCTCCATTTAATAAAGTAAATTCTTTAAAAGATTCATATTCAGAGTTATTTTCATTTATTGTTGAAATTAAAACAAAAGGTAATTCATATTCATTTTTAAAATTATCAATTTCTAATATTGAATTTGCTTTATAAATTGGTCCTTCTATTTCTTTATGTAAATATCTTATTATTTTTTTGTGTTCATATGGTCCATCATATTGTGTTATTTTTTTATCCCAATAAATTTTGATTTCTGGAGGATTAATGTTTGATTCTGTTATTTTTGCATATTTTGAAACATTAATTGTGAAAAATTTAAAAGGTAAATTTTGCTGTTTAGATATTTCATATGATTTTTTAAATTCTTCTAAAATATATTCATGAGATTCTAAATTTTTTTTATAAAAGTAAGCAATTGAATATTTTGATTCATTGAATAATCCTATATTTTCTTTATTTAATTCTATAATTTCTTGATTATTTATTATTGTTAATGATATAAATATTATGAAAATTACTTTGAAAGATTTCATATTCAAATATTTAATAAAAAAAATTTTAAAAATTAAATTTATAAATTCTATATACCTTTTAAAAGAATAATAAAAAAAAAATTTAAAATATTTATTTAGGAGTTACATCTATATTCACAATTACATTCTCTTTTTTAGAAGATACAAAAACTTCTATATAATTATTATTAATATAATTAATATTAACATCAAGAATTTCTTCTTCGTCATTATAAACATTAACAACATATCCATTAGGATAATTAAAATCTTTATTAGCATAAATAACACAAGGTTTTTTAATACTATTATCAAGAATGAATTTACTTTTCATAACTTTACTTTCATCATCAAAATTTAAACTAATAGGATAACCTTGATAATGCATAACATAAGTTCTAGAAAGTGCTTTTTCTTTATAATATTGAATAGTTCCATTCTTATTAAAAATTCCTTCTGAATTTTGACTTGCAGTTGTGGTATGATCATTATAAGCTTTATACATCCAATAAGCCCATGAAACCATATATTTATCTGCAGCTTTCATAAAACTTAACATTTCTTTATAACAAGCTAATGAACTACTACATGCTCCAAATTCTGTTACTATTATACCCGCTGAATTACTTAATGCTTGTTCTTTGTTTTTTTTCATTTTTGACATATGGAATTTTGGACATTGACTTTCTGTTGATTCTAAACTTGGTTCTCCTGATGCACAAATATTTTGATTAGCTGCACAACAATAATTATGAACATTGAATACTTGAGGTCTTTTATTAGGGTTTACTGGAGGTTTACTAAATGAACTTAATGGTATTCCACCAAATAAAGGAAGAGTATCTGGGAAGGGAACTGGTTGATAGAATAATGTATAATCTTTATCAACTTCTTCAATAGCTTTGTTTAATTTTGCATACATTGGTGCTACTAATGTATCATCTATATATCCTGGGATTAAGGAATGAATATCTGACCATAAATTTGCTGTCCATGGTTCATTCCATAAATCATATCCTATTATATTTTTTCTTCCTTTGAATTTTTTTGCTAAAATTTTCCAGAAATTAGCAAAAGCATCTAATACTCCATTTTGATTAAGGAAAAATGAATTATATATACTTTGTAATTCTGGACTTTTATGATAATCAATAAAACTACCTTTTACACAATCAGAAATTTTTGGTAAACCATTATCATCATAATTCCATTTATTAGTTGAAAGTGGTATACAAATGCCGAAAAATTTAAATAATCTTGAAAGAAAATTTTCTTTACATTGGGTTTCATAAGTTAATTTTTCAGTATAAAATTTAGGGGCTCCTTCACCACAAAATAATCTAGAAAACATATCTTGATGAGCATCAATTAAAACAGCAATTCCATTTTTTTCTAATTTATCAACTATATTAGACATTTTTTCAAGAAGTTCTAAATCATATTTTCCTTCTTCTTTTTCAATGGATTCCCAAATAATACCTAATCTTACAAGATTAATACCTAATTTTTTTAATATTTGTATATCATCATCTGTAAATGACATATATGGATCAAATTCTTCTGTGTTTGGTATATATGGAGGTAATTTTACTACTACGTTTACTCCATGAAATATTGTGTATCTATTATCTGAGTCAATGAAAAAATTTTTTGTAGAATCTAGTTTATAAGATGATATCGATATTAATAATATTGTTAATGTTATTATCATGCATTTATTTTTCATTCGTTTTTGATTTGAATTTTTTTTTTATATAGGTTTTACGTAATGGTATTTATTTTTTTTAATGAGATAAATAATTATTTTTTTTATTTTTATTTTAAATTAAATTTGGTATTTTCATTAAATTTTTCTATAAATCAAAAAAAAAAAAAAAAAAATTTA
>JAEEGK010031807.1_pt1 | contig 10375 bp, 6 predicted proteins | sample 8958771 | NCBI WGS metagenome assembly JAEEGK01 (sample SAMN16246547, study PRJNA631951) | gut metagenome | biome: gut microbiome; feature: rumen; material: SC-attached | host: Bos | place: Iran: Karaj | collected 2018-10 | reverse complement strand
CAAGGAAGTTTGTGAAGCAGTCGACGAAATGCACAAGGCGAGGGGAAGAATTGGCCGCTTCAACGCGCTTGGCTCCGACCGCCGCATAGAATCCGCAGCTTCCGTAGCCGCCGATCTTGAGGTGCGGGAATGCCGCCTTCAAATGCGTCGCGGCGACGCCATAGAGTCGCATGAACTCGTCGAAGGAGCCGTGCCAGCAGCAGCCATTGGCGTCTGGGGAGCCATCTGGTTCGTTCCAGATTTCCCAATGGTCGATCTTCATCCGGAAACCGCTCGCCCAACCTTCGGTGTAATGGCGGATCACATGCTCGCAAATCCGCGCCCACTTGGCGGAATCCTTCGGCGGCAGAATGCGCAGCGGCGGAAGGGGTCCGGGCCATTCGACCCAGTTTTCGATGGTGACGCCCAAGCGGAAATACGGTTCCACGCCGTTGGCCACCAGTGCCTTCAACAGCGCGTCGGTGAAGGCAAAGCGGTAGTTGGCCGGATCGGTTTCATCCGCGTCGAAGTCCGGAAAGAGATTGGGTATGTCGGCGTAAAGGCCGCCGCCGAGCCAACCGCCCACATCATGGAGCCGGGAATAGGGAATGCCGGCTTCCTGAAGGTAGTGGAACATCGGCCAGTCGCGCAGGGCGCCGACCATCGGCGGCTGCCCCACGCCGTTCACCGGCTTGACGGGGCCGGTCTCGGTCGCGAAGTCCACCTTCACCTCGGCGGCGAACGCACACGCGGCGCATACCGCCGCACAGATGCCAATCATGATTCTTTTCATTTTTTGTGGCCTTTCGCGGCATATTATACCTACAATCAGGCTGATGAACAAGTCGAAATCCCGAAATGAACGTGTCGCGACTGACATGGTATTTTGCGATTGCAGAACGCACCTCTTGTTTGATAAAATGCCGTGCAAAGCCACAAAAGGAGTTTCTCGTGGTGCATTTGAAAAAGGTTTTCATGGCGATTTCCGCCGCCGCCAGTCTGATGGCAGAGGCGAGCATCGTGGGCGTGACGGTTCCGAACAACTATGCGCCGGATGGATTCTACCGTTATGCCCCGTCGACGCTGGTTGATTCGGGCATACGGCACGTGTTCTACTGCCGCAACATCAACAGCCGCGTGGTGGTGGACGGCATCTACCACGCTGTCCAGGCAGCGGACGGCACGCTAGCCGCGGAAACGCTCGTGCTGGCGCCGGCGGACTCCACCGGTACCGCCTGGGATTCCTATCATGTGGCCGATCCATCGGTGATCGCCGGCGCGTTCTATTACGCAGGACACACCTACCGCTACCTCATGGCGTACCTCGGCGTGAAGGGACGTCCGGGCGACACGTCCAGCGACGGCGCGAAGTGCATCAACAACAAGGTGGGCCTCGCCGTAAGCGACAGCCTGACGAGCGGCTGGGTGCGCATGGGAACGGATCCCGTCGTGATCACCGAGCACACGGACTGGTGGGGCGTCGGACAGCCGAGCCTGCTGAGCGTAGACGGCGCGGGCAAGGTGGCGCTCTTCTACGCCGGCGACTACGAAACCCGCATGATGAGCCTCGATTTCACGGACGCGGCGGCGACCGCCGCCTCGCTCGCCACGAAGGTCGGCGACCAGGGCGTGTGGCTCGGCAAGACCGGCGTCATGGACCTCATGGGCACGACCCTCAGGATGACGATCACGAACGCCGACTTCGCCTACGACGCCGCGCGTAAGCTCCTCTACATGATCGCGGACACGCCGGACAGCCTGGCCAACTGGTACGACGACGGCGGACAGTACCTCTACATCTCCAAGTCCGTCAGCATCTACCGCACGCCAGTCGACACGCTCGCGAACATGAACCTCGCGGCGGCCGATTGGGAACTGGTGGCGCGTTTCCAGCCCAGCGACCTCGCCGCTGACTATTCGACCGCCGCGCGTTGCCACAACTCGGGATTCGTCCGCACGGACGCGGGCGGATTTGTCGGTTTCCAGGCAAACGTCTCTGTCGCCAACGTCAAAAACGACGCGCTCTACACCTACCGCTTCATGCCCGTGACCTGGACGGAGACGCCGGAAGACGGCTACATCGAGTTTACGGCCACCTACCCGATGAACCTCCGCCATTTCTTCGGCCCGAATACAAAGGTTTCCGTCGACTTCGCCTTTACGGACAAGACGACTTTACAACAGCGTGTCATTGGTACCAAATGGCATTATGGCATATATATTAACGGTTCGTCCAGGTTTTCGTACCAGACGAGCACAAACGAGAACCAATCGGCGGGGGCGGTGGACATGGGGGTGCCCGCCGATACGTTACGTCATACAGGCATTATCGACGCGCCCGGAAAGAGGTTCATCCATATTACTGCAGGCGTCACCAACAGTACCAAGGCGTTCAAGTCGCTAAAGACGGAAACGGCAACCTGGCCGCTCTTCCTCTGCGGCGCGGCGAATGCGGCGAACGGTGAGAAGTTCGTCATACCCAGCAACGCATCCCAGCGCTACAACGCCAAGGCGAAGATCTACGGCGTGAAGATCTGGGAGAGCGGCGCGCTCGTGCATGACTACCAGCCGCAGGTCCAGGACGGCCTTGCCGGCCTCAAGGATCTCGTGGACGGCGCCTTCCTGCCCGCCGGCAAGCTTGCGGCTGCGTCGACGACGAACGCAGTTCCCGGCGGCAACATCTTGCAGACCTCGGGCGATGCCTATCTGCAGACCGACGGCCATCAAGGCATCGTCACCGACTACAAGCCGACGCCTCAGAGCCGGATCGTCCTCGACTACGCCTACGTCGACGGCGCGGCGAACCAGCGCATGGTCAGCATCAACAGCTACAGCGGCGGCGGCCTGTGCATCGACTGGTACAACAACCCCGGATCGCATATCGCGTTCGTGCATGACGGCAAAACGGACTGGAACACGACAAAAGCGCTCAGCTACAATACTCTGTCTGCGACGCCCGCGACGAACCTGTACGTCCGCCGCACCTATTCGCTCGACATCGCGGCCGGCAAGTATTTCGTGGCGACGGCGGGCTACACGAACGAAACGCAGGACATGAAGACACCGTTGCCGACGAAGCAGGCGACCACCGCGCTGAAGTTGTTCCACGGCAATGCGTCCCAGAGGGCGAAGGTGCGGTTCTACGGCGCGAGGATCTACGAAGCCGGAACGCTCGTCCACGAGTTCCTGCCGTACAAGAACGGCGAGACAATCGGGCTCTACGACACGAAGACTGGCGACATCAAGTTGAATGCGATCGCCGGCGGACAGCCGTTCGTGATCGGCGGACGCGGCGCGCACGGAGACGCCGACCTCGTCGTCGTGCGCCCGAACGACGTGACGATCAGCAAAGGTCATTCGGCCCCGCTCAAGATCTACGCGCCGGGCGCTGTTCGCTACGTCTGGACGGTCAACGGGCAGGAGCTGGATACAACCGCAGGCGAAATCTCAGTTCCCTGGGTCCACGGCATCCCGTCAACTGCGGTCACCGTCACGCCGGTCTATTCGCTGCTCGGCGCCGAAACACCCGGCACCCCGATTCCGGTCACCATCACCAACCGCCCCCTCGGCCTGACCTTCTACATCCGCTAACCCCACAGACTTGCATTTGAACGACAACTGTAGTATAATTGTACGCGTCTAAGGTATACAAGAGGTGATTTCATGCTCGCTACAAAATCTACCGTCATGCAATTTCGGATGGACTCGGAACTGAAACGGGATGCGGAATCCCTTTTCAGAGAACTCGGCACATCGTTCGCCGAGGCGTTGCGCATTTTCGCGCGACAATGTGTCCTGACGCGCTCAATGCCCATCGCCATCACCTTACCGCAACAGACCTCGGCCAGCGGAGCCTTCGCGCAATACGCCGATCCCGCAAAGCGCAAACTCGAAACCGGCGCATTCGGCCGCGCGATGGAGGCCAAGCATGCGAACTCTCGTTGATGCAAACGTCGTGTTGCGCTACATGCTGCACGACGCTCCATCCCAAACCGCAATCGCAGAGCAGACGATACGAGCAGGCGCTTTTCTCCTGCCGGAAGTCCTTGCGGAAGTTGTCTATGTCCTTCGTGACGTCTATTCGATACCGAAAGAAAGCATTTCTGCCCAACTCCAACTTCTTGTTGATGAAGTACAAGCGGATAATCCCGGAATCCTGAAGGCGGCATTGGCTACTTTTGGATCAACCAACATTGATTTCGTGGATTGCCTTCTTATTTCATACAACAACCATCTTGGCGACAAGGTTGTATCATTCGACCGCAAGCTGAACCGCAGGCTACAGTAAATCACCCGGAGTCTAACCCTGGTCATAATCGCCAACAGACCCCCTCACCTTGACCTTCTACATCCGCCAAATCCGGATCGGAGAGGGTCGCAGTTTGCCGCGACCGGCAGATAGCAGCGACATACGCTCGGCATAGTTCTAAAAGCCTACCGCGAACTTGAATATCGCGGCGAAGCAATGACTATCTGAAGATCACCATGAATCCTGACGTGCCAGCGAGAAGCGTGCCGCCACCGGTGACGAGCCCCGAACTGAACGAGCCGTTGAGAGTTTTTCCGTTCACCGTCACCGTGGCCAATTTCACCGTCGTACCAGTCGGGATGACCATCATTCCAGCCGTGGAATCGCCACGGAATGCGAATGGCGTATCCTCGCTGAACGCGGCTGCGTTACGCATCTCGATCTTACCGTCACCCTCAACCGTGACACCGCTCGCGTTACGCCAACTGCCGGTCGTGAAGATGAGTTTCCCCCTCTTCACCGTGACAGAACCCGTCGACGTGGAAACGCCCTCCATCCAATGGTCGAGTACGCCCTCTTTAGAGAAGTTCACGTTCCCTGCAAACACAACCTTGTTCGTCTGGACCTTCGAAGTTGTGAGACTCACCTCGTTTACCAAAGTGCCAAGCTGTCCGTGATCAGTAGAGATTGCCTGTGTCTCTGATGGTTTTACCGTATTCAGCCTGTCGTCGCGAAGATGCAAGGTCGCGCCGGTTTCAGATGCGACGGTGGCCGTATTGGTAATGCCGCCAAAAACGTTCACTCCTTGGTCCGCCGAAAGGTTCCATGTCGCAAGATCGTTCAGGAGGACGCCCGACTGCCCGCTGTCCGTAGCATAGAGCGCGTAAGGCACTGTCGTGTTCAAGGTGGAACCGTGCATGATGTGAATGCCGCGCGTTGTCGTATTCGACGACACGTTGAGATTCAGCTCCTGCCGGTAGTAATAAGGCCAACCGATGTACATACGCACGATGGACATCGGCGTGTCCTCGATATTCACGATGCCGTTCAAATAAGGCGAGAAATGCGTACCGTTGTTGTTGTATGCGGTGCTCTGCACAAATCCGCCCTTCAAGGTCGCTGTAATGGATCGATCAATGGTGCTTTTGGTGTTATTGTCGGCAACCCTCCAGAAGTGGCCGTTGACCTGCGCGCTCTCAACCTTGCCGCAAAAGACGTTCGCACCGCTCCAAATACGGAAAAGATGATAAGCCGTGTTCCCATGACCGTTGATGGCCGTCCTAAAGTTGTTGGAGAAGACGTTACCGTAACATTCAACGACTTTGCCAGAGACCTTGGACTCTGCCGTCACAAGGTGTCCACCGAGCGGCACGTCCGCCCGCGCCTCTATTGTGGAGAAATAGTTTACATCGCAAAGCTTCGGGTTGGAGACGAGCACCACGTACACGCCATTGTTAGTAAGCGTCAGCGTATCGATCGTCGGCCAGTCAGCTGCGACCTCCGCCGCCCAGACATTCGTGCAATTCGCCGCAACGTCCCAGGTCTGGCTACGCGTAATTGCCGTGAAACATTCATTGGTGAACGCAATGGACGTCACTGTCACGCCAGACGAACCAAGCGTGACTTTGCTGCCAACGCCGCCCTTGAGCGTGAAGGATGAGGCAGAAACAGAAATGCCCTTGAACGCAACCGTCTCACCCGCGGGAACAGTCGCCTCCGTGCCAGTCGGAAACGTCGCGACAAGCGAGCCGTCGGCAAGATTCGGCGCAATGTCACCCACCCAGTTCTCGTCCGTCGTGAGGAGCGTGTCCGCTCCGCCACCATCCCAAGTCGCGGTCGTCGTAGCGGGTTCTGCGGGAATTTCTCCAGTGCCAATGACGAGGACGCCGTCATCCTCTATCCAGTCGCAACCGGTCTCCCGGCTGTAGCGTCCGTCCGCAAGCGCAACGCCATTGTATGTGAGGCTTGTCGGCTTGAAAATCTTGCGGGAAAGTTTCAGTTTGCCGCCATGTTCGATCGTCACAGGGCAGGAGAACGTGTCGCTCACGGCCCCCGCGTTTATCTCCAAGGTCGCACCGTTCATTACTTCAATGCCATCGAGCCTCGTCACGCCAGACCCTTCGCCAAAGCGCACCGTGCCGTTGGAAACCTTGATATACGACCGTGGTTTAGACTGCTCGCGATAATATTCGCGGTTCACGATTTCAAGCGTCGCCGCCACATCCGGGTTCCAATTCAGGGTATAGCTCGTTTTATCATGGTTGTTGGGATAGATGTCGGCGGAGAAACGTGTCGTCGTGTTTGCGGCACCCTTTAGCGTAGTGACGAAATCCGTAGAGCCATATATAGCGAACGTCATCGTATGGGCTGCTTCACCAGTTTCCGAATAGGACGGAATCGTCATACCAGTATGATGAGTGGTGGAACCGCCGCCGTAGAGATAGAAGGTCTTCGTTGCCGTACCTGCGACTTTCAAAGCAAAGTTCTCACCAAACGCAAGCGCCCCGCCGTTGTAGTGAAAGAACCTGCCGCACTCGAGCGTCAGTACGCCGTTCATGGTCAATGCCTTGTTGAACGCGACTTCGCCAGTCCCGCGCTTGATGATGTCGCAGGGAATCGTCGCATTACCTGAAAAGCCGACAGACATGCTGTTCGTAAACACAATCGTATCGCCCGCCGCAGGTTCCGTTACGGACGCCGTGCCATCCCCCCTCGCCCAAAGCGATACAGCAGACCATGTGCTGTTCGTATACGGCTCATTGCCCACATAGTAGTACGTCTCCGCCTGTGCGGCGAACATACCGAAAACTACAACAGAAAGCGTAACCAAAACTCTTTCGGATATCGTTTTCAAGTGCGTGGCATTATTCCTATTGGTGGTTGATGCCTGTATCTTACCATACACCTTCTGTTCTGACAGATACTCTACCGTGAAATTTATAGATACTATTGCGAAACGGCCTGGCAAATGCCACGCCATGTCCAACTGGACATGCACAGGGCTACTCCACCATGTCGTAGACCCGCACGTAATCGACAAGGAACTCATCTCCAGACGCCGCAGCAGCCTCCAGCTCGGGCACGCCCTTTCCGGTCATGCGGTCGTTACGGTACCACTTGGCCTCTGTTGACACAAGTATGAACTCGTCAGTCTGCGAGACAGCTTCTCCCTCTCCTCCGCCGACCTTGGGCCCTCGTTGCTTCCCGTCAATGTAGAACGTATAACCGTCAGGCTCCCACAACATGCCGAACGTGTGGAATTGCGTCTGATCAACTTTGATGGCAGTTGCCTTGTTGTGCTCCGCGTTTGTGACGCCCTTCGGTTTGCGTGGGACCCGGAAACCAAGGTAGTCCGCTCCGTATCCGTTTGCGTGGAACGCATGCGGCAACACTTCCCCAACCTCAAAGGATTCCATGATGTCGTGTTCGATGCCCGCACAGCGTGGATCAAGCGAACAGCCCTGCATGGGAGTCTGCATCCAGAAGGCGGTCCACCACCCCGACATCTGCTGAAGACGGCATCGGCACTCATAGTAGCCGTATCGATGCATGAACTTGGGCTTCTCGCGTTTTGGAAGAGGCCAGAAACCCGTTGTTCCCTTCGTCGTGTCCCTGTGCGGCACGTCCCACACCAGCTCGCCGGTCTGGAGCTGTGGCGAGACGAACTGTCCGTCCGCGCGTTTCACGAGCTTGAGATGAAGAAGTCCGTCCTTCACCTCGACGGCGTTGTCTTCAGGTGCCGCGAACCAGTGCGCGCGTCTCCCCCAGAAGTTGGTGCGGTAGCTCCACTTCGATTCGTCCAGCCTGTCTCCGTCAAATTCGTCATGCCAGACGAGCTTGAACTTCTTGCCACTCGGCAACAGGACGGCACCTTCGGGCTGTGACACATTGCTCACAGCAGAAAGATCGCCAGCCCATGCGACGGCGGCCATTGCCAGAATACTGAAACCTTGCATGTAGCATTTGTGAACAATCTTCATTTTTATTCTCCGTTGATTTCTGATTGAGACCCGTTTCCAGGACTTGCAGAAAGGATTGTGCGATTCTCGATCGCGGCGGTGATGCCTTTTGAGAATCCAATCTTCTCCGGAGGGATGCCGCGCCAGAAGCTGCCTTTCATTCCGTTAACATTGATTCCTCCTCCAGGCAGAAGCGTCACGACCGCCGAAAGCGGGGTGTCGTATGCGACGACATGGTCAATCTCCCGCCAACGGGCAACATCCTCCGCCGGATAGGCCGTATGCCGCCGAGGCACCCAATGATGGTTGGCCGAGTTTACCGTGAAGTACGCCACGCCGTCCATGACTTTCCAGCTGTCACAGTGGTTGTGTCCGTTCATCGCCATGACTACGTGCCCGGGATGCGCGACGTTTGCCCGTGAGAATATTGTGCGGACAGCTCGCGCGTCCGCGTCATCGCCGTCTAGCCGCCGGTGAGAACAAACGATACACGGAAAAGACGAATCCCTAATCACTTCACCGAGCCAGTCCAACTCGTCTGGATGGAGACGCATCCTCGCTTCCGGCGGCAATTTCCATTGCACGAACCCGGCCTCTTTCCCGTAATGGACATAGCGGTCTCCGATCAATGCGTAGTTCGTGTCAAGCACGATGAAACGGAAACCTTGAATGTCGAAGTGGTACCAGCCACGTGTCAGGTGGAACGCTTCAAGCGTCTCCTGATGCACTCCCCCGTCATCATCATGGTTGCCAACAACATTGTGCGTTGGAATCCGAGAACCATTCCATGCGGCCAGATAGCCGGAATCCCGCTTCGCGGCATGGACAAAATCCCCCAGCTGGATGGCGAATGCCACACGCGCATCTTCCGCACGCGCAAGAATGCGTTCAAGCCAATTCCTGTTGTCATGCGGGAATACTCCCGGCCTGTAGTGAATGTCCGACGCAACCAAGAAACGCAACGGACTGGCGTGGCCAGCGACCTTCGCGAACGCCGTCTCGCGTACCGCGACAACGGCACCCATCCCAGCCAGAAAACTCTTTCGCGTGATGTTCATGGGGACACTTAGGCTCCTTGGCGCCTATGATACCACAAATTCCCCATCATGAACGATACTCCGTCGCAAATAATAAAGATACTGTTGCGAAAGGCAGCTAATTGTAGTAGAATTCGTCGCATGTCAGAAAATACGATACTTGTGTTTCGCATGAGCCGGTACGACAGCTGGCACAAGAAGGTACAGGCACTCTCGACAGCAGCAGACAAGCGCGGCTGGCACATCCAGGTGATCGACCAACCTTCTACAGGATCATCCATGAGAAAGCTTGTCGAGTTCTGGCACCCGAAAGGCGTGGTGATTGCGGAAGCCTGGAGGAAGAAGATCTACATTCCGTTCCGTGACGTGCCGACGGTGTTCTTCGATTGCGATCCGGCATTTGTCCCGAAGGGGCGACCGAATGTACTGCACGCCACCAAGCCGATATGTGAGGCCGTTGTACGTGAACTCCTGTCAATCGGGTGTACGTCAGTCGCCTACATCGGCTGGTTCAGGAAGGAGTACTGGAGCGAGGACCGAATTCGATACCTAAAGGAAATCCTCGGACTACACGGAATGGGACTTCACTTGTTCGACATGCGCCATGCGGACGTCAACGACCCTGCCCGCCTAAATGCGCGGCTCTGCAAATGGCTGAAGTCGCTGCCTCTCAACTGTGGCATATTCGCCGCGAACGACACCATCGCCGAGCCGCTGATCGCCGCCGCGAATGCCTCTGGTCTTTCCATCCCTGACGACATCGCGATCGTCAGCATGGGTAACGAGCAATCGGTGTGCGAACGTCTGTCCCCTTCGCTCACGACGTTCAGTCCGGAATATGGAATCCTTGCGGACCGCGTAATGGACATCCTTGACAGCAGACACGACCTTTTGCCGCTCGACGTCTTGACGTTGCGTATCATCCGCCGTCAGTCCACACGCCGATTTAAGCACCACGATGCCGAAGTGGAAGCCGCCGTCGAACACATACGGCGAGATGCCTGTAACGGACTTAAGGTACACGATGTTCTTTCCGATTTCACCTGCTCGCGACGCATGGCAGAGCTGAGATTCAAGGACATTGTTGGACGCTCGATGTTTGAAAGCATTCTCGATGCCCGCATGGAACATTGCCTTGAGCTTCTGACCAA
>JAEEGK010031806.1_pt1 | contig 10375 bp, 1 predicted proteins | sample 8958771 | NCBI WGS metagenome assembly JAEEGK01 (sample SAMN16246547, study PRJNA631951) | gut metagenome | biome: gut microbiome; feature: rumen; material: SC-attached | host: Bos | place: Iran: Karaj | collected 2018-10 | reverse complement strand
AATTAAAAAATATCTCTTTTAACATAGACAAAAATAATAAAAAAATATATTATTTAAAAAAATGGACGAAAATTCCAAAAAGTCAAAACTACTCGATATATATAATAACATAAGAGAAAGTTGGGTAAGGGATGTTGACAAGATAAAATATTACATAGAATTAAACGACATCATAAAAGATATCTTAACAAAAGAAAGCATCGAAGAATATTTCAACAATAACGAAGATGATATAAAATATTTTATAGAAGATTTTTTGAAAGAAGTCGTAGACATTATTTTAAAATCTTTTAAGATATATGGAAATGATGGAGATGAAATAGGGCTTGATTTATTATTTAATGTATATCATATTTTCACCAAATTTCACAAAAATGAAAAATATTCTCCAATATATGAACTTATAAGAACAGTATTCAAAAACGATGAAAGTAATCATAATTTTTTTGATGGGAATTCCAACCACGTAGACAATGAAGTCAAAAAATATGACTATAGTAAATTTAACTCAATATATAATTCAGAATTCAAAAATCAAGAATCAAAAAAATTTGAAGTTAATGATATTATTGATATCCCGATTGAATATGAAAAAAATAGAACAATTGATAAATATTGTTGGGTCCGAGGAAAAATCACAGAAATCACTGATGATGAATATATTGTGAATTACTGGAAAGATAAAGAAAAAAGAATTTCAAAATCAGATGTAAATATATATCCAGCTGGTACTAAAACCACTGATTGGGAATGGAGAACTAATTTAAAAAAATGGGATTTAGTTGATTGTTATGACAGAAGTAAATGGTACCCTGCAACTATTATGGATATTAAAGAAGAAGGAGAAATTGAAGGAATTAAATTTTTTAATTATCAAATTGGATGGAGACTTTATCCAGAACATTATAATAACTTAGAAGACCCTGAAGATAAGCCTGAAAAACATTTAGATTTATGGACGACTAATAAAGATATAGAAACCGATTCTAAAGGTGAAAAATTTTTTGGAGATAGGGAAAATTTTGATGAAAAGATTCCTTATTTTTCAAAAAGAATACAAAAATTTGATACTTTTTCCAAATTACAACTAAAATATTTAAATTATAATTTTATGGATCCCAGTGCTATGTATGGATATCATTCATTTAGTTCAGATACAGATAAATCAAACCCTCTTAAAATAATGAGTGATAATTTATATAATGATACTGAACTAATCATGGACCAATTTTATAAATACGAAAAAGACGGTAAAAAAAATATCATTCTAGGTAAAACGAAACAATTTTCATGCTATTTTGCTTTATTATTAAAAAAAATCGAAGAAGAAAATGGTTTCGAAAAATTAATGGAAATACTTCAAGATAAACCCAATGCCGAAGAAATATATACTATTTTTTTCATATTATATCATAGCTTTAATTATATTCATATTGATTATTTTAAAGAAAAAATGCCAATATTAAAAAAAGTTATTTTAGAATTTATTAATGATTTAGATGCTAAAAAAATGAAAACTATGCCAAAAGACTTCAGAAGCGTAGTGATTGATTTGTTAGAAAAAATAAGCAAAAATGAAAATGCGGATTTCTTTTATGAAGTGACTTTATCTTTATCATTAAAAGAAATTAAAACTAGTACTTTTAATTTACGATTAAATGGCATAAAAGACTTGGATGAATTTATTGAAAAAAATAAGAACAATAAAGAAATGAGAACTAAAATAATTGAATTAATTAAAAAAAATGAATTAATTCAAGAAATATTCGGAGCAAATTACCATAGTCAAATAATTAATAAATCAAAAGAAATTGTTAAATTACTTTTGTTAGAAAATCAATTAAATAAAGACGATATTGAACTTATATGGAACTGCACAAAAAAAGGAGACTTAGAAGCAAAAGTAACAATATTAAAATTATTATACGAATTAGCTGATAATTTAAAGGAAGATTATGTCGAAATGTTATTAAATAATATTAAATTAACTGATGGCAAAAAAATAAATAATGATGAATTAGACTTAGTTTATAAATTATCTTTACAGGGGGAGCATAACGAAAAAAATATTTTAATATGTACCGAGTATTTATGCAATTGTTTACTCGCCTCACCCACCCCCCACATCAAAAATAATCCGATTTTAGATAAAGTTTTAACTTTAGCACAAAAGAATGATATTTATTTAAAAAAAATATTAACTATATGTGAAAATTGTTTAAAAAAAAACGAAAATTCTTTATTAAGTTATTCTATCTTATTCGAAATAATGGATAAAATGAACATCGAAGAAAATGAATGCATTCAAGGAATGGTTAAAGATCAATATTTATTGCATTTATTCGAAGATAATTTCAGGCTATATAATAAACAAGCGAGTGAACTTTTTGAAAAAAGTGAAATTAAATTCGAAGACGGTGCTAATAGAGATAAATTTAAAATTAACGGATTTACTCATTATGAAAATATCAGTTATAGAATTGATATTTTAGGAAATATGATTAAATATTTATATAAAGATTATGACTTTATTCCCTTTTTAAAAGAAATTTTAATCACTAAAGCTTTAAGTCCCAATGATAAATTAATTTTTTATCAATTTATCAAACAATTTTTATCAAATGATAATGCTGCTGAAGAAAATAATGTTAATGAAGAATTAAATAAAAAAATTAAACAAAATTTATTTGAATTAATTTCGGAAAATAAAGAAGAAGAAATCACTTTGGATGAATTAGGATTATTTGTTTCCTTGTTTCTAGAAATGAACAGTGATAAAATCTGGTTTGAAGAAAAAGATAGTGATAATGGAATTAATAATGCTAATAATAATAATATGCTAAAACAATTTAACATAAAAATAATATCATTAGATAAAATAGAAGACTTAAAAGGCCTAGATAAATTCTGGGATTTGACTTTAAAGATAAAATCCGAAGATATCTTAGTATATGCAATAAATATTTTATTTAAATTATATTCAACAAAATTTTTACCTGAATTACTCGAAAAATGCACCAAATTAATTTTAGAAGAAAACAGTAACCCTCAAATATTCCAAAAATGTATTAAATTTTTAAAATTAATAATAATAGAATCCGAAAAAGATTCCTTCATAAGACCTAAAAGTCATTTATCTTTATTAAAACATTGTTTAATTAATTTACCCATAGATATAAGAACTCACATTACAAATAAAAATATAAATAAAATATTATTAACCGGAAATACCACTATGGATGATTTAAAAATAATAACAGGAAAATTATACGAAATTATTCCTAATAATATTAAAATATCACTTAATAAAGATTATTTAGAACGAGTTCAAAAATTAGACTCGAATTCAGAAATAAAAAAATTATTAGAAAAGGCCGGCTCAGAAACTGATTTAGATGAAAATTTTAATAATGTAACGTTATATCAAATTTTGGACTTAAATGAAAAAAAAATTAATGATATAAAACCAAGTGATAAATTATCATTCGGGAAAAATAAAAAAAAGAAAACAGAAAAATTAATAATAGATGATGAATTAAATCCAAAATTAGAAAAAATTTTAAAAAATTGGTTTAATGATTTCACCAAAGGTGAAGATAAAATGGATAGAAAAGCCATCGCGAATTTTATCCAAGGAGTAAGTTCATCAAAAGAAGAAGTCGACGAAGATGAAGAAAAGGTGACCAGGTTTTTAAAAGAAAATGACCGTAATGAAAAGGGGTACGTAAGCGAAGAAGAATTTTTGGAATTTTATAAAAGAGCAGGCCGAGCTTCAGATAGACAAAAAACTATATGGAGTAATTTAAGAAATATGAAAATAAGAGAAGATTTAAAAAAGGAAGGTGAACCGTATGATATTGACTACGTAGAAAATGATAAATTACCCAGGTATAAATTAGGTAACGATATTGAATTTATGAAAAATTTAATTAATCAATATTATAAAGATGTTGATAATAATCATATATTAATCGAATTTTTGAATTTTTTAACCACGAATGAAACTTTATATGAACAAGTACTTGATATGTTCAATGAAACTGAAACAGAAAAAGAAAAAAAAGTAATAAATACTATATTAAATGATGATAATAAATATGTCGAATTAAATTATGTTTTCATCATAATTCAAAGTATTTTACAAGATTTAGAAATGAAATATTATTTAAATGCTTTATATAATTTAGATGAAAATTATATCGATGATAATGATAAAAATTATGAATTATATGAAGAAAAATATGAGCCTTTTGATAATAAAAATAACAATGACAAAAAAATTAAATTTTTTAAAAATTTGGTTAATCATGATAATTTTAATAAAATAATAAAAAATATAAATTCATTATTAATAAAAATAGAAGCAAACCTTGGAAAAAATAATAAAATTTGTGATATATTATTAGAATGCTGTTCGAGAGGATTATATATTGTTAATGTGATAAATAATTTAAGCAAAGGAAATCCTGAGGAAGAATTAAAAAAAGATTTAAATGATAATTATATATACGAATTCGGGAAATATGATTTATCTCTGATATTAAAAGATATTGATTATAAAGCCGAGTTGGATAAAATATCTTTTGTTGATTTAATCAATAATTTATTGAATTATTTAAATAGTAAAAATAATAAAGATAATATGAATATTAAATTTAATAGAGCTAGTCTTAATTTAGTCATTGATTTATTATCATCAAAAAAAGATTTATTTTTGGAATATTTATCTAATGAAGATAATAAAGATAAATTAATGAATTTATTCAAAAAAAATATATCAAATAAAGATAAAGAATATTCGCTAAATTTCTTAATAGATATAAATAATTCTTCATTAAAAGCTCTTAGAAGTAAAAATTATAATTATATCAAATTTTTATATAAATTGTCAAATTCTTTATTGAATAATTTAATTTCAGTAAAATCAGATATAAATAATGAGGAAAAAACTGGAGAAGAAATTTTTACACCCAATGATGAATTTTTCGAGCTTTATAATTTATTAAATAAATTAATGGAAGATATAAAAAAATTAGAAGGTGATGATAATGCTATAAATACTTCTGAAACTGAAGAAAACGAATCTTTTGCTAATAAGGTCTATAATTTATTAATGAAAGAATTAAATGAAGTTCAGAATATAAATGAAACTAATGAAAAAAATAAAAATATTTTAAATTTGCTGAAATTATTCGATGTTTCTGTAAAATCAGATTCAAATAAAAAAGCAGAAATTTTATTCAATAAAAATAAATCATATAGAGATATGTCTTTATTCGATTTAATTTTACAAAAATATATTTCTATTTTAAAAAAGCAAATTCAACCTGAAAAATCGGAAAAATCAGAAAAAAAAATTAGTCAATTAATGCAAGATGAAGAAATAAAAAAAATTGATCAATTAGTGCCAGATGAAGAAATAAAAAAAATTGATCAATTAGTACCAGATACGCCAAAGAAAAAAATTGATCAATTAGTACCAGTTGAGTCAAGGAAAAAAATTGATCAATTAATATCAAAGTCTTCTGAGTCCGAAAGTAAAGCTAATGATTCAATATCTACCGATAATAATAAATTTATATTATTAGATGATATCAAAGAAGAAAAAAAAGAAGAAGATAGTTCATCCACAGAAGAATTATATAAGCTATATGGTGAATTAGTTATTGAAGGATTTAAAAATCCAAAATGTCAATTCCAAATACGAACTATATTAGAAATAATTAATATATTGAAACAATGTTCCAAAAAAGAAAAAAACGGAAACGACTCTGATTCAGACGACAGAGACAACACACCTCAATCAATGTATAATCACCATTATTCATCAAGGAAGCAATGTGGTCACGTCGGTTTAAAAAATTTGGGATGTATATGTTATTTAAATTCTGTCATGCAACAAATATATATGGTACCCACTTTTCGAAGAGCTGTTATGTGGTCCGATGATGGCAAGCCTCCAAATCCTTCATCGAATTATAGATACTCATGTGATGACGATAATCTATTGCATCAATTACAAGAGATGTATACTTATTTAACCTTCAGTGAAAAAATGGATTATAATCCTAAAGGATTTTGCTTTAGTTTTAAAGATATGGATGGACATTCGATTAATATTGGAGCTCAACAAGATAGTCAAGAATTTTTGAATAATTTTTGCGATAAAATTGAAAATAGTTTAAAAATAACGAAATTTAAACATATAGTAAATGATGTTTTCACTGGGAGAACTTGTTCGAGTGTTGTTTGTGATGAATGTAAACATGTATCTAATCGAATCGAAGACTTTTATACGCTTACTTTAGAAGTTAAAAACATTAATACTTTAAACGATTCTTTACATAAATTAATAGTACCTGAAATTATTGATGATTTTAAATGTTCTAATTGTAATAAAAATGTCACTATAAGTAAAATAACATCAATTAATAAATTACCTAATGTGCTAATAATACATCTTAAAAGATTTTATTTAGATTATGAAACTTGTCATACGACTAAAATCAACTCGAGAATGGAATTTCCTCATAAAATAAATTTAAAAGATTTTTGTGTCGAAGAAATTACTAAAAATTATTCAATATCAAAAGATGCTGAAGATGATATTTATTTAAAAGAAGATTCTTATTATCAATATGACTTAAAAGGAATAAATGTACATACTGGAAGTGCTGATGGAGGTCATTATTTCAGTTATATTGATGTTGAAAGAGATGGAATTGATAATTTAATGAATGAAGACAAAAAAAATTGGTTAACATTTAATGACTCACATGTATCCACTTTTGATGTCGATAAAATTCCAAGTGAATGTTTCGGTGGCAACACTGAAGGGTATTCTTTCGAAAATTGTCAAAATGCTTATTTATTAATATACGAAAGAAAAAAAAAATCTCCAATAAGAATTTTATTAGAAGAAAACGAGGTCAAAAAATTAGATTTAAACGACGAAAAAATAAAATCAAATATCATAGAAATAAATAAAGAAAACAGAAATCACATTAGTAAAGAATATGACATGAGTAGAATCAATAATAATATAGATGAAAAAATTTTATATGAAAAAATATTTTTTGATTCAGAAAAAAATGAATATTATAAATATATCCCTTATTATAGTTTACCAAAATACGCCCCAAGGAAAACTTATTTAGAAGTAATGAAAGATAATAATAAATCACCATCGGCTAAAACTGATAACAAAAAAAATAAACTTTTATTAAAAAGATATAAAAATATTTTAATGAAGAAATCGAAAGAAGTCGACTTCAGAGCAACAAATCAAGAATACGACAACGAAGGAAAATTAGATATATTAACCGTGGTATTAAATAATTTCATAGAAGAAAATTTAAAAAGTGTAAATTCATTGGATGACGACGATAAAAAAAAAATAAACGAAGAATTCAGTAATATAATGGAAAAATTACTCTTACCTGTTGTTGATAAAAATATGAACTTAAATATCATAAAATTAATAGTAAAAACAATATTTGATGAAGATAATTGTCAAAAAATATTCTGTAATTCGATGGGTTATTATTCAAAAGATAACCCGATTTTGAACTACGAAAATTCAGAAAAATTTTTCAAAATTTTTGAAGACATAACCTCTATATTATATGATAAATTATCGAATGATAATTATAAAGAAGAAATTCAAAAATTAATAAAGACATTATTAACTATAGTAAAAAACGCGAAATCTAAAAAAAATAGTTTAATATCAAATTCAGAAAGAGATAACGAAAGGGATAATGACAATCAAGAAGGAATAATTTTCGCATATAAATTAATGTATAAAATATGCAAAGAAAAAGAACATATATTAAAAGCATTACTTAACAATGATTTAATTGATATTTTATTCAAAAAAATAAGTGAACATATAAAGCCGATATGTGAAGTAATTTATGATACTTTATTATTCATAATAAAACAAACCGATGATTATAATAACTCAAACTTTGATTTAAATCCTGACGAAAAAGAGGGAGAATATAGTGCTGATATCAGAGTTTATTTAAATAATGAAGACAATCAGAAAATATTCGATGAAAGACCAGAAATAATTAAATTATTATTAGTAATAATGAATAAAGACAATGGACATAATTCAATTAGGACCAAAGAATTTATTGATTATATTTTTAGTAAATATTCAAAAAATCAAGAAAAAATATATGATTTATTAGATATAATATCATCTTTGATTCAAATAAATGATAATTATACTTATGAGCGTCTTATTAAATTAGCAGGATACCCCAGTTTAGTCGTGCTCCCGATTGAAAAAGAAGTTTCAGATAACTCCGATGATGAGATTGATGAAAATGATGATGCAAAAAAAAATATTAAACAAAAATGGCCTTTATTCGGCGAAAGATTAATTAAAGGAAATATCGATAAAGAAATATATGAATATGTTTTATCTAATAGAAAAAAAAGTTATAGAAGTTTATTCGCAATATTATTCCCGAGTGAATATATTTTAGTTCAAAATAAAGAAAACACAATAAGAATCTCAGATGAAAAAAAGAAAAAAATATTATTAAGTATGATAAAAAGTATTTTCGGTGAAAGAAATAATTATCCTTTGTTTAAATATTTATATTTAACTCCAGCTCGAAGTCTTTTATATAAAAACTTATACGAAGAAATAATTGCTTTTATTGATATAGATAATATCAAAGATCTTCCGTTTACTGTCGAGAATATGAAAGACAAAGAAAGAAAATATAAAATATTTGTGGAAAAAGAAGTAAATAAAGTATTAGAAGAAACAGCCAAAAAAGATAAAGAAGAATCAGATGAATATAGTAATTATAGATATCATGGTTACAGTGATGAAGATGTTGATTTGGATGATTTATACGAAAGCGAAGCTTTCTTTAAATGCAAAGATAAAAATATGAAATTATTTACCGGTTTTATCCCTGATATAATACCAGGAAAAGTTATCCGAGAAGAAATTAATGGTATAGCGAAGAGTTCAAAAGTGTGTATGTATAGAATTCATTATTATACTAAATATTTCAAATTTGATGAATTCAGACAAAAATTATTAAATAATGAAATCATCAGTGATGATAGTGATGAGGAACTGGATAAAGATAATAAAAGTGTAAGTAGAAAAAGTAGTTCTAGAAGCGTTAGTAGAAAAAGCAGTTCTAGAAGTAATAGTAGTAAAAAAAGTAAAAGCAATGATGAAGATAAAGATTCTGATAAGCCAAAGGATGACTCAGATAAAGAAGAAAAATCTAAGGAAGAAGAAAAATCTAAGGATGATGAAGATAAAGAAAAAAATGAAGAAGAAAAAAATGCTGAGGAAAATAAAGAAGATAATGATAAAGAAGAAGAAGTTAAAAAGGATAAAGATGATGAAGAAAATAATGATTTAGAAAAAGAAGAAAAGAAAGATAATAAAGAAGAAAAAGAAAAAAAGGAAGATAAAGAAAATGAAGAAGATAAAAAAGATGAATCAAATGAAAAAAATAAGGAAGATAATAAAGAAGAAAACGGAGAAAAAGATGAGACCAAAGATGAAAAAAATGAACAACAAGAAGAAGAAAAAAAAGGAGAAGAAAATATAGAAGAAGAAAAGAAAGAAGATGAAAATAAAGAAGAAGAACATAAAGAAGATGAAAATAAGGAGGAAAAGAAAGAAGAAGATAAAGAAGATGATAATAAAGAAGAAAAGAAAGAGGAAAAATCTGATGATGAAAAGAAAGAGGAAAAACCTGATGATGAAGAGAAAGATGATGAAGAAAAGAAAGAAGAGAAATCTGATGAAGAAGAAGAAAAAAATAATAAAGAAAAAAATTCTGATGAAGAAGATAAAAAATCCAGTAACAATTCCAGAAAAAATAGTGCAAGTTCTAAAAAGAGTGATAATGATTCAAACAAAGAAAAAGAAAAAGAAGAAAAAAAAGAAGAACCAATCGATTCAGAAATAAAAGATGATATCTATGATGAAGATGATGTAATAAAATATGATGTTTCGGAAAGAAACGAAAATTCGATAATTTATAAACTTTATTCCAATAAAAGTGTTTTTATTTTAGAAGATAAAAAAGTCAAAAACAGAAATCACATTAAAAATACTCTTAATCGATTCATATTCTGCAATAGAAATAAAAGTAGAAAAGATTTTATAGCTGTGGTCAAGAAACAAAGATATTTAAAAAAGCTTACAAAAAAAAATTTGCATTTAGTCAATGAAATCAAGGACTATATTGCTCCTAAAAATTATACATGCTTCTGGAATATTCAACGATTTAGAGGCGAACTAGATTTTCCAAAAAAAGATGATATAGCTATTAATATACACTTTGAACTCGACAGTGATTAAATAAATTAGTGAATTATTAAA
>JAEEGK010031804.1_pt1 | contig 10375 bp, 9 predicted proteins | sample 8958771 | NCBI WGS metagenome assembly JAEEGK01 (sample SAMN16246547, study PRJNA631951) | gut metagenome | biome: gut microbiome; feature: rumen; material: SC-attached | host: Bos | place: Iran: Karaj | collected 2018-10 | reverse complement strand
TCACGGTACAACCCGTCCATCTCGCGGAACTTGTCCACCTGGCTGTCGCTCACCTCAGGGAACGATTCCCTCAAAAATGTCTCGAACTGATTGAAATCCATCATATTTCCTCCTCTTCTTCCGCGCGCAGTTTGTCGATGATTTGTTTCGCCCGCCGGATGCGTGTCTTCACTGTGTTCAGCTCGATGTCCATACTGGCGGCTATCTCATCATACTTCATCCCGTCTATAAGCCTTTTACGGGCGACCTCTCGGTAAAGCTCAGGGAGACGGTCGATATACTTGACCCTCTCTTCCTCGTTCTCGATCTTGATCAGTTTGCCCAACGCGTCATCAGCTTGGTCCGGAATGCCTTCCAAGCCTGATGACTGGGTGTCGTCATCAAGGTAGACTATCTGGTTCTTCGGGTGGATCCTCTTGTCTTTCTCAAGGGTGTCCAGGGCTGTGTTCCTCGCTATAGTGAACAGCCAAGTGGGGAACTGGCTCTTTGAGTCGTCGAAGTTGTGGATTTGCCGGAAGGCTTTCTCGAAGCTTCGGGAGCAGATGTCGTCGACATCATAGTCGTCGATGTTCTTGAAACGGTTCTTTATGTACGAGCGCAACAGATCTATGTGTCTGTCCCACAACGCAGTGAAGGCCAGACCATTGCCGCCTTTGGCAAGCACTATCAGCTCATCAATGGGCTTCAAGCCAGTTTTCGCCATAATCGCATTCTACTGTGAGCGGTACGCTCAGTTTCACAACGTTCTCCATCTTGGAGACAACAATATTCTTAAGAACCTCCACTTCCTCGGGGAGGGTGTCGAACACAAGCTCGTCATGGATCTGCAGCACCATTCTGGATTTCAGGCCCCTTGCCGCCATCTCCTCGTCGACAGCTATCATCGCGAGCTTGATGATGTCCGCCGAAGTGCCCTGTATGGGGGCGTTGACGGCGTTCCTTTCGGCCAACGCCCGGATCGTCCCGTTCTTGGAATTGATCTCTGGAATATACCTGCGGCGTCCGAATAAGGTTTCAACATAGCCTGTCTCCCTCGCGGCCTCCTTGGTGTCCTCGATGAAAGAACGGATTGACGGGAAGCCGGCGAAATAGTCCTCGATAATCTTCTGGGCCTCTTTTCTGCCTATTCTAAGCCTTTGGGCAAGGCCGAAGGACGAGATGCCGTACATGATGCCGAAATTGGCGGTCTTGGCGATTCTCCTCTGGTCGGCGGTGACTTCCTCATGAGGAATCCCGAATATTTTCGCCGCTGTCGCGGCATGGACATCAACTCCATTCTTGAAGGCGCTGATCAGGTGCTGGTCGCAACTCAGGTGGGCCATAATCCTTAACTCGATCTGCGAATAGTCGGCAGACATGATCAGACCCTTTGGCGTGGACGGCACGAATGCCTTGCGGATCTCACGTCCCCGATCGGTCCTTATCGGGATGTTCTGCAGGTTAGGGTTGGAGGAACTAAGCCTTCCGGTCGCTGTCAGAGCCTGATTGAAGGTCGTATGGACCTTGCCGTCAGCCGGATCGATGTATGACGGGAAAGGCTCTATGTAGGTCGACAGCAATTTCTTCACCGCCCGGAACTCCAGAATCTCATCCACTATGGGATGCTTCCCCGCGATATCCAGAAGGGTGGTCTCATCTGTTGAATATGTCCCGTTGGCGTTTTTCTTCGGCTTCGTGGCGAGATTCAGTTTCTCGAACAGGATCTCTCCGATCTGCTTGGGCGAAGAGACATTGAGGGATGGCTCGCCGGCCAGTTCCCTGACTTTCGCCTCCCTTTCCACCATTTCCTCGCGGAGCTTGGCGGTGTAGTCTTTCAGTGAGCCGAGGTCCACCCGGACTCCAGCCCTTTCCATCCTGGACAGCACCCGTAACAGAGGTTCCTCCATGCGGCCATACAAGTCAGCCGCACCTTTAGCCTTTAAGTCCTCTTGTAGCTTGTCCTTGAGAATCAATAAGATAGCAGCCTCCCTGCTCCTGTCTGACCGAGCTTCATCAGATGGGATATCATCGAACAAAGAGCCGGTGGCGGCTTGGGACTCCTGCTCAGGGGACTCGATGGACAGGCCAGCCAGGCTCTGGGACAACACATCGATCTTGTGACTCTTCTCAGGATCGATGAGGTAATGCATCAGGCCGATGTCGAGGAGTTCTCCCCGAAGATCCATACCGGCTGCCGAGATCAGGTTCATCTGCCGTTTAAGATCATCTCCGCATTTGGAGACACTCTCGTCCTCTATAAGAGATCGGAAGTCTTTGACTGTGCCTTCGGCTACCATGTATTCCGAACCGCAGGTCCCTACGATCATTCGGCGGATATTTGAGAATATGCCTCCGTCAGCTGCCTCGGTTATTATTGAGCAGCTGCCTGACTTTCGGGCTGCCGTGATTATTTCGGATGGCTTTACCACTTTGATTTCCAACTGTTTCTCATCTTGTGCCATGGGTGTCGCCACATGGCCGAGGAACCGCTGGAGGGAGTTGAACTCATATTTCTCAAACAGGTCAGCCAGATCCGGACCGTAGGCCTTGTCGACTCTCATATCCTCGGTAGGAACATCGACGTCTATGTCGGTCTTTATCGTCACAAGTTCCCGGCTTAATCCGATGTGGTCCTTGGCTTCCTCGAACATGACTTTCTGTCTCGGGGATAACTCGTCCAGATGATCATAAATACCTTGTACCGATCCGTATTTCGCCACGAGTTTGCTCGCCCCGACCTCGCCAACACCTTTGACTCCAGGGACATTGTCGGCCGTGTCTCCGCAGATGGTCAACATGTCGATAACCTGGGCAGGGGATTGTATTCCGTACTTCGCCTCAATTTCGCTGACACCGAGAATCTCGTTGTCGCCACCCGCCTTACCTGGCTTGTACTGCCAGATGTGGTCCTCGATAAGCTGGCCGTAGTCTTTGTCGGGAGTGACCATGTAGACATCCAAGCCTTCCTTAGAGCAGCGCTTTGCCACAGAACCGATCACATCGTCCGCCTCGAAACCCATGATCATGAGGGTAGGGATATTCATCGCCTGGCAAAGCTCCCGCAAAGGCTCCAGAGCGTCGATCACGAGTTGGGGAGTCTCGGTCCTGTTGGCCTTGTACTCCGGGAACATCTTGTTACGGAATGTCCCTCCTGGCGGGTCAAAAGCCACTGCCAGATAGTCAGGAGACTCACGCTCAATTAGTTCCAGAATGTATTTGGTGAAACCGTACAGAATCGACATGTCAGCTCCCTTGGAGTTGATCATCGGCCTGCGGATGAAGGCGTAGTACATCTTGAACACGAGGGCGTGTCCGTCGATGAGGAATATTTTACGGGGCATCTCGGATTAAGGTTCTATTCCTCGGGCATGAACATAGGATCCCAAGCGGGCAGCAGGATAGGCTTCTGGGCAAGCTGAGCCTTAAGCGACTCGGGGACATATTTCTTCTCGACAACGAGGCGGAACATGTATTCGTTGAACCACTCGTCGGTCATGATCAGGTTGCCCTTGTAGCCGCTGGCGGCACCCCAGCTGTTCTCGACCATCCATTTGACGGGCTTGCCGTCCTTGATATCCACGGCGATCAGGGTCATGGCGTGTGATGAGCCGCTGGCGTGGGTCATGATCCTCTGCTTCTTGTCCATCCCGAAGGTGGTGCCGAAGAGGGAATTATAGTCGAAGTTGGCGAGATCAAGGGTGCCTTTCTGCCTGTTGCTGAACTTGCCCACATCGCATGAGAAATACATGGCGGTGTTGTCCTTGATGGACTTGATGGCGATTTCCTTGATGGTCTCGACAGGGACATTAAGGTACACCCAGTTCTGACCGTCGTAGACGTGGCGATCATAAGCGATCTCGTATACTTTACCATACTCCCTGGAAGGATCATTCATCAACATGATGTAATTGTTGTTGAGGTCCTCTCCGATATATTCCTGATAGAATGAGAGGGGAGTGTAGGTCTTGGTGCTGATGACCTTGTCTTTGGAGTCGCGCATGGTGTACTCGAACTCTGTCGGGGGCTCCCCGAGGCAAAGGACAAGCATGCGGTAGATCTCTTTAAGCATCTCGGTCTTAAGGGCTTGGCAGTCCTTCGGCTTGGCGTCACGCAGTTTGAGACCGTCCTCACGAAGCTTGGTGGCTATCTGGGTACGCATCGCCGAGGTGCTGTTGGCGTTGAGAGTCTCTGGCATCACGTCTGACGGAACCACGCCATACTTCATCACCAGGTTGGCTACACCGGTGAACTGGCCACCGTCGCCGATGGGATTGCTGAACAGCCAGTCGACCTCACGGTCGTCGAAACCCTTGTCCTTAGTGTCAATCACACCCTGGAGGAACAAGTTCGCCTTCTCGAGCTGGTCGTAGAAGAAACAGTAGTTCTGTGAGAATGTGAAAGGCCCTAGATCATATTTGTCGATCATCCTGGCTCTCAAGACATTAAGGCCGGAGAACAACCAGCAGCGGCCAGAGGATTTCTGGTCGGTGATGCCCTTGGTCTTGACTTGGTCTGAGAAATGGGTGTCTATCATCGCGATGTTCTCGGAGTTGGCGGCGAGAACACCTATCGCGGTGGTGTTGAGGGCATTCTTGATGGCCTTGTCAGAGGCGGTGCCTTCGTACCCCTTACGTATTTCTTTCAGCATGTCGGCGCTGATGCCGCCTTTGGGATCCGCTTTTTGCTGAGCGGAAAGATTGCCGCTTATAACCAAAGCTAAAGCGGCAGCCAGAATGATGGATATTCTTTTCATAACGGTTCGTTTGATTTGACGTAAAAATAGTGAATTATCGTCGGATAACCAAACAAAACCGCTAAGCCTTGAGTCTCAATATTATATCATCCAACATCTTGAAAAGTTCGGGGACTGTTTCCGGTGTGACGGTCTCACAGATGACGGCTGAACCAACCTTGTCAGGGACAAAGGAGAGTCGCTCCCGTAAAGAGGATCCTTTCTGGGTCAGCCTCACGATAGTCTGACGCCCGTCATTTGAACTTTTGTCCCTGGTGACAAGTCCTTCCGCCTCCATCCTTTTCAGCAGTGGAGTCACCGTGTTTGTCTCCAGGAAAAGTTTCTTGGCTATATCGTTAACCGGCATCGCGTCCTTCTCCCACAGGACCATCAAGGCCAGATACTGTGGGTAGGTGAGCCCATACTCTGACAGTAGAGGATTATAGACCTGAGTGAGAAGGCGTGAGGCGGTATACAGCCTGAAACAGAGCTGGTTATCCAGTTTAAGATTCTCTTCCATTCACTTTAAAGCATTCCCTGGATGTCCTTTTCGATATCATCGGGCGTCGTGGTGGGAGCGTAACGCTTGATCACCGTCCCGTCGCGGTTGATGAGGAATTTGGTGAAATTCCAGAGTATGTCGCTGTCCTTCTCCACGCTTTTGCTCAGACCCTTGAGCAACTTCTTGGTGGCTTTTGCCTTCAAGCCCTTGTATTCCTCGGTGGGAGCCTGTGATTTCAGATACTCGAAAATAGGTTCGGCGTTGGCACCATTGACATCTGTCTTGGCCATAAGAGGGAAGGTGACACCATGGTTGAGGCGGCAGAACTCGGCGATTTCCTCATTTGAACCTGGCTCCTGGCCGGCGAACTGGTCACAAGGGAAGCCAACGATAACCATTCCCTGATCCTTATATTTCTGATAAAGAGCCTCTAGACCGTCGTACTGGGGAGTGAAGTCGCATTTTGAGGCAGTGTTGACCACCATCAGGATTTTCCCTTCAAACTGGGCGAAATCCACCTCCGCACCCTTGTTGCTAAGGGTTTTGAAATCGTAAATCTTTGCCATGACTTTGAGTATTAAAGCTGTTTTACAAGCCAGTTCTGAAGTCCGATCTTTCCGATGAGCTCAAGCTGCTGCTCGCTCCAATACATGTCTTCCTCCTCATCGAGAGCGTAATCCCTAAGGATGTCATAAGTCTTGAAGTCATCCGCGAGGGAAGTGGTGAGCTCCATGAGTACGGGAACCTCACGAACGGAGACCTCGAGGTCGGCTTTGATGTACTCCACGGGATCGTCGAAAGTAGGCATCGCGGGAGCGGCCTCCACCTTGGGAGATCCGCCAAGATCGATGATGCGGTCGATGAACTTGTTGACCCAACTCATCTCTTCCTCAGCGTGCTCGGCATATTTCTCCCCGAGTTTTGAATAGCCCTGAGCTGTGAAGATTTTGCTTTCAACTTTGTGCTGGAGTGACTGGGCGGCGAGGCCGGTAGCATAGGCCTGGAGGGCCTGGATTGATTTCTGCTTGTCCATGATAATTTGTATTTTTCAGTTAATTTATATCGTTCACGATGCAAATATAGGAATAAATATTTATATCGCAAGCGATATTTTAAAAAAGAATAAAAAAAGTTTAAAAAATATATATATAGGACAATAGTCCGGGCTTTTTGAGTAACTTCGCGCCCGATATGTTGAAGTTGTTTACGCAGGGAGGCACGGCAGGTGCCATTTTGATTCTGGCATTGGTGATCGCCTCTGGTCTATACCTTGGTCGTTTCAAGCTCAAAGGTATTTCATTGGGCACCACCTGGATCCTTTTTATGGGTATTCTTCTGGGCCATTTCGGATTGAGGGTCAATCCCACGATGCTGTCCTTTGTCAAGGATTTCGGTTTAATTCTTTTTGTTTTCGCTATCGGTCTCCAGGTTGGCCCTGGTTTCTTCCATTCTTTCAAGAAGGATGGTCTTCCGATGAACCTCCTCGCTGTAGGATTGGTTGTTTTGGCGGTTGTGACAACTTACATCATCCATTTGATCTCCGGTGAGGATCTCGGCACAATGACAGGTATCATGTCAGCTGCTGTGACCAATACTCCTGGCTTGGGTGCCGCTCAACAGACCTTGGTGGACGCTACCATGGCTACTGGCGGTTCTCCTGAGAGGGCAGCGTCCGCTTCAGCCGGTATCGCCTCCGCTTATGCCGTGGCATATCCGCTCGGAGTTCTTGGCGCCATCGCGGTCGTTATAGCGAGCAAGGCGGCTTTCAAGATCGATCTCAAGAAGGAAAAAGAGAAGGCGGAGAAAGATAAGGATATCGAGGCTAACGCTTACCGTTTGGCTTGCAAGGTTGAGAATCCGGCGATATTCGGGAAGTCCATCCATGACATTGTCGGCAACGACAATAGCGACCATTTGGTCATCACGAGAATGATGCGGGATGACAAGGTCTTTTTCCCGGATCTCGACCTGCCTCTCAATGAAGGTGATAAACTTCTGATAGTCACTGATGTGCAGCATAAAGACAAGGCTGGGATCATTTTTGGTGAGGAGTTCCCTGTGGATATGGAACAGTGGGCTGACCCTGAGTCCAATCTCATCAACCGAAGGCTGTCCATCACCAAGTCCGCCATCACAGGCTACAGTCTCCGGAAGCTTGACATCAGGCGGAAATATGGGGTCACCGTCACGAGGATTCTCCGCTCCGGAGTTCAGCTGCAAGCTGATCCTGACCTTATCCTGCAAGTGGGTGACAGTATCCAGGTGGTCGGTTCAGAGGAAGGTATCAAGCATCTGGCTAAGTTGGTCGGAAACCAACCGGAAACCCTCCAGAAGCCGAACTTGGTTCCCATATTCTTCGGAATCGCCATCGGTGTGCTGGTCGGTATGCTCCCGATCCGTTTCCCGTGGATGCCCCAGCCTCTGAAACTTGGTCTGGCCGGCGGACCACTTATTGTGGCGATCCTGCTTGGTCATTTCGGACCGCAGCTTAAGATCACGACATACACAGCCCTTAGCGCCAACTTGATGATACGTGAGATAGGAATATCTCTATTTATGGCCGCGGTGGGACTCGGGGCTGGTGAGACTTTCGTGGAAAGTCTTGTCAGTGGTGGATACATCTGGATTCTTTACGGATTGATCATCACCCTTGTCCCGATGGCGCTTATCGCCTTCATAGCCAGGGTGTTCCTTAAAATGGACTTCTTCAAGGTGTGCGGCCTTCTATCCGGAGGCACGACTGATCCGGCCCTGCTGTCTTTCTCTGAGCAGATGTTCGGAAGCGGCAGGATAGCTGTTAATTACGCCACTGTCTATCCACTCACCATGTTCCTTAGGGTCGTGGCGGCCCAAATACTTATTATGATAATGTTATAACAACCACGATATGAAAAGGTGTTTTTCGGTTTTTGCTTTTGTCGCTGTCTTGGGACTCTTGGTCTCATGCGACCATAAATCAAAATCCTCATTTTCAAGGCAGGTGGCGGACTACGCTCTTGTGACAATTCCCGCCCCCAATCTTAATGGAATCACCGATAATGGTAAAGAGGTCCTGAACCTCTACCGTTTCGCCGCTGATGAAATTGACGCTATTTATTGGGATCAGTATTTCGGTGATAAGGGCGCTTTGCTCGGGAGCCTCTCCGATCCTTTCCAGAAGACTTTCGCTGAGATTAATTATGGCCCGTGGAACCGTGTTGATGGCAAGTCTTTCGTGGAAGGTTTCAATGACAGGCCTCTTGGAGCGGGTTTCTATCCCGCTGATATGACTGAGGAAGAGTTTATGGCCTTTGAGGACTCCACAAAGAACAGTCCATACACCCTTATCAGAAGGGGAGAGGACGGATCTTTGAAGACCGTTTGGTACCATGATGCCTACAAAGAGCATATTGACAAAATCGCCGCTTATCTCACAGCCGCTGCTGATATCACTATCAAGCCTAGCGTGAAGGAATACTTGCTCAGCAAAGCCAAGGCCCTTAAGACAGATGAATATTATGAGAGCGGCAAGGCGTGGCTCGCGATGGAAGACAGTAAGATGGATTTGGTCATAGGCCCTAACGAGACCGCCGACGACCAGCTCCTTGGAATCAAGCGCTCCTATGAGGCTTTTGTCCTTCTCAAGAACTTGGATCGTACTGAGCAGCTGATGAAGTACGCCTCCAGAATGGAAGAGTTCCAGAGAATGCTCCCTGTCGAGGACGCTTACAAGAGTTTCCAGCCCGGATCCAGATCTGACATATTCTCATGCGACGCCATCTATTATGCCGGAAAGGCCAATGCCGGTATCAAGGTTATCGCGTTGAACCTTCCTTTTGACGCTGATATCCAGAAGGATCTGGGCACACGTACTATTCTTCTTGAGAATGTTATCCGTCAGAAGTTCAACTATGTCATCTCTCCTGCCGGCAACGTCCTTCTTGAGTCTGGGGATAGGGCCCACCTTTCCCAGGACGCTTTCTTCTGGAATATAGTCTTCCGCGAGGTTGCCCATGGCCTTGGCGTCAAGGAGACCGTGAATGGAAAGGGTACAGTTGAGGAGGCACTCGGAAACCATGCCCTTCCTTTCGAGGAGATGAAGGGCAATGTGGTCGGCATGTACCTCGTCTGCAAACTCCAGAACCATATCGCCATGGATCGTCTGTTCACGACTGAGGATGCGTTGACAACCTTCTTCACATCCCTCGCTCGTTCGGAACGTTTTGGTGAGGGCTCGGCTTTAGGCAGGGCAAACACGATGATATTCAATTATTTGAAGGAGAAGGGCTCTTTCGAGCGTCATCCTGACGGACGTTACAGCATCGACTATGGAAAGATGGAAGACGCTCTCGAGGACCTGGCCGCGTTGATTCTCAAGACCCAGGCCACCGGTGACGCTGAATTCGCCGCCTCTTTTGAGAATACATATTCCCATCTTGGTCCTGACTTTGAGGCTGACCAGAGGAACCTCAGCCTAGAGAAGGTTCCTATGGATATCCGATTCAAATTCAAAAAGTAGTTTTACTGGTATCACGTGCGGAAGAGTCTTTTTTTTGTTTGTCTGATTATCCTGATCTGCCATTGGTGAGCAAGACTCTGACTGTGAGGAATCTTGGGTACGAGGGACCTCGACCCGGAAAGCAAGTATGACATTTATCAGGGTCCGGGCAGGAAGAAAGTGGCCACTCTCACTGGTAAGGAGTTGGAAGAGAAAGGCTTTGTTGTCCATCTGGAAAAGCGGAAGGACGGTGAACTGTTTGAGATAACGAATGAATCATTATGAGGTTGTCCCGCTCTCTCACGATTCTCACGCTGGTGGTCTTGCTGCTGGCTTTGCTGGATTTGTGTTGCGGAGGCACGGGATTCGGTTTACCTGACAATGTGATATTCATGAAGTTGAGGTTGCCGAGGATGCTGACGGCCATTTTGGCTGGAGCTTCTTTGGCGCTGGCGGGACTTCAGATGCAGGGAATATTCCGGAATCCTTTGGCTGATCCTCATATTATGGGTGTCAGCGCTGGAGCGGGAACAGGAGCCGCTGTGGCGACCCTTCTGATAGGGACATCACTTCCCACCGCTTTATCTGGCCTCACAGTTGTCTCCGCTGCCTTTGTCGGAGCCTTGATTACCTCAGCTTTGGTGCTCCTGGTCTCATCCAGACTCCACAATGCCGCCACCTTGCT
>JAEEGK010031802.1_pt1 | contig 10376 bp, 7 predicted proteins | sample 8958771 | NCBI WGS metagenome assembly JAEEGK01 (sample SAMN16246547, study PRJNA631951) | gut metagenome | biome: gut microbiome; feature: rumen; material: SC-attached | host: Bos | place: Iran: Karaj | collected 2018-10 | reverse complement strand
TATCCACACCGCGGTATGTCCCGAATGCGGACGTACCTACGTTTCGGGCGGTACCACCACCACAAAGATCAAATACAGTAAAGACGACACCGCTTACGGCAAAGGAATAAACTTTGCCAATGCAGATGCATTTAACGGGCAGAATGTCGATATCAAGGGTTAAGGGTTTATGGAAGACAAATATGTACAAAAGCCGATAAAGAAGCTTTATGCACTTGCAAGGGGGCAACTCATCGGAAGATACTCTGTAGCCATTCTGGTTACATTGATTCTCTCCGCTGTTGAGGTGCTTCTTTCGTTTCTGACGGGTGCAAATACGATCAATTCCACCACGATGAGCTATTTGACCAGCGTGGTCATTACCGTTGTCATCGATCTGTTACTCGGTATACTCGTTTACGGACAGGCTAATTTCTACCTGAAGATAGCAAGAGGCTTAAATGCGGATATAGTAGACATATTCTCGGGATTTAAAGGAGTGACCGACAAAGCGATACTCGTTCAGTCGGTTTTCACTGCTTTCTCGGTACTCTCCCTCATTCCTTCCGCTCTCATTCGATTTGAGGTCGTATATCTTCCCAAAGAGTACGATATATATGCCGAGATCGGAGTGTTCTTACTGGAGCTTCTCATTACGTTTTTGGCAAAGCTTTATTTCGGTCTTTCTTTTTACATTCTCTACGATCACCCCGACTGGTCGGTACCTGCGATCTTCAGAGAATCCTTCCATTTGATGAAAAAGAAAAAAGGCAGGCTTATCATTACCTACCTTTGTGCCTTTCCTCTTCTGCTTGCCGGATTTATAGCATGCGGACTCGGACTTTTATGGTTCGTTCCTTTCTTTAACACGCTTCTTGCCAACTTCTATCTCGATGCCGTTAAAGAAGAAGCATGGGATCCGAAAGGTCCGTCGGATTTTACTCCTGATCGGAAGGACGGTTCGTCCACTTTAGATATTCGTTTATAAAAAGATCTATATCACCGTCAAGCACCGCACCGGCGTTTGCGTTTTCCGCATTGGTACGCGTATCTTTGACCATGGTGTAAGGCTGCAGGAAATACGAACGTATCTGTGAGCCCCAGGCGATCTCCTTGACCTCACCGCGGATGTCGGAAAGTTTTTCGGCATTCGCTTCTTTTTTGAGAAGATATAACTTTGCTTTCAACATCTGAAGAGCTTTATCCTTGTTCTGATACTGGCTTCGCTCATTCTGACACTGTACAACTATACCTGTGGGAAGATGGGTGATACGGATGGCGGAAGATGTTTTGTTGACCTTCTGACCGCCGGCGCCGCTTGAACGGAACACATCGATCCTCATATCCTCTTCGGGTATATCTATATCAAGATCTTCTTCGATATCGGGCATGACATCCAAAGAAACAAATGACGTCTGTCTCTTTCCCTGGGCGTTGAAGGGTGAAATTCTGACAAGTCTGTGAACACCCTTTTCCGATTTCATGTATCCGTAGGCATTAAGACCGTTTATCTGGAACGTTACGTTCTTGATTCCCGCTTCATCTCCTTCCAGCATATCAAGTTCGTCTACGCTGAATCCCTTGTGATCTGCCCATTTAAGATACATTCTGTAAAGCATCTGACACCAGTCGCAAGACTCGGTTCCGCCGGCTCCGGCGTTAAGACGCATTATGGCGTTACACTTATCGTACTCACCGGTAAGAAGATTTGAGATCCTCAGTTCCTCGAATTTGGCAACAAAATCATCGGCTTCCGCTTTGACTTCATCGGGATAGGACGGATCGGTTTCTTCCTCCCCCATTTCAATAAGGGTCAGAATATCTTCCATCTGGGTCTTTAAGCCTTCATAAGTCTCCTTAAGTCCCTTTAAGTCCTTAAGTTCCTTCATGAGCTTGTTCGAGCGGTCGGGATTGTCCCAAAAGCCGGTCGCTTCCATCTCCATTTCAAGCTCTTCGATGCGCTTTTCCTTGGCTTCTATGCCCAGAGAATCGTACATCTCTTTTAAAGGCTCTTCGTATGTAAGTATCTCGTTTTTGATGTTATCAAGTATTAACATACATCTCCTAAAAAACAGGCGGGTGATTGGCCCGCCGTTTTTAATTTGCTAAGTGTTGATTGTTCTTTATGCTTTTCTGCCGCAGCACTGTTTGTATTTCTTGCCCGATCCGCAAGGACAGGGATCGTTGGGATATATCTTGGTATCAACGCGCTTCGTGGGCTCTTTGGTAAGAGTGTCGTCCTTGTTGGTACCCGTAACCTTGGCTGCCTGCTCACGTTCGATGGAATTGCCCACATGTACACGGGTGATCATCATGACAGTCTGCTCTTTGATGCTCTCGGTCATATCCTCGAACATGTCATAAGCCGCACCTTTGTATTCCTGAACGGGATCTTTCTGCGCGTATGCCACAAGTCCGATACCGTCTCTTAACTGCATCATGTCGTCGATGTGAACCATCCACTTCGTATCGATCGCCTTAAGCAGGATGATACGCTCGATCTCACGCATGATCTCGGGCTGTGCGAACTCTGCTTCTTTAGCCTCGTAGAACTTGACCGCCTCTTCCTTTAACTGCTGTAAGAGTTCGTTCTTCTTGTGTGCCTTAACGCGTTCGGGTCCGATGGGCTCCAAGGGTATTAAGGGAAGAAGAAGCTGATTCAACTCAGCGTAGTTCCACTCATCGGGTTTCTGATCCTCGCCGATGACCTGATCAACCGATTTCTCGGTGATGTCGGTGATCATCTTATAGATTACGTCACGCATGCTCTCGCCTTCAAGAACACGTTTACGCTCGGCGTAAATGATCTCACGCTGCTCGTTCATGACCTGATCGTACTCAAGAAGTCTCTTTCTTGTTTCAAAGTTTCGAGACTCGATCTTCTTTTGTGCCTTTTCGATTGCCTTGGAGATCATGGAATGCTGAATCTCCTGTCCGTGCTCAAGTCCGAGATTCTGGAAAATGGACTTTGTACGCTCGGAACCGAACAATCTCATAAGATCGTCTTCAAGCGAAATATAGAACTTGGAAACACCGGGATCTCCCTGACGTCCCGAACGACCTCTCAACTGATTGTCGATACGTCTTGATTCGTGACGTTCCGTACCTATAACCTTAAGACCGCCGGCTGCCCTTGCCTCGTCGTCAAGCTTGATATCGGTACCACGACCTGCCATGTTGGTAGCGATGGTTACTGCGCCGTGCTGTCCGGCCTGAGCAACGATCTCGGCTTCCATCTCATGGAACTTCGCATTGAGGACTGTGTGAGGGATACCTTTCTTCTTAAGTATACGGCTAAGTTCCTCCGAAGCATCGATGGTGATGGTGCCCACAAGGATAGGCTGTCCTTTTGCATGTGTTTCGCATATATCGTTAACTATCGCTTCAAGTTTTTCTTCTCTTGTAACATATACGGCATCGTCAAGATCGATTCTCGCGATGGGCTTGTTTGTGGGAACTTCCACAACGTCCATGCCGTATATATCTCTGAATTCCTGCTCTTCGGTAAGTGCGGTACCGGTCATGCCGGCCTTTCTTTCGTACTTATTGAAGAAGTTCTGGAATGTAATGGTTGCAAGTGTCTTGCTCTCACGCTTAATGTCAACGTGCTCTTTGGCTTCGATTGCCTGATGAAGACCGTCGGAATAACGACGTCCCGGCATGATTCGTCCGGTAAACTCATCGATGATGACAACCTGACCGTCCTGCACGATATAATCTTTATCTCTGCACATAAGGTTGTTGGCCTTCAATGCGGTGATGATCGCGTGCTGGATATCAACGTTTTCGGGATCTGCAAGGTTGGTGATGTGGAAGAAGCTTTCAGACTCCTTGACACCTCTCTCTGTAAGGGTGATGACCTTGTCCTTCTCGTTTACGATGAAGTCACCGGTCTCCTCTTTAACGTTACCCATGATAAGGTCCATCTTGCTGATATCTTCGATGTCGTCGCCTCTGTGAAGCTGTTTTGCAAGCATATCCGCCATAGCGTATATACTTGTGGACTTTGTGCCCTGACCGGAAATGATAAGGGGTGTTCTTGCTTCGTCTATGAGGATCGAGTCAACCTCGTCGATGATGGCATAATGAAGTTCTCTCAAAACGAGATCCTTTTCATAAATAGCCATGTTATCACGAAGGTAATCAAATCCCAGTTCGTTGTTGGTAACGTATGTGATGTCGCAAGCGTAAGCTTCTTTCTTTTCCGCCGTTGTCATGGCATTTAAAGAAACACCTACCGTAAGGCCGAGGAATCTGTGAACCTCGCCCATCCATTCTGCGTCACGCTTTGCAAGATATTCGTTTACCGTTACGACATGAACGCCGTGACCTGTAAGCGCGTTAAGGTATACGGGTAAGATATCGGTCTGAGTCTTACCTTCACCTGTTTTCATCTCGGCGATTCTGCACTGATGAAGAATGATACCGCCGATGATCTGTACTCTGTAGTGTTCGGTTCCTATAACACGTCTTGTGGCCTCTCTGGCAACCGCGAAAGCTTCGGGAAGCAGATCGTCAAGCTTTGCTCCGTCTGCGAGACGCTTTTTAAACTCAGGCGTTTTAGCCTGAAGTTCGGCATCGCTTAAAGCCATCATCTCGGGACGCATCTTCTCGATCTTGTCCACAAGAGGCATAATGCGCTTTATTTCGCGTTCACTGTGTGTTCCGAATACTGAATCAATAATCTTCATAAAATCTAATTAATACTCCATAGCCTTTTCTTCGCCCGTCATTACTCTTAAACCGCCCTGGCAGAGAGCCAAAAGCTCGTCTTCGCCGGGATATACGGTAACGGGAGCGATCCATTCAACCTTCTCTTTAAGGGCGTCGCATGTGGTCTTGCCGTATGCGATACCGCCTGTAAGAATGATCTGATCGACTTTTCCGCCGAGTACGGTGGACATGGCTCCGATATCCTTTGCTACCTGATAGTGGAAAGAAGCAAATACGGCTTTTGCGGTCTCGTCGCCTTCTTTAGCCTTTGCTTCAACGATTCTTGCGTCGTTGGTGTTAAGGTATGCGTTAAATCCGCCGTTACCTACGAGTTTCTTGTAAACTTCCTTCTCGGAATATTTACCGGAAAAGCAAAGTTTTACAAGATCACCTGCGGGAACACCGCCTGCACGTTCGGGTGAATAAGCACCTTCTCCGTCAAGAGCGTTGTTAACGTCAACGATCTTACCGTTCTTGTGAGCACCTACGGAAACACCGCCGCCCATGTGAACTACGATAAGGTTGAGATCTTCATATCTCTTGCCAACTTCTTTTGCATATCTCTTTGCAACCGCCTTCTGGTTAAGAGCGTGGAATACGCTTCTTCTGGGAAGTTCCGGAACGCCCGAAAGTCTTGCGACATCGGCAAGTTCGTCAACTACTACGGGGTCAACGATGTATGAAGGGATTCCGAGAGAATCACCGATCTCTTTTGCAAGTATACCGCCGAGGTTCGATGCATGCTGTCCCTGCTTTCCGACGATAAGGTCCTCAAGCAAAGCGTTGGATACTGCATATGTACCGCCGGGGATGGGCTTTAACATACCGCCGCGGCCTACGATGAAACTTAAGCTCTTAAGGTCGAAATTCTTCTCCTTAAGGATGTTTAAGATAACTTCTTTTCTGAAATCTTTCTGTTCAAAGATCGAACCGTACTGTGCAATCTCTTCTGTTGTATGACGAAGTGTCTCTTCGAAAAGTAAAGTCTCGTCTTCAAAAACACCTATCTTGGTGGAAGTTGAACCGGGATTGATGATCAAACTTTTATATGACATATTGGCCTCCTGATTATCTGTTCTTCATGGCTTCAGCCACAACCGAAGCAAGTGCGATGGAATTTAACTTAACGTCCATGGAATCGGAACGGGAAGTAAGGATAACGGGTGCCTGAGTACCTGTTAAGATGTTACCGTTCTTGCAGTCTACCATATGAACTATTGCCTTATATACAAGGTTTCCTGCGTGAATGTCGGGGAATAAGAGAATGTCTGCGTCTCCGGCAACTCTTCTGTTAAGTGCGCCCTTTTCTTCTGCTGCTTCTTTGTACAAAGCTATATCCATTGAAAGAGGTCCGTCCACTATACAGCCGGTGATCTCACCGTTAATGTTCATCTCGGTAAGCTTTGCGGACTCAACGCAAACGGGCATCTTCTCGTTAACGGTCTCAAGAGCCGCAAGACATGCTACCTTGGGATTCTCAACGCCGCAAGCGTTGGCAACTTCTACAGTGTAGTCGATCATGCACTTCTTATCCTCAAGTGTGGGATATGGAATAAATGCAACGTCGGTAAGGAACAAAAGTCTGTCAAAGCCGGGAATCTCAAATACGCAAACGTGAGAAAGAGGCTTTCCGGTACGAAGACCAACTTCTTTGTTAAGTACGCTCTTTAAGAAAGTACCGGTAGGAAGAAGCCCTTTCATATACATATCGGCCTCTCCGTCGTGTACGAGCTTAACAGCCTTAAGTGAAGCTTCAACAACATCCTTTTCATCTATGATGCGATACTGTGACATATCCATTGAAAGTTCTGCGCCGATCTTCTTGATCTCGTCCGCATCACCTACAAGGATAGACTCTGCGATTCCGCGTTCTTTTGCTGCCTTAACAGCCTCCAAAACTGCCTTGTCCTGTGCCACCGCTACCGCAAGTTTCTTCATGGGAAAAGCGGTTACTTTCTCCATGATAGCATCAAAATTCTTACTCATTACTGCCTCCTTATATGAACGGGTTTCACCCGTAAACGTCATTCTTTAAAATAGTAACACTTATACGATTTAATGTCCATAAACAGGGTATAAATTTATGAAAAACAGAGTGTGAATTAATGCCCCATGAGCAAAAAAAGAAGGGCTCACAGGAGCCCTTCCAAGATATTTGATCATCTTAATGCTTTTAACTTTTCGGCCTTCATTGTCATGCCTTCAACAAGAAGCTGTACTTCTTCAACGATGATCTCGTTGTTTTCGGTAGCTTCACAGGTGTTGTTGGAGTGAGCGGATACCTCTTCGGTAATGGCCGATATCGTCTGAACGCTTTCAACTATCTCTTCGTTTGCGGACGCAAGCTTGCCGACTATTTCGGAAAGATTGGTCGAGTTTTCTCTTATGGAGCGTATGCTTTCAACGATCTTCTCAAAACTTCCCTGAGTGATGTGTGCCGACTCGTTTTGCATCTTGTTGCTCTCTACGAGTGAATCGATCGATGAAACAACTTCCGTCATCTCTTTTGAGATACTGTCGATAAGTTCACTTATGTTTCCTGTAGCCGTCTGTGTCTGTCCCGCAAGATTTGATATCTCGGTTGCAACTACCGCAAATCCTCTTCCGGCTTCACCGGCTCTTGCCGCCTCGATGGATGCGTTAAGCGCAAGAAGACTTGTCTGGGAAGCAACGCTTTGTATGAGTTCTACGATCGACTGCATCTTTGCGGTCGCATCTTTTAACTCATCAACCTGTTTCATAACTTCGCTGCCTGCCTGCTCCGATATGCGAACCTGCTCCATAAGTTTTTCGATGTTTTCACGTCCTTCGTGGCAGGCATCAACCGTAACGTTAACGTTCTCACCGATATTCTCGGCCGATCCGGTAACCTGATTTATCTGAGTCTGTATCTCTTCCGTCTTATATAACTGATTCTGTACGGACTCTGCCGTATCTCCCGTTCCCGACTGGATCTCTTGCATGGCGGAAAGTGTTTCCTGGCTGGAAGCCGCAAGCATCGTCATCTTGTCCGATACGACTGCGACATCATCGATGATCTCGCCCGATACATTCATGATCTCGTCGAGAAGTTTGGATGTCTTTTCACCGGCTTCGTTTATGGTACTTAACTTCTCTTCATTTTCTTTCGTTATCATCCTGTTTACGACTACCGAGAAAATGGAAACAAGAACCATAAGCGCTATCTCGATCTCCATAGCGGCTACCGCTGTTGATGTAAATCCGACTCTTGCGGCAAACCAGATCGCATGAATTACAGCGATCAAAGATACGCCGATGGATATCATCATTGCATAAGGGATATCGCTGTATAAAACGACTACCATGATCATCGGCACCGCATATACGTATACCTGCTGCTCATACGATGTGAAGCAGCTCACGGTATAGAAGATCGCATAACCTATTCCGACAATATGTTTTATATAAATAGAGTCGTTGTTGATCTTATAAACTATCCAGCCGATGATCATCGGAATAAGATCCGTAAGGGTCAGCGCGATAAATACGCCAAGAGACTTCTCGCCTTTAATATACTGAACGAGATAGGCAAGAAACAATACGACAGTTACGATGGTAAACAGGTTCATGACCTGTTTATTGTTTCTTGTAAGATCATTGCTTACTTTTACATCCATTTATAAGCCCTCCGGTTTATCTTCCCCCATAAATGTAAACCAATGTCATTTTCATCTTATCATATTACGTACATACAATTCCACAAAAATTTCCAATTTTTCTGACTAATTTGAACATATTTCGCAAAACTTGAACGAACCCGACTATTTTGTTATAATCTTCGGGTTTACAAGGTATGTATTTAACGGAGATCATATATGGACAATAACGAAATGATTAAAAACGAACCTGATAATACGGCAGAAAGAAAAGAGAACAAGATGGGCGTACTTCCCGTCAATTCCCTTCTTTTATCGATGTCGCTTCCCATGGTGGCGTCGATGCTGGTGCAGGCGCTTTACAACATAGTCGACAGTATATTCGTCGCAAAAATCGCCGAAGACGCTCTTACGGCCGTTTCAATGGCTTTTCCGCTTCAGACTCTCATGATAGCGCTCGCGGGCGGTACCGGAGTCGGTATAAACGCGATCCTTTCGAAATCACTCGGTGAAAAGGAGTACGAGCGCGCCAACAAAGTCGCGGTTAACGGTATTTTTCTTTCGGCACTGAGTTATCTTCTGTTTTTGGTGATAGGTATTTTTGCGGTAAGACCTTTTTACATGAACCAGACCGGCGATGTTGAGATCGTTGAATATGGTATTCAATATCTGACCGTTGTTTTATCCTGTTCTTTCGGTATATTCGGACAGTTCATTTTTGAAAGACTTTTAACGTCAACCGGAAGAACTTTCTACACGATGATAACCCAGGGAACGGGAGCGATCATAAACCTTATACTCGATCCCATTCTTATCTTCGGCCTTCTCGGCGCTCCCAGGATGGGTGTGACCGGCGCGGCGGTTGCAACGGTGACCGGACAGGTGGTTGCCTGCATAATGGCATATATGTTTAACGTAAAGAAGAATCCCGACATACAGATCTCCTTTAAGGGATTCAGACCCGATCCCGTATTGATAGGACATATTTACAAGATCGGTGTTCCTTCGATAATCATGCAGTCCATCGGTTCATTGATGGTCTTCATCTTAAACAAGATACTGTTCACGTTTTCCTCGACCGCAGTTGCGGTATTCGGCGTGTACTTTAAACTTCAGAGTTTCATATTCATGCCGATATTCGGTCTCAACAACGGTATGATCCCGATAATCGCTTACAACTATGGCGCGAGAAAGAAAGAACGTATGATGGATACATGGAAGCTTGCCTGGATATATGCCACTGCAATGATGATACTCGGTGTCATCGCTTTCGAAGTTTTCCCCGAACCGTTACTTAAGCTTTTCGATGCTTCGGATACCATGATCCAAATGGGTACCGTAGCGCTTAGGATAATAGGTGTTCACTTCCCCATAGCAGCTTACTGCATCGTTACGGGCTCCATGTTCCAGGCGCTGGGGATCAGTATCTACAGCATGATCACTTCCATAATGCGTCAGATCGTCGTTTTGATTCCCGCGGCATATCTTCTTTCACTTCTCGGAAGCGTAGATTACGTATGGTGGTCATTCCCCATCGCCGAAGTCATGTCCGCATTGGCGACCACCTTCTTCTTTAAACGAACTTACGATAAAGTCATTAAGACAATTTAGTACAAAGAAAAAAATGCTCCGTGTCTTCTTTACGAAAACACGGAGCTTTTTCTTTATACCCTGTTATAGATTACTTGTTGGCAATTGCTGTCTTTAAGCTCTCTGTAAGTTCGGGAACGATCTTGTTAAGGTCGCCTACGATACCGTAGTCTGCTACGTCAAAGATGGGAGCATCTTCGTCTTTGTTGATGGCGATGATGATACCTGACTCTTCCATACCTGCAACGTGCTGGATGGCACCTGAGATACCGATTGCGAAGTATACGTGAGGTCTTACGGTCTTACCGGTCTGACCAACCTGGAGATCCTTGGGCTTCCAGCCTGAATCTACAACTGCTCTTGAGCAGGAAACTTCTCCGCCGATAGCTGCTGCGAGATCCTCGAGGATCTTGAAGTTCTCGGGTGATCCTACTCCACGTCCGCCGGATACGAGGATCTTGGCGTTCATGATATCAA
>JAEEGK010031800.1_pt1 | contig 10376 bp, 5 predicted proteins | sample 8958771 | NCBI WGS metagenome assembly JAEEGK01 (sample SAMN16246547, study PRJNA631951) | gut metagenome | biome: gut microbiome; feature: rumen; material: SC-attached | host: Bos | place: Iran: Karaj | collected 2018-10 | reverse complement strand
TAATAAAATTCAAACAATAAATAAAAAAAAATAATTAATATTTTAATTTTATAATATATTATAAATAAAGTTTTTATTAAAATTTATTTATATATTGTTATAAAAAATTTCTTTTTATTTTTTTTTTGATTTGAATATTGATATATAAATTTTTTTAAAGATTTTTATCATTCTATTTATTTGGAATAAAACTATTTTCTGTTAATTTAAATTTCATTAAATAAACACCTGAGGCAATTTTTTTTTCATTATTAATGTTTTTACTTTGTTCTTCTCCTTTTTTATTTTCTTCGCTTTTTTTTTCTTTATTATTTTTATCAAAATAAAATTCATAAATTTGAGTTTTTCCTATTGGTGTTGATTTAGATAAAATTAAATTTTTCTCTAATTCTATAAAATAAGAAAATTCACCATAATTTCTTTTTTCAGATATTATTGTAAAATCTTCTTTTTCATCTTTTTCAATTTCATCTTTTTTTTTAATTACTTTTATAAATATTCCATTAAATTTTTCTGTTTTAGGATCAGTACTTCTTGCTATTAATTTTTCAATATTTCCTGGAAGTTCTAATTTCAATAATAAAAATTTTTCATAAATTTCTTCATCATCTTCTGAATCTTCTGAATCTTTATTTTTTTTTTTTTCTTTATAATAATACAAACTATATTTTGGTTCAAATTTTCTTTTATTTTTTAAATAAAATCCATCTTGGTCATAATACATATTTTGAACATGTAATTGTTGATTATTTTCATTTTCACTTTTTAAATTTTTATCAGCTAATATTATTGTATTTTCATCTTTTTTTATACATTCCATTTTTTCCCCCAAAATTTCTGTGGATAATTGTGAAAATAATTTAATTATTTCTTCAGGAATATTAATTTTTTTTCTTTGATTAAAAGAATTAAATTGAGATTTTATTAAATCCATTGTGAAATTATTGTATTCTTTTCCAGCTTCAGTTCCTTCTTTTGCCATAATATAATGATATGTTTCTAAATCTTCTTGGTCTTTTTCTTCAACATAATAACATTTATTTTCATATTTTTTATCTCCAATACATTTTTGTTTTATTAAATTAAAAGTAGCTGATTTTAATAAATATTGTTCTATATGATTTTTAATTTCTTCATTTTTATGATATTGTGCTAAATTATGAACAATTATAATTGATTTAATTTTATTTGTTTCATTTTTTTTTACCAAATTTTTTATTCTTGAAATTAATCTTTGTTCTGTTCTTGTTAATTTTCCAATGACTATAATTAACATATCACTTAAAGATATAATCAATTGTTCAATAAATCTTTCTGTTTGTGCCTTATCTCTTGATAATTCATTTGTAAATGAATCGTATTTTAAATTATTTTCTAATTCATTTTCTGATTTTTTTTCGTTATTATTATTTTCATTTTTGTTTTCATTTTTTAATAATGGAGTTTCAAATCCAGCAGAATCAAGAATACATATACCCTTTTCTGCTCCTTCATTTTCTTCTGAATATTTAATACTTATTCCTTTTGTTTCAATACTATATCCTGTTGGTATATCAACTTTTACTATTTTTGATAATAAATATGATTTTCCCACATTATTTAATCCTAAAACTCCTATTTTCATTGTTTGTTCACTAATAATTTTTTGATATATTTCTTTTCTTCTTTCATTATATAAAATTCTCCAACCTTCATTTTTTAATGAAAAAATTGAATTAATATCTACCACCACATCATAATATTCATTACAGGATTTTTTGATATAGTCATCTTTTGTTTCATTTTCATTAACAATAGTATTTAATTCAATGATTTTCTTTTTTAATTCAGTATTTTCTTTTTCTTTTTCTTTTAATTCTGCTATTTCTTTTTCCTGATTTTTATTTTTTTTAATTATATCATCATAATTAGTAATAACTCCATTATATTTTAATTCATTATTTCTTATATTGGTTTCTAATAAGTTAATCTTTTCATTTTTTTTATTTATAGAATTATTAAGTTCTTTATTTTTTTTTATTTCTTCATTTAATTTCAAATTATAATTTTTATTTAATTCAATAATTTCAGCTTTTTTATTATCAAGTTGATTTTCCAAATTATTTATTTTTTTATTTAAATCTTTAATTGTAACATTTAAAGAAGTATTTTTTATTTCAAAATCTTTTATTTTATTTTCCATTTCTGTTTTACTTTTTTTTAAATCATATATAGTTTTTTCATTTGTTTTATTTTTTGTCTTTAAACTTTCATTTTCTTCTCTTAAAATTTTAATTTTTAGAGTTTCATATTCACTATTTCCAATTTTTATATTATCATTATTTCTTTTTATAAAATTATTATTGTTATTATAATCAAAAAAATTATTATTATAATTATAATTATAATTCATTTTTTTATTTGAAAAAATTTTTTAAAGAACAATTTAAAAAAATTTAACTATTTTTGATTTCAATAATTAAATCAAAAAAAAATAAATTAAAAAATAAATTTATTAAATTTGTTTTTATAATTAATCTTTATTTAATAAAATTTTTATTTTAATAAATTAAAAATTTATTTTTTATAAAAAAAATTATTGGGGATTGGGCCCAATCCCCAATCCCCAATTCCCAAACCCCAATCCCCAATCCCCAAAAATATTTTTTAATTTATAATTTTTATTTTTTATTATTTTATTTATAATTTTTAAAATAATTTATTTTAATATTTTATTAATAAAAACAAAAAAATCAAACAACAAAATAAATTTCATTATTATAATTTTTAATCTCTTAAAAAAACAATATAAAAAATATATAAAAATTATTTATAAATATTAAAATTCTTTATTTATATTAAATTAATTTCCAAAATGACAAGAAAGTAAATTCGCATTGATTTTAAAAATCATTCCTTCTTTAATTTCAATTTCATCAAAGGCAAAAATCCATGTTCCATTTGTAGACATTCCTTTTTCTCCTCCATCTTTAATAACCCAAATATTATAATTTTTCTCATAACAAACAACACAATGAATTCTACTTAACATTTTATCATGAATAATAACATCACATTTATCATTTCTTCCTAAAGAATAAATTTTATTTTTATCATCAAAAATAAAAGTTGAATAATTATTTTCTCCCGAGCAAATTTTTAAATATAAATTACAATTTTCAATAGAATCGTAATTATTAGTGAAATAATTATTATTATTATTATCATTTAAATTATTACTATCGAAATTATTTGAATACGAAAAAATTAAAAAACTATTTCCAATATTAATTAAAGTATTATCTTTTAAAATATAATTTTCATCTTTCATTAAACGTATAAAAGTTCCAAAACCTGAGCCTAAATCTTTAATGAAATATTTTTCAGTATTTTTATCAAAAAAAATTTTAAAGAATTTTCCTTCGTTTTTATTTTCAATTTCTTCAAATAAAATATTATTATTTTCGCTTTTATATTTTTTACTTTCAATGCTCATTAATAAATTTTTTTTATATTGCTCACTAATAAAATTGTTTTCATCTATTAAATTAGGTGGTAACATATAATCAATATCAACATTAATATTATTAATATTTTTATAATAACCAAAAAAAATTCCTTCTTCTTTGAAATTCTTTGAACGAATTGAACCTATCAAACCAAAAGGTGTAATAAATATTATTTCTCCTTTTGGCAAAGTTGTTGAATTTTCTATTATGATTTTTAATAAGTTTAAATCACAAATTTCGCTTATTTTGACATTCATATTATTTAATTCATCTTCGTTTGCGAATAAATTATTCATTTCAAAATTGTTTTGAGTTGAATTTTCTTTTTTTAACATTGGAATTTTTTTTTGTTTATTTACGTTATTATTATTATTATTATTTATAATTTGATTGTTATTATTTTGTTCATTTAAAAAATCCATCGTTTCAAATCCGCAATTATTTAATAAATCATTCGAACAACACTAAAAAATAATATAAAAATTTTACATTAATATTATTTCCCATAATAAAAATTATTTAAATTTAAATTTGAATAAAATTAATTAAAAATTAATAATTAAAAATTATTATTAAAAATTATTTATTCATCATAAAAATCTTTTTGAATTTTCTTTTGATTTTCTTTCATTTGTCCTTCTTCAATTAATTTAAATTCCATAAATTCATTAACAATATTGTCTCGAATTCCTTTTCTTCCGCTTAATAAGAATTTTAAATAATCTAAATTGACTTTTTCGTTATTAAATAATAATTTATCTTCATTTAAAAATTCATTTAATTCATCTTTTTGAATTCCAATTCCATTTTGATACAAAAAATGTTTAAAAAACTCCAAATCTAAATAACGATTATATTTTTTTCCATTCGTTGTTAATTTCACCATGCAATGAATAGGAAAAATGAATCTTTCATAAGAAAATTTATGTTTTTTCATAAAATCATTAAAAATTGATTTGATTTTTTCAGTGTTTGATTTATTATTAAAAGGATTTGAAATTGAAGTTTTAATTGAATTTTTATTATTATTATTATTATTATTATTATTTTTCATAAATTCTTCAACTTCATTTTTTAATTTATTGTAATCAATAATTTCTTCAATGTCTTCATCATCGTCTTCATTTAAGTTTTTTTTATTAGGTTTTACTTTAGTAAATAAACAAAAAATTTCAATGTTGGTTAATTCGATATTAAAATCTGATTTTAATTTTTCGACTAAATTTACTAATCGAATTCCTTTAAATTCAGTTTTGCTTTTGCTAACACAAGAATTGAAAATATTATCGAAATTTCTTTTTTTATTTAATAATAAATTTCCAATTTTCGCTATGATTTTTTTTACGTTATTTAAATATTCTTCGTTTGTAATTTCGATTGGTTCTTCATCATTATTATTATTATTATTAATTTCATTGTTTTTTTCTATTAAATTTGGGTCAATTTCTGAATTTTCAATGACATTAATTAAATTAATGTATTTTAATTCATTTAAATTTGTGTTTTCTTCGTTGTAATTTTTCATTAAGAAAATTAAATATTCGAGAATTTCATTATTGAATTTTAATTGTAAATTTTCTAGAATTTTTTTTAATGTTGTGAATGTAATAAAACCTTTTTTATTTTCATCGAAAAAAGAAACAATTTCTAAAAATTGTGTTTTTTTATTGTAAAATTTCGATGCTAAAATTTTATTAAATTCTTCTTTTTGATTTGAATTATAATAAATAACATTAGAAAAAAACGATAAAAATAAATTTTTAAATTCATTTGGATCATAAAAATTTTTTATAATATAATTATTATATAAAAAAGTTTTTATAAATGAATGAATGTTAAAAATGTCTTTTTCTTTTGAAATTTTAAGAAAATTGATTAATTTTTCGGAAATTTCGTTAATGAATAATTTAAATTTATTTTCTTTTAAAATATTTAAAATATTTTCATTTAAAACGTTTTTTTCAAAATCATTTTTTTGAATTGATTTTGCTTCTAAATTTTTAATTAAAATGTAAATAAATTCATTTAAATTAAATTCGCTCATAATTTCATAATTAAAAATTTTATTTTGTTGATTTTTAATTTTTTGTGAACTTTCAGAATTTTTTAAAATAACTTTTGTTTCAGTGTTTTTTAATTCATTGATTTTATTTTGTAAATCTTTAATTTCATTTAAATATTTTTCTTTTAATTTTTTTTCTTCTTGAAATTTATTTGTTAAAATTTTTATTTTTTCATTCATTTGATTTTCATCTTCATTATTTTCAAATGGTTTTGGATTGTTGCTATAAATAATTCTATTAGTTTTTTTAATAGAATTATTTAAATTTTCGTTTTTGAAATTTTTAATTTCTTTTAATAAATTTTCACTTTTTATTGAACAATCACGAAAATACGCAAAATCTTTTCTAAGTAAAATTAATTTATTTTCATAGAAATTTTTTTTTGAAATAAATTCATCTGTTAATTTAATATTTTCTTTTTTTAATTTTAATTTTTCATTGATTGTTCGTTGATATTTTAATTTTTGTTTTAGTTTATTAATAATGAAAGTTTTTTTTTCTTTTAAATTTTTTAGTTTTAAAATTTCGTTTGTTAAATTATTAATTTCGTTTGTTAAATTTTTATTATTTTCTTGAAAATTTTGTAAAATAAAATTTTGTTTTGATAATGCTTCTAAAATGTGATTTTTTTCATTGAAATTTTCGTTTTGTTGTAAATTAAAATTTTCGTTGATTTGATTATTATACAAATTTTTTAATGTGAAAATTTTTTCGAAAATTTTTTGATTTTCAATAATAAAATCGTTTAATTTTGAATTTTTAATGATTTTTTTTAAATTTTGAATGTCGATTTTTTTATTTTCAATTTCTTTTTTTAAATCTTTGTATTTTTTTTTTAAATTGTTGATTAAAATAATGTTATTTTTATTATTATTATTATTAAAATTATCATTAAAATATTCTTCAATGATTTTATCTTTTAAATTAATTTCGTTTTCTAATGAATTTATTGTTTTTCTATGAAAATTTTGTTCATTAGAAATTTTTGATAAAGTGTTTTTTAATGATAAATTTTCTTCTAATAATTTTTCTCTGTCAATGTTCAAAGGATGAGCAGAATTAATTCGATTTTTATTTTCTGAATTTCCTCTTTTTGAAATTGAAGATGAAGGATTTTGAATTAAATTTGGAATAATATTTCTATAATATTATTATATAAAAAATATTACTTTTTTATTTTTTGTAATTTATTTACTGCTGAAACTGGACGAAAATTATTTTTTTTTTTCATTTAAAATAAATATTTTTAATTTTAATATTTAAATTTATTTACAAATTAATATTAAATTTTTATATTAAATTTTTATATTAAAATTTTAATTAAAATTTTATAATTAAAATTTCACTTTTTGCATAATAAATTTCAAATTTTCTCTATAATCTAAATGACCAATTCCAAATTCACTCAAATCGAAATTTTCCACCCGATTTTTTTCATTATTTTCATTACAACAAATTAATTCATCGCTACCAATCGGAATTTTATTCACACATAATTTATACAAATATTGAAGAATTTTATCTTCTTTCGAAAAACAATTAATAATTCTTCCACTAACAATTTTATTAAAATATTTCTGCCATTTTATTTTATTTTCAATCGTCGTTGCACCAGCTAAAAACAAAACATTATTAATTAAATTTCCTTCGCAATTATTATCAATTAATTCTTTCAAACAATGTTTAATCACATGCGTTCCTAATGAAAATCCAATTAAATTAATTTGAAAATTGGGAAAAAATTTTTTAGAAATTAAAATTAACGCTAAAATTTTCCCACAAATTTTTGCTTTTTTTTTTGCAGTAAAAAAAGTTTGTGGTAAATTACTATCAATATTTAATTTTATTATTTGAGTTAAATCAAAACTTTTAATGAATATTTTAAAATAAGTTTCACCTGGCCATTGAAAAAAATAAAAATTATTGTTTTTTATTTCTTCTCCAATTAAATTTTTCCAGCTGAAATTATGATCATCTTCTTCGCTTCCAAAACCAGAAACTAAAATTGTTAAATTATTTGTGTAAATTATTGAAGAAAATGGAATTAATTGAATTTTTTCTTGAATTGAATTGTTTTTTTTTTCTTCTTTTGATATGAAATTTAATATTAAATTTGAACCTTCGCGTAATAATTTTTTTATTAATGTTTCACTTTCGATTAAAAAATCGGTTAATTTATTGCTAATTGAAAAAAAACGATTTTGAAGATTTTTATTTTCGATGAGTTGAAAAATGTTTTGAATGTTTTTGAAATAGAATTTTTTGTTGTAAAAATTGCTTTTTGAAATGTTGTTGTTTGTTATTACGAAACTGAATAAAAAATATGAAATTTTTTCGAAATCAAAATTTTCGAATGATAAATTTAAAGAAAAAAGAATGTTTTTAAAAATGTTATTTATAATTGAATTATTTAATGAATTTCCGCCATTTTTTTCTTTGTCTAATAAAAATTCTATTGAATAAAAAAAACTTGTGATTAAATTTATTAATAAAATTTTTGGGTTTGTTTGATTTTCAATGAATTTTTTTAATGGATGTAATTTTGATTTAATGAAATTTGAATATTCTTCGAAAGGAAAATTTTCCATTGAAATTTCAATTTCGGTTATTTTATTTTTATTAATAATATTATTTTTTTCATCAAAAAACCAAAATTTAATTTCATTAAATTTTTCATTTAAAATTTTTTTACATTCTTCGCTGTAATTTATAATTTTATAATTAGAATAATAAATAATTTCAATTAAAATTATTTTTATTATTTCATCATTAAAAAATTCAAAAGGTTTTTTATTATCGAAAATAAAATCTTCTAAAAATTCAATTGAAATTTTAATTTCTTCGTTTTCTTTTTTGAAAATATTTTCTAAATTTTCTGATTTGAATTTATTTACAAATTTTAAATTATTTAAATATTCAATTTCATCGAAAATTAAAAATTTTGGAATAAAATTCGTTTTAAATTCGTTTTTTATTAAATTTAAAAATTCATTTATAATTTTTTCATTAATTTCATTCAAATCAAATTTTTCATTAAAATTTTCTTTTATTTTTTCAATTTTTTCAATAATTTTTTCTGAATTTTTTATTGTTTTATTTTTTAAAAAAATTTCTCTTTTGATTAAAATAAAAAATTCATTTATTAAAAAATTTTTTTTTGAATAATTTTCTAAAATTTTCAAACAAATTTCTTCTAAATTAAAAAAATGTTCAAATAAATTTTTTTCTGTTTTAAATATTGAATAATCTTCTAAATTAAAATAACGATTTAATAAATGTGATAAAATATTTTTTTCTGAAACTGATTCATTTAAATTTTCGCTTGTTGAAATTAAATTAATAAAAATATTCGAATTTGAAATTGATTCATTTTCAGTTGATTTTGATAAATTTGAATCATTAAAATTATTATTATTATTAGAAAAATTCATTTTAAAATTAAAAATTTTCTAATAAAATTTTATAAAAATTTTCTAATAAAATTTTATAAAAATTTTATAAAATTTTAATATTAAATAAATAAATAATATTTTTAATTATTATTTAAATTTAAAATTATATTTTTAATTATTTCATTAAATTGAATAATATCGCCTCTTTTTCTTATGAAATTTATGTAACTAAAAGAATTTTCATATGCGTTTATTATGTTTATTTGAAATTCTATTGTTAAATTTTTATTGTTGCATGTGAATTTAAATAAATTTTTTTTATCAATTTTGTATTTAATTTTATAAATTGAAAATAATTTTAATAAAGTTTCTTTTAATTTTTTTTTATTATAAAAAAATAATAAATTTAAATCAAAAGGTGGTGAATTAATATTATTATTATTATTATTAAAGTTTTTTTCAATGTTTTCTAAATTGCATTTGATTTTAAAGTTTTCTAATGTTAAAAATTTTTCTTCTTTTTTTAATATTTTAATATTATTATTATTATTTGAATTTTTATTATTATTTTTATTTTCATTTTTATTATTTTCAGTTTTATTATTAGTTTTTTTATTATTATTATTATCTAAATTTTTTATTAATAATGATAAAGGAGAATTTACATTATTTTTATTAATTTTTATATTATTATTATTATTATTTGAATTTAAAATTAAAGGATTGTCAAAACTTTGTGATTTTGATTTATATTTTTTATTTTTTCTTTTATTTTTGATGTTTTTTTTTATATTATCTGATATTAAAATTTTTAATTCTTTTTCGCTATTTTTTTTAAAATTATTTAAAATATTATTGTCTAAATTTTTTATTTTTTTGTGATTTGATGATTGATTTGTTTTTTTATTATTGTTTTGTTTGTTTTTTAAATAAACACTTGATGATTTTATTACTTTTTTTAATTTTGTTTTTTCATTATTTTCTAAATTTTGTTTTTCATTACTTTTATTTAAATTATTATTATTATTATTATTATTATTATTATTATTTTTATTATTATTATTATTATTATTAATATTTTTATTTTCATTATTTTTTTGATTATTTTCATTAATTTCATTTTCTTTTGATTTATTTAATTTTTTATTACTTTCATTTTTATTATTTAAACTATCATAATTAGAATTATTTTCATCAATATTTTTTTTATTAATGTTTCACTTTCGATTAAAAAATCTGTTAATTTATTGCTAATTGTGTAAAAACGATTTTGAAGAGAATTATTTTCGATGTTTTGAAAAATGTTTTCAATGTTTTTGAAATAGAATTTTTTGTTGTAAAAATTGCTTTTTGAAATGTTGTTGTTTGTTATTACGAAACTGAATAAAAAATATGAAATTTTTTCGAAATCAAAATTTTCGAATGTTAAATTT
>JAEEGK010031799.1_pt1 | contig 10376 bp, 9 predicted proteins | sample 8958771 | NCBI WGS metagenome assembly JAEEGK01 (sample SAMN16246547, study PRJNA631951) | gut metagenome | biome: gut microbiome; feature: rumen; material: SC-attached | host: Bos | place: Iran: Karaj | collected 2018-10 | reverse complement strand
TCAAATAATTTAACTATAATAATTATAAATTTTTTTATTTTCCATTCTTTCTCCATTTAAATATTCACCTTCAAATATTAATTCACCATTAGAATCATATTCTTTTCCTTTTCCATTTCTTTTTCCATTTAAATATTCACCTTCAAATTTTAATTTATCATTATCATAATATTCTTTTCCTTTTCCACTTCTTTTTCCATTTAAATATTCACCTTCATATATCATTTGATTATTAGATTTTAAAAATTCTTTTCCTTTTCCATTTCTTTCTCCAATTTTATATCTATTGCTAAATTGTTTATAATTTTTAACATTAATTTCTAATTTTTTTTGTAAATCTTTATTATTAATTATTATTTTTAATTTTATACTCTCGTTCAAAAAAGAAAATATTATTTTTAATAAAGGAGATTTTAAATTATTAATTTTAATTTGATTATTTATTTCTTTTAAATTATTCTTATTTTTAAAATAATCATCATTATCTTGATTATTAATAATTTGTTTTAAATTTATAATTTCATTTTCTAATTTACTAATTCTTTTTTCATAATTTTTGATTATATTTTCAATATTTTCAAATCTTTTTTCATTATCATAATAATTTAAATTATTTATATTTTCAATAACTTCTTTTTTTTCAACTAATTTAATAATTAAATCTTCTTCATTTTTTAAAGGAAAAAAAAAAAAATTAAACTTTCTTCTTCTTTTGCAGTAATATTATTTTCGTTACAAATTTTGCATATTTCATCATAAATTAAATCAATATTATTATAATTTTTAAAATAATTATAATAAATAAAATCATTATATTCTAGTTTTTTTTCAATATTTTTTTCTAAATTATTAATAAAAATACTTGTTTTAAATATTATATAATTATCTTTTTTTAACATTGTAATAATATTTTCTCCTGAATTTGATAATGCAATAAAAATATTTTCTTGTTTATTAATGATGGAATTTACTGTTGGTGCTTCTTCCATTTTTAAATTAAAATAAAATTTTTTTATTTTAATATTTTTTATTATAAATTTTATTTTATTTATTAAATATTTAAATTATATTTTAAAAATTATTTTAAATTTAAATTAAATTTATGGAAGAAAATTTTATTGAAAATTTAAATAAATGTTTTTCTAATTATAAAAATTATTTTAAGAATTTAAATAATAATTTTTCAAAAAATGAATTTTTAAATTATTTAAATAAAAATAATATTAATAATTTAAATGAAAGTTCTTTAAATTTTATGATTAATAATTTATTTAATAATAATAATAATAATAATAATAATAATAATAATGAAATTATTATTGAAAAAGAAAAATTATTTAATTTTTTTGAATATAAAATTATTAATAAAAATTTCACACCAAAAAAAAATAATTTTTTATTATCATTCGATTCTAGTGAAAAAAAATACGCAAGTCCAATTTTATTTAATAAAGATAATGAAAGTACGAATGATACATTAGAAGAAATAAAATTAATTAATGACATTGATAGTAATAATAATATTATTAAAAAAAAACTTAATTTTGATTTAAGTAGTTTTAATAATAATAATAATAATAATAATAATAATAATAATAATAATAATAATAATAATAATAATAATAATAATAATAATAATAATAATAATAATAATAATAATAATAATAATAAAATATTTATAAAAAATGATTATTTAGAAGATAAAAAAGAAAATTTAATAGAAAATAAATTTATTTCTGTTATTAAACCAATGAATAATTTTAATAATAATAATAATAATTTTTATATTCAAACTCCAAAAAATGATAAAATAAAATACATTTTTAAATCTCAAGAAATAAAAAAATATAAAACAAAAACAAATAGAATTAATAATAATTTTAAAATAAAATATTTAGAAGTTTTATCAGAAATAAATAATTATCCTTATTCAAATAATAATTATAAAACTATAAACAATAATAATTATTATAAAATATACAAAAATAATAATAATATGAATGAATTAATAAATAAAATAAATTTAATATTAAATTATAAATAATTTTTATACAATATTAAATAATATTTATAATGTAAATAAATAATTATCTAAAAAAAATAATAAATATTTAATAATTTTAATTCATGAAATTATGTTTAATTGCTTTTATTAAACTTTCATTGAAAGAATATTTATTATTATTATTATTATTTTTATAAATATTATTATTATTATTATAATTAGTATGAATATTATTATTTTTTTTGGTTTTTTCAATATAATTTAAATATCGATTATTTAAAAATTCATTATTATTATTATTATAATAATAATTATAATTATATTTTTTTTCATTGCTTCGATTGAAATTAATTTTTAATAAATTTTTTTTATTTTCTTTTATTTTATTATTATATTCATTATTTTTATAATTTGAAATAAATTTTGTGCTGTTTGTTTTTCGATAAATTTTTTTATCTTCATAATAATAATTATTATTATTATTTAACATAAAATCATTATTAAAATCATTTTTATCATTATTAAAATATTCAATAAATTTACTGCATGTTAAATCTCTTTTTAATTTTTTAATTTCTTGTTCGAATTTTTTAATTTTTTTTACTTTTTCTTTTAAAATAATGTCATTTAAATCACCTAAATAAATGTAATTATTTTTACTATTTTTTGATTTATTTCTATTACTTTTTAATTCATTATTATTATTATTATTATAAATAACATTTTTTTTATTATAAATATTATTATTATTATTAATAATTCTTTGATTATTATTTTGAATACTTAATAAAATATTATTTTTAATTTCTTTAAAATTATTTTCGATTTTTTTAAAAATTTCTTCTTCTTTTTTTTTATTTTCTTTTTCATCAAACGGTTCATAATTATTTTTATTTTTTATATAAAATTTTTCTTTAGTATCAAAAATTAACAAATCAAAACAACCTTCTTCTTTATGTTTTTCAAAGTCTCTTAATTTAATGTAATTTCCGCATTTTTCGCACATTTGAGTTTTTGCTCCACAATGAAATTCATGTTCTTTAATTTCGTTTTTATCAACATTTAATTCGCAGAATTTACAAACGCAAAATAAATTATTATTAATAAAATTTGATTTTTTATTATTATGTTTTTGCTCAATGTGATTTTGTTCTTCTTCGATTAGAATTGATTCTTGACAAAATTTGCATTTTTTTACGTTTAATTCGCAGAATCTTGAATGTAAAATGAATTTTGATGATGGAATTTTATGCGAACTATAAGAAAATTATATTAATATTATTTAACGATTTTACCAATTTGAACATATTTTAAAGTCTTCCATTTAATAATTTTTTTAATTAATTAATTTTATTAATTAAATATAAAATATTATTTTTTAATTAAAATAATTTTTTATTATTTTTCATAAAATAATATTAAAAATTAAATTTAAATAATTTCAATGTAATTATTATTATTATTATTATTTAAAATAAAATTTTCTTCTTCGTCGTTTAAATTATTATTTTTAATAGGAATTAATTCTATGTATTCATTAAAATATTCTTTGAATTTAAATGTTAATAATAAATTAATTAAAATAAAAAATTCCAAAACAATTTTTAATTGAAAATAAAAAGTTTTTTTTTCTATTGTTGTTAAAAATTCTTGTGAAAAAAATAATTTATCTGTTAAATTACTAAAAAATAATAAAATAAAAGCAAAAATTAAAGAAAAATTTAATTTTTCATCAACATTTTTAACAATTTTTTTATTATAAAAATTATAAAAAACATTGAAATTATTGAAATAAATTAAAATAATAATAATAAAAATTTTCAATGAATAAAAATCATAATAAAAAACATTTTTTGAATAAATATTTAAAAAAATATGAAAAGTAAATAAAAAATTAATAAAAAAAATACAAAAATAAAAAAATTTCCAATAAAATAATAAACAATAATAATTTTGATAAAAATATTTTTTCGAAGAAAATTTCATAATAGAATTATTAATATTATTTTCATTATTAATTAAATTATTTTCAATTTCAGAATTTGATAAAATAAATTTATTATTTTTTTCTTCATTTTCAAACTCATCAAAAGAATCATTAATAATTTCATTAATTTCATTCAAAGAATCTTCTTTAAAATTAATTTCATTTTTATTAGAAAATTTAATATAATCTTCTTTATTACTATTCATCATTTGACATATTTTAAAATAATCATTATTACTAATGTAAATTTTATTATTTTTTTTATGTTTAGAAAAATTAATTTTCAAATTTTTCTTCTGTTCTAAAACTTCTAAAAAAGGTAAAAAACTCGTATTATCAACTAACAATTTTGTTTTATTATTATTTTCATTTAAATCTAATCCATTTTGCGATGATAAATAAGATTTCATTTATTTTATTTTATTAATTTTTATTATAATAAATTAAAAATGAATGAAAGTGATTTAATAAATAAAGGAATTGAATTTATAAATAAATTCAAAGAAAAAATCGATCATACAAAAATTTTAAGAATTTTTTACATTTTAGATAAATTAATTTATTATGAATCTAATAATAATAATTTAAATATCGATGGAATTTTATTAAGTTGGTTATTACATGAATTTGATGATTCAGAAAGAAACGAATTTTATAAACAAAATTTATTAAAAAAAGAAAATATTGATTATATTAATAAAATTATTAATAAAATTAAAGAAATTGACATTTATAAAAACGAAAATAAAAAAAATGAAGAAGAAATTGAAGAAGAAGAAGAAAATGAAGAAGAAGAAAATAAAAATGAATTAAAATTTGAATTAGATTTAATTAAAGATGGTTTAATTTTAGATGAAATTGGTGCTTTTGGAATAGCGAAAGTTTTTAATTTTCAAAATTATGAAAATGATGATAAAAATGTAATTTTAAATAAATTGAATGAAATTTGTTTAATTTCGAATATTAAAGAAAATTTAACATTAAATTCTGCAATAAAATTAAGTAATGAAAAAATTAATTTTATGATTGTTTTTTTAAAAGAAATTTATAATGAATTGAATGTTAGTAATAATGAAAAAGAAAAATTTGAAAATTTTTTGGTTGAAATGAAAATTAAATTAATTCAAGATTATAAAAATTATTTAGAAAAAAGAAAAAAAAATTACATTGAAAATATTAAAAAAAAAGAAGAAAATAGACAAAATATTTTAAAAAATTTGGATGAAGAAAATCAAAATAAAATTGAAGATGAAATTTTTGGAAAAGAAAGAATTGATGAATATAAAAAATTAGAAAAAATTGAGAAATTAAATGAAAAAAAATTAGAAAAATATTATGAAAAATTAAAAGAAATTTTTGATGATAAAAATAATGAAAGTTTTGAAGATGAAGAAGAAAATGAAAAAGAAGAAGAAGAAAAAGAAGAAAATGAATATAAAAAATCAAAAATTATATTAACAAAAACTGGATTAACTATTGATGATATTTTTAATGATGATTATAAAAATTCAAATTAAAATAAAAAAATTTATTTATTTTTAATAAAATTTATTTAATTTTTTATAAAATATTAATTAAAAATTATTTATAATTTAATAAATTAATAAATTTATAATTTATAAAAATAAATAAAAATTTAAAAAAATAAATTTATACGTTCTTCCAAAAAATTTGGAATATTATTTTCTTTATAAGTAATATCTTTAATTATAATATCATCAAAATCTTCATTTAAAATATCTTCAGAAAAATCATATTTACAAAACGGACAAAAAAAATTATTATAATCTTTAATATAATTATTAAAACAATTTAAATGAAAAATATGTCCACATTTTAAAAAATAAATTATTTCATTTAATTTTATGTCTTTTAAACAAAACAAACAATTTGGATTTTCTATTTGATTATTTTCATTTTTACATAAATTTTTAGTTAAATTTTTTTGAAGGTTTTTTAAATAAAAATTTTTGTTTTTGTTGTTATTATTTTTATTTAAATTCGATTTTATTGTGTTTACAAAAATGTTTCTATTGATTGGATTTTTAAAATTTGAAATAAAATTTGAGGAAAAATTTTCTTCAAAAAAATTTTTGTTTATGTTTAATGGAATTTCATTTGATGGTAATGAAATTATTTTTATATTATTTTTAAATGGTGAAATGTTTTTTTTTGGAATTAATTTTAATAATTTTTCTCTTAAAAATTTATTTTCTGTCATTTTAAATGAAATTAATTGAAATGAAATTTTTATATTTTTTGAAAAATTGTTCTAGAATAAAAAATAGTTTGAATTTTATTCTTTTTTTTATTAAACTATATTTTAATAAAGTTTTTTTTAATTAATAAATTTTTTTGAATATTAAAATTAATTTAATAAACTAATAAATTTAAATAATGAAATTTTTTATTTTATTTAAAATTATAATAAATTATTTTAATAATAATTTAAAAATTTATTTTGAAATAATTTCTTTATTTTAATTATTATTTTATATTTTTTCATTTTCATTTCATAAAATAATATTTTTTCAAAATTTATGTTAAATTTTAATCAAAAATATTTTTTAAAATATTTTTTATTTAAATAAAAAACATTAAATTTTATTTAATTATTTCATTTTAAAAAACAAAATCCTTAATTTAAATAGAATTATTTATTATGTTCAATTATTATATATAAAACTTTATTTATATTTATTATAATATTTATAGCTATTTTAATTGATGATTTATATATAGTAACATTTTTTTTATTAAAAAAATATTTTTTATATTTTTTAAATTTATTATTTTTATAATTTATTCCTATTAAATTATTTTTTAATATTTATCAAATAAAATAATTATTATGATGTAATAAAAAATATTAAAATAATTAAAATTTTTTATTTAAATATTAAAATGTTAATTTATAAATCATTTGATTTGAAAAGATGTAAAAATGAAAGGTATGAATTAATATTATGATTTAATTATTAATAATTATTAATAATAATTTACAATCATTTTAATAATTAATTTATAATTTATATTTATTAAAATAAAAATTAATTTTTAATTTAAAATTTATATTAAATATTTTTTAAATTAATAATTAATAATGAAAAATAAAAAATAATAAAAATAAATATCAAAAAAAATATTAATTATAAGCGTTAATTAAAACAAATAATTTTTTATTTAAGGAATAAATATTAAATATTTTATAAAAATAAGTATAAAATCTTAATTATAATGAACCCTAATTTTAATGATAAAATTATTCAAAAAAATTATTATTATAATAATTTACCTTATGATTATATTTTAAATCAATGTAACATTTTGAATAATAAATTAGATAAAATCAAAGAAGAATTATTAATAAAAAAAGAGAAAATTTTAGATGAACGGAAAAAAAGAATCATTGTAAAAGCAATTCCAAAAATTCGTTCCAAAAATTTAATAAAAAATCAAAATAATAAAAATAATATTCATAGTAAATATGCATTTGATAATATTAGTCAGAAAATAAAAGTATTATTTCATAAATTTTTAATAAACTTAATAAATGATTTTATATTCAAAGTTTATGGAGGATTTCAAAAATTTAAAATTAGAAAAATTTCATCAAAAATTACTCAAAACGTTACTAAAAAATATAATCATTTTTTATCAAATTGTACATTAAAAGCTTTTTTTACAAATAAAATTAGCACAAAATATAGAAAAATTTCTGAAAATAAAAATTTTGAAAGTATCCAAAAATTAATTGAATTTAAGCCTAAATTAAATGAATTATTTAATTTAAAATATTCGTTTGTTTATAAAAATTATTTTTTATTTGGGAATAGAGAAGAATTAAAAAATAAATTTGGTTTATCTGATTCAACTTTTATTTTTAATGATTGCATAAAAAATATGAAACAAAAAGAAAATGATGAATATATATTAAAAGTTAATGAAATTGCTAAAGGAAAATTATTAGATATGTTTACTCAAAGTAATTTTTTTTTTGATGAAAATAATTTTAATAATAAGCAAAATAATTTTAATTTTTTTTCTAATTCATGACGCAATAAAATAATTTTAATTAATTATTAAAATATTTTTGAAACATTAAATAAAATATTATTATTATATAACCATTAATAATTATTTATTAATAGATATGAAAAATAAATTCAAAACTATTATTTAATCTTTAAATTAAATTTTATAAATTAATTAAACTTTTTTAATAAATTTATTTATAATTATGATAAAAAATTATTTTTTATTTAATTTTTTATGTATTATTATTTTTCCTCTACATAAAGGACATTTTTCTTCTAATAAATTAACACAATTTTCACAAAATTTATGTTTACAAGGTAAAATAATATGATTTCTTTCATTTTGATAACAAATACAACATAAATTTCCTTCAATTCCAACTCCTAAATCATCATCTACTAAATTATCTAAAGAATTTTCAACATCAACAAAAATTTTCTTTTTTAAAATTTCTTTTGTTTTCCAATTTCTTTTATATGAAATTATACTTCCTTTTCCTAAACATTTTGGTTCTTTTTTACTTGCTTGAAGATAATAAGCATAAGCCATTAAATTATTTTTTTCTGTTCCAATTCCTAATTCATATAATTTAGCTAAATAATAAAAATATGAAGCTGATAATTGTTTTATTTTTTGTTCTGTTAAAGAAGAATAATATAAATCAAAAATATTTTTGTTAATTTCATCTATTTTTGGAAGTTTTAAATTTTTATCTTTATTATGCTTATATATTTTATAAATATAAGAATAAATAAATCTTTTATAAGATTTTGAATTATGAAAATTATAACATCTATTTATTAATTCATAACTTTTTTTATAATTAATTTGTATTAAATTATCAACTCCATAATAATATAAAATTCCTAATGAAAAACAAAATTCAGCTTCTGCATAATCATTATTAAAATTATTATTTAAAAATTTTTTTTGTTCTGGGCTTGTAATATTTAATAAAAAATTGATTAATTCTTTTGTAATTTCTCCATATTTTTCATCTATTTGTTTTTTTAAATTAAAATGTTTTATTAAAAATAATCTTAAATAAAAATATTCAAAAAAAGAAAAAACTCCGCCGCATAAAATATCATTTAAAATTATATCTAATAATTTAAAAAGTTTTTTACCTAAATTTTCTTTATTTTCATAATATTCTTCTTTTTTTATTAAATATAATTTTAAATCATAATAATAAATATAACAATAAAAATTTCCGTTTTTCATTCCTTCTTGAAAAATTTTTAATGCTTTTTCATCTTCATTAAAATAAGTATATAATAATTTTCCATATTCATCATAAGCTCTATAATATTTGTTTTCTTCTATTTTTTCAAAAAAACTTTTTGCTAATTTTAAATCTTTTTTTATTTCTAAACATCCTAATTTATAAATTGCTTCATCATGTGCAAATAAAATTAATTGACTTAATATTTCTAATGATTTTATTTTATCATTGTCATCTTTTGGATATTTATGTAATATAATTCCTTTTATTAAAGAAATTTGAGATGGAGGGAATTTATATAAAAGAATTTCTTCATTTTTAGTATTTTTAAATTTATCATTAATTTCTAATAGATAATCTAATAAATTATTTATTTTTTCTAAATTATTATCTTCAATGTCTAAATGATATGCTATTTCATATATCAAATCAACTTTACTATATAATTCAATATTTCTTGAATACACACAATAAGGTGAATAAGCCAAACATTTAAATAAATAAAATTTTTCTAAAATTTTATTACGTTCTATATTAAATTTTTTATATTCTCTAAAATAAATTGTATACATTTTATACATTGATAAACAATCAGTTGTTGTATCTGCAGCTAATTTATAAATTTTAAATGCTTTATTAACATCAATTTTATAATTATTTAATCCGTATTCATATTGAACTCCTTCTAAAAATTTTGATATTTCAAAATTTTTTGATATTGATAAAAAACGATTTAATAAACAATTTTTTTTCCATGTTAATAAAACATCACCCCAGTTTATTAATGGAAATTTATCTATTATTTTTTTATCATTTTCAAGATTAATTGGGTATATGCTTTTTAGTTCTTCTATAAATAATTTTTCCATATATTAAAAGTTTATACAAAAATATATTTAAAAAAATAATAATTATAATTAAAATTAATATTATTTATAATATAAATATTCTTTTAATAAAAATTAAATATTAAAAACAATTTTTCTATTTAGAATTTAATTTAATATTTTATTAAATAAAAATTATCATATATGCTTAAATTTAAATATAATAAATTAATATATATTTAGTTTAATATTTTTTTATTATATTTTTAAAGATAACTAAAATTATAATTAAAA
>JAEEGK010031798.1_pt1 | contig 10377 bp, 6 predicted proteins | sample 8958771 | NCBI WGS metagenome assembly JAEEGK01 (sample SAMN16246547, study PRJNA631951) | gut metagenome | biome: gut microbiome; feature: rumen; material: SC-attached | host: Bos | place: Iran: Karaj | collected 2018-10 | reverse complement strand
CCGTCGCCGCAAGCAGTCGGAGTATGCTGTCATGTTGGCAGAGAAGCAGAAGGCCAAGTACACCTATGGTGTTCTTGAGCGCCAGTTCCGTAACCTTTTCGAGAAGGCAGCTAAGGCTGAGGGTATCACCGGTGAGGTGCTGCTCCAGTTGCTTGAGAGCCGTCTTGACAATGTAGTATTCCGTTTGGGTCTTGCACCTACACGTGCTGCTGCTCGTCAGTTGGTTAGCCACAAGCACATTGTTGTTGATGGAAAAGTTGTCAACATTCCTTCATTCCAGGTTAAGCCCGGCATGATTGTTGGCGTTCGTGAGAAGGCTAAGTCTCTCGAGGTTATCGAGGCTGCCCTTGCTGGTTTCAATCACAGCAAGTATCCCTGGATTGAGTGGGAAGAGCAGACAAAGAGCGGTAAGTTCCTGCACATGCCGGAGCGCGCTGACATCCCTGAGAACATTAAGGAACAGTCAATCGTTGAGTTGTACTCTAAGAACTAAAATCATTTAAATTAATGGCGATATTAGCATTTCAAAAACCTGATAAAGTCGTAATGTTGGAGGCTTCTGACAAGGTCGGCAAGTTTGAATTCCGTCCTTTGGAGCCAGGTTTCGGTGTTACCATTGGTAATGCCCTGCGCCGCATTCTTCTTTCATCACTCGAGGGCTATGCTATCAACACTATCCGCATTGCCGGTGTTGAGCATGAGTTCTCATCAGTACCTGGTGTAAAAGAAGACGTAACCAACATTATCTTGAACCTGAAACAAGTTAGGTTCAAGCAAGTAGTGGAAGAATTCGAGAACGAGAAAGTCTCCATCACTGTCGAGAATTCTACCGAGTTTAAAGCCGGTGATATAGGCAAGTATCTGACTGGATTTGAAGTGTTAAATCCCGAATTGGTGATTTGTCATTTAGATTCCAAAGCTTCGATGCAGATTGATCTTACTATTAACAAAGGACGTGGTTATGTACCCGCTGATGAGAATCGCGAGTTCTGTACCGATGTCAATGTGATAGCTATAGACTCAATCTACACCCCAATCCGCAACGTTAAGTACAGCGTTGAGCCATATCGTGTTGAGCAGAAGACCGACTACGATAAGCTCGTGCTGGAAGTAACTACGGATGGTTCCATTCACCCGAAGGACGCCTTGAAGGAAGCCGCTAAGATCTTGATCTACCACTTCATGCTCTTCTCAGACGAGAAGATCACGTTGGAGAACAATGATGCTGAGGGCAACCAGGAGTTCGATGAGGAAGTACTGCACATGCGTCAGTTGCTGAAGACCAAGTTGGTTGACATGAACCTCTCGGTTCGTGCACTGAACTGTCTGAAGGCTGCCGATGTAGAGACCCTTGGCGATCTCGTACAATACAACAAGACCGACCTCCTCAAGTTCCGCAACTTCGGTAAGAAATCGCTCACTGAGCTTGATGATTTGCTCGAGAGTCTGAATCTGTCGTTTGGAACCGATATTTCAAAGTATAAACTGGACAAGGAGTAAAACGACCTGGAAGAAGGCGCGATCCTAAGTCCTCTTAAAGAAAAAACGAAAAATGAGACACGGAAAGAAATTCAATCATTTGAGCCGTACTGCTGATCACCGTCGTGCTATGCTTGCCAACATGGCCATTTCACTGATCATGCACAAAAGAATCACTACGACTCTCGCCAAGGCAAAGGCACTTAAGAAATATGTAGAGCCCCTCATCACGCGCTCTAAGGACGACAGCACTAACAGCCGTCGTGTAGTATTCAGCTATCTGCAGAACAAGGAGGCTCTGAAGGAGCTCTTCGGAACTGTAGCCCAGAAGGTAGGTGACCGCCCCGGTGGTTACACCCGCATCATTAAGCTCGGTAGCCGTCAGGGCGATGCTGCTGATATTGCATTCATCGAGCTCGTTGACTTTGATGAGAACATGCTCAAGACTCCTAAGGCAGAGAAGAAGACTCGTCGTTCACGCAAGTCTGCTGCTCCTAAGGCTGAGGCTGCTGAGGCTCCCGTTGAGGAGGCTCCTAAGGCTGAGGAAGCTGCTGCTGAAGAGGCTAAGGCTGAGTAATATTTCGATTGAAAACCTAATGCGGTGGGGTGTTGCTAAAGCAATGCCCCACTTGTTTTTTCTCAAATAGGGATTTCCCTTTTATCTTTTCGGGAAAATCCTCTTGACGTATGCTTGATAATGTTTATCTTTGCAACGTGAAACTTTAAACAGATTGCGTTATGAAGAAAAGTATGTTGACATGGATCATCGGTGGCGTGTTGATGAGTAGCTGCGGCACTTATACAGGCGAAGGGGCTGCAACAGGTGCTGCTTTCGGCTCTATCTTAGGTTCTGCCATTGGAGGTATTTCCGGTGGTTGGCGTGGTCATGACGTGGGTACTATAGTCGGAATGGCTGGTGGTGCCATTGTTGGTGCTGCTATCGGTTCTGCAGCCGACCAGAAGGAGCAACAAAAATACGAGGAATATAAGCAACAGCGTACTCAGCGCCGTAGCAGGCGCCAATATGACAATGATGACTACTCCTATCAGCAGCAGGGAGGATATAGCGATGATAGTGGCTTTGATGCTACCAACAGCGGTGACGACCGCATCAGTTTCGATGGTGCTGGTCCACGTAATGGACAAGGTGGGTATACTGCTGCTGTCCCCAGCACTTACGACCCGACTAAGCATCCTGCAGAACCTGGTTATAGTATCAAGTATAACTCCTTAATTGAAATCCGCAATGCTCGTTTTATAGATGCTGACCACGATGGTGTCATCCGAGCAGGCGAGGAGTGTCGTATCACCTTCGAAATCATGAATCGGTCTTCCGTTACCTTATATGATGTCCAGCCTACTGTATTCGACGTGTCTGGCAACAAGCATATCCATATCTCGCCTAATCTTCATGTCGAGAGCATAGCTCCCAATAGCGGCGTTCGTTATACTGCTACTATTTTGGCTGACAAGAAACTAAAGGATGGTCAAGCTATCATCCGTGTGGGTGTGGCACAAGGTAACAATGAGATAACATCACAGTTCAAGGAGTTTTCTCTCCAGACGCGGAAGCATTAGTCTTCCGCTTTTTTGTATTCTCAGCAGCCCTTTGAGCTTTCATTTGGGCCTCTTTCATTTCTTTCCAGAACGGAACAAGAGCTGGCGCACCTTCGTTGGTTTCCAGTTCCAGTTCTGGCATTTCTATCTTGTCAGTAGCCTGAAAAGGAACAATGAAAGCATCCAGTTTATGGACGATAACCATAGCTACCCCTGCTGAGATGATGTCCAGTTCTTTGGCAGCCCTCCATGATAAGTCAATGATTCGTCCGCGGATAAAAGGTCCACGATCCGTCACCCTGACTATCACGCTTTTCCCGTTGACAGGGTTATACACTCGTAGCATGGTGCCAAAAGGGTAGGTGCGGTGTGCACACGTCAGACTGTCGTGATGCAACCGTTCGCCATTGGCTGTTCGTGAGCCAGTGGCTTTCTTGGAATAAAACGTAGCTTTACCTCGTTGCACACTTTGGGCGTGCAACGGGGTAAAGCCTAATGTCAGTAATGATGCTATTAAAGCTATCTTTTGTATTACTATCATACAATGCCTTGGGCCAACATAGCCTTAGCTACTTTCATGAAGCCAGCCACATTGGCACCCTTCACGTAGTTTACGTAGCCATTAGCCTGTTTGCCATATTTCACGCACTGCTCGTGAATGCCAGACATAATCTGGTGCAGACGCTGGTCTACTTCCTCAGCCGTCCAAGCCATGCGCATTGAGTTCTGGGTCATCTCCAGACCAGAGGTTGCTACACCACCAGCATTTACAGCCTTGCCAGGAGCAAACAGCTGACCAGCAGCCAGGAACTTGTCAACGGCCTCTGCTGTGCATCCCATGTTGCTGACCTCAGCTACGCACAGTGGCTTCTGGGCCAGTATCATGTCTGCATCGTTGCCGTTCAACTCGTTCTGTGTAGCACATGGCAGATAGATGTCTGCCTTCTGCTCCCAAGGCTTCTTGCCTGCAAAGAACTTCGAGCCAGGGAATTCTTCCTCGTAAGGCTGGCAAACATCATTGCCGCTAGCGCGCAACTCCAGCATATACTCAATCTTCTCGTCGTCCAGACCCTCTGGGTCGTAGATGTAACCGTCAGGACCGCTGATGGTAATTACCTTAGCACCCAGTTCGGTAGCCTTCTTGGCTGCACCCCAAGCCACGTTGCCAAAGCCAGACAGAGCCACCGTCTTGCCCTTGATGTCAAGTCCGTGGGTCTCCATCATGTGGTGTACGAAGTAGAGTGCACCATAACCTGTAGCCTCTGGGCGCAGGATAGAGCCACCCCATTCCAGTCCTTTACCCGTCAGGGTTGCACCGTGGAATTGGCTGGTCAGTCTCTTGTACTGTCCAAACAGATAGCCAATCTCACGTCCACCAACACCAATGTCGCCAGCAGGTACGTCCATATCAGGACCGATAATCTTATAGAGCTCAGTCATGAACGACTGACAGAAACGCATGATTTCAGCATCGCTCTTGCCACGAGGAGCGAAGTCCGAACCACCTTTACCACCACCCATCGGCAGTGTGGTCAGTGCATTTTTGAAAGTCTGTTCAAAGCCGAGGAACTTCAGGATGCTGAGGTTCACTGACGGGTGGAAGCGCAAACCACCTTTGTACGGGCCGATTGCTGAGTTGAACTGTACACGATAACCGATGTTTACCTGTACCTCACCCTTGTCGTCTACCCAGGGCACACGGAATGTGGTGATACGTTCGGGCTCCACCAGTCGCTCAATGATTTTAGCCTTCTCAAACTCAGGATGCTGGTTGTAAACATCCTCGATAGAGATTAACACTTCCCTGACTGCTTGCAGGAATTCTGCCTCGCCTGCGTGTTTCTGCTGCAGGCCTTGCATGATTTTTTCAACGTTCATAGTATTGCTATTTATAGTTCTAAAATATCATTCTGTCATTAAGACAGCACAAAATTAGGTTATTTCTGCCAAACGACAAAGGATTTCTGCGAAAATTTTCATTGCAAAGGTTACATTTTGTTAAACCGACATCCTCAGCCGAATAGTGCGTTTGCTGCTACAAAGATACGAAATAATTTCAATAAACGTACATTTTGATATGAATTATCGAAAAAATTTGTACCTTTGCCCACATAATAGCTATTTTTATGAGCGCAAACATACCTCAGGAATTCAACAATTTCTTTCTTAAAGATGTGTCGTTTGTCAATCTGATGACGCGTCGTATCTTCAATGTGTTGATAGTTGCCAACCCATACGATGCCTTCATGTTGGAGGACGACGGACGAGTTGACGAAAAGATCTTCGACGAGTATATGGAGTTGGGTATGCGCTATCCACCCACATTCACCCAGGTGTCAACTACCGAGGAGGCCAGCAATGTGCTGAAGACTACCGATATCGACCTCGTTATCTGTATGCCTGGTAATGCAGACAACGATGCTTTTGCCGTTGCCCGCGATGTCAAGCAAATGGCTCCTCATATTCCTTGTGTTGTGCTGACTCCTTTCTCGCATGGTATCACCAAGCGCATTGAGCATGAGGATATGTCCATCTTCGACTATGTGTTCTGCTGGTTGGGCAATACCAACTTGATACTCTCTATCATCAAGTTGATTGAGGACCAGATGAACATCGAGCACGATATTCATGAGGCGGGTGTGCAGATGATTATGTTGGTCGAGGATAACATCCGTTTCTACTCCTCTGTGCTCCCTAACCTTTATAATTATATCCTTGCACAGTCCAAGAACTTCTCTACCGAGGCGCTCAACCCTCATGCTGCTGCCCAGCGTAAGCGCGGTCGCCCCAAGGTAGTGCTGGCTACTACTTATGAAGAAGCCATGCATTGGTATGAGATGTATCCTAATAATGTATTAGGTGTGATTTCCGATACCCGTTTCCCCATGAAGGGCGTCAACGGTCGTCTGGCTCATGTCGAGGAGGGCGACCCAGAGGCAGGTCTGAAGCTGTTGCGTGAGATTCGTCGTCGCGACGAGTATGTGCCTTTGATTCTGCAGAGCTCCGAGATTGCCAACAAGGAGAAGGCGGAGGCTGAGCGTTTCCACTTTGTCGACAAGAACTCCAAGAAGATGAATGTCGACCTGCGCCAACTGATAGAGGAACACATGGGCTTTGGCGATTTTGTCTTCCGCGATCCTAATACCAAGGAAGAGGTAGCTCGCGTCTCTACGCTGAAGGAACTTCAGGACAATATCTTCAAGATTCCTCGCGACTCCATGCTCTATCACATTTCACGCAACCACATGAGTCGTTGGCTCTGTGCTCGTGCCATCTTCCCCGTTTCCGCTTTCTTGAAGAACGTTACGTGGCACAAGTTGCAGGATGTCGATGCCCATCGTCAGATTATCTTCGACGCCATCGTCCAGTATCGTCGCATGAAGAACATTGGTGTTGTGGCTGTCTTTGACCGTCTCAAGTTCGACCGCTATGCCCACTTTGCCCGCATTGGCGATGGCTCTCTGGGTGGCAAGGGTCGTGGCTTGGCGTTCCTCGACAATGTCATCAAGCGCCATCCTGAACTCAATCAGTTCGAGAATGCTACCGTGCAGATTCCCAAGACCGTTGTGCTCTGTACCGACTTCTTCGATGAGTTCATGGACAAGAACAATCTCTGGACTATCGCCCTCAGCGATGCTTCTGACGAGGAGATTCTCCAGCACTTCATGCGAGCCCAGTTGCCCGATGCGCTCATTGCTGACTTCTTCACTTTCTTCGAAGCTGTCAAGTCGCCCATTGCCGTGCGCTCTTCTTCGTTGCTGGAAGACTCCCACTATCAGCCCTTTGCAGGCATCTACTCTACCTATATGATTCCTTATCTTGAGGATAAGTACGAGATGCTTCGCATGCTGGCTTGTGCCATCAAGGGAGTTTATGCCTCTGTTTATTATAGGGATTCAAAGGCCTATATGACTGCCACCTCCAACGTTATCGATCAGGAGAAGATGGCTGTCATCCTGCAGGAAGTGGTGGGTCAGCAGTATGGCACCCGCTTCTATCCCACATTCTCTGGTGTGCTTCGCTCGCTCAACTATTATCCCATTGGCGACGAATTGGCTGAGGAGGGCATTGCCTCTCTGGCCTTAGGCTTGGGTAAGTATATTGTGGATGGAGGACAGACACTGCGTGTGTCGCCCTATCATCCTAATCAGGTGTTGCAGACCTCTGAGATGGACACTGCCCTCAAGGAGACGCAGACCCGTTTCTATGCCCTCGACATGTCGCATGTGGGCGATGATTTCAAGGTAGACGATGGTTTCAACATCCTCAATCTTCGTGTCAAGGAGGCCGATAAGGACCAATCGCTCAATGGCATTGCTTCCACCTACGACCCCAACGACCAGATTATCCGCGACGGCATCTACGAGGGCGGTCGCAAGGTCATCTCCTTCTCGGGTGTCCTTCAGCATGGCATCTTCCCCTTGCCCGAAATCCTGCAACTCTCGCAGAAGTTGGGCTCTGAGGAGATGCGTCGTCCTGTGGAAATCGAGTTTGCCTGCAACCTAAACAAGGGCGATGGACTTGGCATCAAAGGCGACTTCTATCTCCTTCAGATTCGTCCTATCGTCGATTCCAAGCAAGTGTTGGACGAAGACCTTGCTGCCATTCCTGACGAACAGTGCCTGCTGCGCTCTCACAACTCTTTGGGTCACGGCATCTCTGAAGACGTGGTGGATGTTGTCTATGTCAAGGCCGATGACGACTTCACCGCTGCCAACAATCCCACCATTGCCGACCAGATAGAGCAGATTAACCGTCGTTTCTTGGACGAGGACAAGAACTACGTCCTCATCGGTCCAGGACGTTGGGGCTCCAGCGACTATTGGCTAGGCATTCCCGTCAAGTGGCCCCACATCTCTGCAGCCCGTGTCATCGTTGAGGCTGGTCTGAAGAACTATCATGTCGACCCTTCGCAGGGCACCCACTTCTTCCAAAACCTCACCTCCTTTGGTGTCGGCTACTTCACCGTCAATACCTACACAGGCGATGGTGTGCTGCAAAAGTCCATTCTCGACAGCATGCCTGCCGTTGAGGAAACGGAGTTTGTGCGTCACGTCCGCTTCGACCGTCCCTTGAAAATCATGATGGATGGCAAGAAGCAACATGGTGTGGTTATGTTGCCTACAGAGTAGTTGCCAGAATTGTTTTTCTCCGGAAGTAATTTCAAATACTCCGAATAGAAATAAAAATACTCCGAAAGTAATTTTTGTTACTCTCGGAGTTTTTTTCGACTACATACTAACTTTTAGTCCGTAGTGAGCGAACTCTCAGTCCGTCCCGAGCGGACTGGCAGTCCGTAGTGACGGACTAAAAGACATTTACTTTAGTCCTTCCCAAACGAAGGTCTGGTCGCAAGTGACTTGTGTGGACAGCGAACCCACGGTCAACAGGAAGTCGCCTTCCTCCAGGCGCCAATGGCCGTCGTAGCCTACGAAGGCAAGGTCGGAGGCGGGCAACTGTAGGGTAACGGTGCGCGTTTCTCCAGGGTTGAGGGCTATCTTGTCGAACTGACGCAGACGACGACCATCGGGTGTCATCGAGGCAATGAGGTCGCTGCTATAGAGCAGGATGCTCTCCTTGCCAGCCATACTGCCTTTGTTGGTAACGTCAACGCTGACAGTCAGCACATCGTCCTTGGTAAAGTGCGCCTTGTCGACACGCAGGTTGGCATACTCGAATGTGGTATAGCTCAGTCCTGTGCCGAAGCCCCACTGCTGGGTGATGCGGGCGTTATAGTCGTAGGCTCCCTCCATTGTCCCTACCTCCTCGCTCTTCTTGAAGTCGTAGTTGGCAAGCGAGTTGATTTCGCTGGGGTAGGTGTAGGGCATGCGACCTGAGAAGTTGCGCTTGCCACTGAGCAGTAGCGCCAAAGCGTCACCACCATAGTTGCCTGGAAGCAGAATGTCGACAACCGCCTGACAGAGGGGTACGATGTCGCTGATGATGCGTGGACGACCTTCGTTCAGAATGAGAACGATGGGCTTGTCCGTTTGGCTGAGTGCCTTTACCAAGTCACGCTGGTTCTGGCTGAGCGTCAAGTCCGACAGGTTACCAGGAGTCTCAGTGTAGGAATTCTCGCCGATGCAGGCCACGATGATGTCGACATCCTTAGCGGCACGGACTGCAGCCTCAATGTCGGGCATGTTCTCCTCCCAGTATTTGCCTTGCTCGTTGTAGGTAACACCCTGACAAAGCACTACGTTCTGCTGACCATATTCGTTGCAAAGAGCCTCGTAGATGGTATTGTACTGTTGGGCAAACTCATCCGTGCGATGACCCTGCCACGTGTAGCTCCATCCACCGTTCAGACAGCGCATCTGGTTGGCGTTGGGGCCCGTAACGAGCAATTTCTTTCCTTTGGCAAGGGGCAGGATGTTGCCTTCGTTCTTCAGCAACACCATGCTTTCTACGGCTCCGTCGAGTGCCAACTGCGCAAACTCCTTGCCACCGAACTTAGGATAGTCCTTGAGTCGCTGGGTAGGATGCTTGTAGAGTCCCAGTCGCTCCTTCATGCGAAGAATACGGCTGACAGCATCGTCGATACGGCTCATGGGTATCTTGCCTTCCTCCACCAGCTCTTTCAGCAAGATGCAGGCATCCACGCTGTAAGGTTCCATAATCATATCGATACCTGCATTAATGGCTATGCACAAAGCGTCTTTCTTGTCCTTAGCCACTCGTTCGCGGGTATAGAGATTGTTGATGTCGGCCCAGTCGGTAATGAGCACTCCGTCCCATCCCGTCTGCTCTTTCAGCCATACGGTCAGCAACTCATGGTTGGCATGAACGGGCATTCCGTTGACGGAAGCCGAGTTGACCATGATGGAAGCTGCCCCCTCACGGATAGCTGCAAGGAAAGGAGCGAAGTGCTTCTCACGCAAGTCGGAAGGGGAGATATAGGCTGGGGTGCGATCTTTGCCAGACCAGGGCACACCATAGCCCAGATAGTGCTTCAGCGATACTGCCACATGCTGCTGGTCAATATGCTTGGGGTCGTTGCCTTGGAAACCTAAGGTCTGCATGCGTCCCATCTCAGCATTCAGATAGCAGTCCTCACCAAAGTTCTCCCAGATACGAGGCCAGCGGGCGTCGCGTCCGAGGTCGACGGTGGGGCAGAAAGTCCAGGGCACGCTGACGGCGCGCGTCTCGTAAGCCGTTGCCTCGGCACTCTGACGTGCAATGTCGCGATTGAACGTAGCACCCACATTGATGTTCTGAGGGAACAGCGTACCACCTTGAGTGTAGGTGGAGCCGTGGTTCTGGTCCAGTCCGAAGACACAAGGAATACCGATGTGCTTCATCGACAACTTCTGGATGTCGCTGATAATCTCCTCCCACTGA
>JAEEGK010031795.1_pt1 | contig 10378 bp, 7 predicted proteins | sample 8958771 | NCBI WGS metagenome assembly JAEEGK01 (sample SAMN16246547, study PRJNA631951) | gut metagenome | biome: gut microbiome; feature: rumen; material: SC-attached | host: Bos | place: Iran: Karaj | collected 2018-10 | reverse complement strand
TTTTTCCTATTAATATTCTTTTTTATTTTATATTTAAAAAGCTCTTATAATTTGAGAAAAAAAAAATTAGAAAAATCAAGTATTAAATATTAAAATATTTAATTTTTAATTTTTAATTATTTAAAATATATATTAATTTCTTTAATTAATTTTCATAAAAAAAATAAAATAAAATTCTGATTTAATTTAAATTTCAATATTTTCTCAAATTAAAAGTAAAAAGATTTAAAAATGACAGAAATATTAAGTTTAAGTGAAAAAGTACATTCAATATCATCTTTATGTAATTCTCAAAATAACATACAAATAAATCTTAGAATAAGTACACTTCAACCAACAAAATCAAATGATATTGAAGAAGAAATGAGACATACTACATTAAGAAATATAACAAATATTGAAGAGGGAAATTCAAATTTATTTTCTAGTGAAAAAAAACAAGGAAATTTAAATTTAATAACTGCAGTTGAATATAATAAAATAAATAAAGTTAAACAGATTCTTTCTGATAAATTAAATAAAAAAAAAGAATTAGATTCTTTAAATGAAGAAGGAATTTCTTCTTTACATATTGCAATAATAAAAGGTAATTTTGAAATGGTTAAACTTTTATTAGAAAATGGGGCAAATCCAAATTTAAAAAGTGAATTTTCAAATCAAACTCCTTTACATTTTGCTTATTTAAATCAAAATTCTTTAACTGATGAAATTATTTCTTTATTAAAAAAATATAATGCTAATGATGAAATATATGATAAAAATAAAAAAAAACCATCTGATTATAATTATAATACTAATAATAATGTTAATTATTTAGGAAATAATTCAATTAGTAATAATAATACTGTTACTTTAATTACTATGGAAAATCATTTTGATTCTTTTATTACTACAAATAAAGATCAAAATAGTAATATAAATACTATTCAAAGTCAAAATAAAAATGAATATAATTTAAATGATGATTTAAATATTATTGATATTAATGATAATTTAAATAATAAAAATAATAATTTAAATGATTCACTTAATAATTATTTATCTATTAATGAAAAAGATAATTCATATATTAATTCTAATGTAAGAAGTAAAAATTTAAATGAAATAGATGATAATAATTTAGAATATACTAATTCTAATATTAAACAAAATTCTATAAAAAATTATAAAATTGGTGAATCACCAGTTATTGGAATAAAATCTTCTGATATTAAATTTAGTAATTCTTTTAATTTTAATTCAAAATCAAATAATAAAGATAGTGAAAAAAGAGAATTATTTAATTATTCATCTTCAGAAAAAGAAAATAATAATTCTGAAAATATTGATGATTTTTATAAACATTTAATAATAAATAAAAGAAAAAATTTTCAAAAAAGATATAAAAAAATAGGTTATCATAATAATTCTCATAATAGTAATATTGATAATTGCAAATATTTCAATAATAATAATACATTATTAAATAATAATGATTCATATAAACAAAGAACAACAACAATTATTAATATAGGAAATAATTCAAGTTTAAATAATAGTAATTCAAATAATAATAATATAACTTGTGTTCCAAATATAATAAATACAACTTATAATAGTACTCAAAGTCAAACTGGAAAAAATAATAAAGGAAATTATTATAATAGTAATTTAGAAATAATTAATAATTCAAATAATAAAAATATAAGTGAATTTAAAATAAATGAAGAATTTAATCCTACAATTGTAAATAATAATACATTTAATTATGAAAATTTACATAATATTTCATTATCAAAAATATTACCATTAAATATAAAAAAAAAATTTGGTGAATATAATGAAAAAAATTGTTCTTATTTAAAAACATGGTTAATGAATATTCAATTAGAATCAATTTATAATAATTTTATAGAAAATAATATTTATGATATATTATGTTTAATTGATTTAATGAAATCATATCAAACAAAATTACAATATGAAGATATAGAACAAATGTTAAAAATAAAAAAACCTGGATTTATTTATAGAATTTTATGTAAATTAGAAATGGATTCTGGTTTAATTGATGAAAATATTATTAATTTCTTAATAAAAATTCCAGAAGAAAATATAAAAAATAAAAAAACAGAATTTCAAATTTTAATTAGTAATGAATATTTTTGTGGATGTTTTTGTAATGAACAAAATAAAAAAAGTGAAAAATATAATCCAAAAAAAAAAAACGATTTAAAACAATTTTTATTAAGAAATGGAATAATGAAATTTTATCAAAACTTCACTCATAATGGGTTTGATTTAATTGAATATTTATTGATACAAATGTATTCTTCTTTTCAGATTACAGATGAAATTATTGAAAATTGTTTTCATATTTATGAAGAAAATGATAGAAAAAAAGTTTTAAAAAGTTTAGTTGAAGAAATGAAAAAAATAAATTTATTTATTAGTTCAAAAGAATATTTAGATAGTCCTATTAAAAATAAAATAAAATATCAAAATTTTCAAATACAAAATTCAAATGAGTCAAAAGAAGATTTTTCAGAAAAAAAAACAATAGAATCACAAAATGCAAAAAATGATTGTTCAATATTTTAATAAAAAAAAATTTTATAATTTTTTTAAAATATATATACATAATTTTAAATATAAAAAATAAAAATAAATAAAAAATTAGATTTTTATTGTTTTTTTTTATTTAAAAAAATAGGGGGTTTTTTATCTTCACATTGATGTTTTTCCTTTACTGGGAAAATAATTTCTGGTGGAGTTCCTATTGGAACATATGTAAAACCAGGAATATTTTTAAATCTATATTCATTAAAATTTTCAATTGGTTCTTGTATAATATTTTCACTTGTTGAACTTTCATTTTCTTCATTATTTATTTTATTTTTATTTTCTAATTTATTTAATGCATTATTATTAAGGTTTATTTTTTGGTTGGTTAAATTTTTTTTGGAATTATTTTGAATTGATATATTTAAATCTATATTATTATTATTTTTTTTTTTTTCTATTCCACTTTCTTTTGTTCCTGAACATCCCATTAATCAATTATTTAATTATTAAAAGTAAAATTAAAAAAATTACAAATTTTATTAATTCAAATTTTTATTTTTTAATTTATATCAAATAAAAATATAATAATGATATTGAAATTTTTATTAATTATTTTTCTTAAACAATATATTTATTCATATCTTAAAATACCTTTTAAAATTTCAGAAATTGAATCAATTGAAGATATTTTTTTTACAGAATATCATTCAGAATTGAATATTGGAACACCAAATCAAAAAATAATTTGTGATATTTCTTTTTCTTCAAATCATTTATTAATTCCTTCAAATAAAATTAATAATAAATTATTTAATAATAATAATTCAAAAACTTTTAAATTTGAAAATCAAAAAAAAGAAAATTTTTATTATTCAAATATTCAATTATCAGGTTTTTATTCAAATGATACTTTTACTTTTTTAAATGAAAAAAATGAAAAAATTTCTGATACTTTTTCCTTTTTATTTTTAGAAAATGCACCTTTAGAATTTAAAAAAAATACTGGTATAATAAGTTTAAGACCAAAAAATTATTTTTCTAAATCAAATTTAATTTATGAATTAAAATCAAAAAATTTAATAAATTCATATGAATTTTTTTTATATTATAAAAATAAAACAAATGGTTATTTAATAATAGGAGCGTTTCCTCATGAAATAATTTCTAACTATAAAATAAATGAATTAAATATAATTAATGCAGAGATTTTTAAATCTAATCTTCAATGGTTTATTTATATTGATAATATTTATTATGAAAATTATAATATTAAAGGAGGAATAATTTTATCTTTAAATTTAAAAGGCTTAGTTAGTGATTATGATTTTGAAGTTTATATTAATAAAACTTTTTTTAATAAATATTTTGAAAATGGAATTTGTAAAAGTACAATTATTAGTTTAGATAAAAATTATGATTATATGATTTATTTTTGTGATAAGAAAATTTCTTTGAAGAATTTTAAAACAATAAATTTTTATTCTAAATTATTGAATTATACTTTTACATTTAATTCAAATGAATTATTTCAAGAATTTAATAATAATTTATATTTTAAAATTATTTTTAATATGAGAAAAAATTCTAAACAAAATAATTGGGTTATGGGTGAATTATTTCTTAAAAAATATCAATATTCTTTAAATTTAGATAAAGGAACTTTCTCCATTTATATTAAAGAAAATAAAAAATCAAATATTTTTGTAATTTTAATTATGTTATTATTAGTAATTATAATGGTTTTTATTTTAATTTTCTATTTTAAAAATTTATTAATTAAAAAAAAATTAAAAGCAGAAGAATTAGAAGTAATTTTAGACTACAACAAAAAAGAATAAAAATTAAAAATATTTAAATAAATATAAATAATAAAAATATAAATTTTTCATTTTATTTTTTACTATAAAATGACAGATTTAAAATTCAACAAAAATAAAATAAATTTAAAATCTATTTCAGTAATTATTGAACATAAAAACAAAGTAAATTTAATATCTGAATTTCCATCAACAAATATAGTATCAATATCAGATGATAAATCAATAATAATATATAATAATAAATTTAATATATTACAAATAATAAATAATGCACATGATAATATAATATTTGACTTAAGTATTAAAGATGAGAATAATTTTGCAACTTGTTCTTCAGATAAATCAATAAAAACATGGATTAAAATAAATGAAAAAAATAAAATATCTTATGAATTAAATTATTCAATTAATAATGCACATAATAATGATATTCATAAAATAATATTTTTTAAAGATGAACAAATAATTTCTTGTTCTAGAGATTCATGTATTAAAATTTTTATAAAAATAAATTCAAATTATCAATGTCAAACAATTTTGTCTCACAAATATCCAGTTTTTGCAATTTTATTTATAGAAAAGAATAATTTATTAATTGCTTCTGGAAATTATTCAACAACAATATGGAATATTGATAAATTTTATATATTTCAAAATGAAATTTTTTCTTATTGTATAGGGAAAAATTCTTTAAAACAAATAGATGATGATAAATTTATTTGCGGAGGTAAAGGAAAAATTCAAATTATTTCTTTAAATAAAAAAAATATTATTAAAGAAATTGATTGCCAAATTATTATTTGGGCTGTATGTGTTATTCCTGATAAAAAAATTGTTATTTGTGGAGGAGTTTCTAATGATTTAATTATATTTGAATATGAAAAATATGAAATTATTAATCAAATTAAAAATGCTCATTTAGATTATATTAGAGGTGTTTCATTATTAACAAATGGAAATGTAGTTACAAATTCAGAAGACTTTTCTATTATTGAATGGAAAATAATTGAAAATTAAATATTAAAATAAATAATATGAATAATGAATTTAATAAAAGAACAAATAAAATTATTAAATGTAAAATCAAGAAATAAAATAGAAAATAGAAATTATAGAAATTAAAAAGATAAAAGAAAAAAAAATTCAAAAATAAATAAATAAAATAATTATAGAAAACCTTAAAAAAAATTTGAAAAGATTAATTTAAAATAGGTGTTTTTAAAATATTATATTGTAAAAACATTTTAAAATTTTTTAACAAAATAATATTTAATAAAAAATTAGATTATTAATTTAATAAAAAATTATTAATATCAAAAAATATATAAAAATATATTGTTTATAAAAAAAATACTTTAAAAATATTTTTAACAAATGATTTAAAGATATTATATTTTTTTCTCATATAAATTTTGGTATTATTTAATTATTTAATTCTTTTATTTTTTATCTTTTTATTATCTCTGTATTTATTATCTTTCTTTATTAGTTTATATTTTTTTTATAATATATTTATATATATTTATTTTTTTCTTTTTAAGGAAGAAAAAATATTCAATTTTTAATTTTATTAAACTAAATTTGTTTTATTCAAATTTAAAACAAATATATAAATTAATTTTTATTTTTTGCTTAAAATTAAATCTTTTTGATTCTATTTTTAACAAAATAATTCAATTATTTAATTCAATTTTAGTTTTAATATTTAAAGGTAAATTTCTTATAATTTGTTTTTTTTCATTTTTTTCTTTTAACATTTTTTTATTTTCTTCTTTAATTTCATTTAATCTATTATCTAATTTATTTATAATATTTTTAAATTCTTCATCTCTTTTTTTATATAAATTTAATTTTTCTGATATTTTATTCATTTCTTCAAATAATTCTTTATTATCTTGAAAAAAATTTTGGATTTTTTGATTTTTTTTTTCATTAATATTTTGTAAATGATTTTGAATAATCTTTTCTTTATTATTTTGATAAATTTGAAAATTACTTTTATTATTATTATTAATAGTCATTAAAGAAATAATAGAAGCAATAAATTCAGTATTTTTTTTATTTATTTTTTCTTTTTCTTCTTTAATTTGTTTAATATAATTTTTTTCTTTTTCTTTAAAAATATTTTTAATTCTATCACTTTGATTTTCTTTTTCTCTTCTTTCTTTTTCATATTTATCTTCAATTTGGATTCTTTCTTGTTTTTGTTTAAAAACTTGAAAAGAAATATTATTATTAATATCATTTAAATTAATATTAATATCACTTAAATTTAATCTACTTTTTTTTTTAGGATGAGCTTTATTAAATAATTGAATCGGAACTTGACCAAATTCAATAATATTTTCAATATCATTTTCTTTTTCTTCAAAACTTTTTTCTAAAATATCAAAAATGCAATTTTCATATCTTAATTCAGAAAAAAAATTATAATTTTCAATTGATTTTTGCTTAAAGCCAAATATTAAATCTATCCATAAATGTAATTTATTTGAAACAATTTCACTTTCTAAAGAAGATCTCATTATTTTTATAAAATTACTTGTACTATTATTTGACCAAATTGGTAAATTAACATTATTTATTTTTATATTATTTTCAGTTATTCCAAAATCAATTTTCAATATATTTTTCAAAAATTCACCATTTGAGTTTTTTTTTGTATCATAAAATTCTGGAATTAATTCAATTATATCAAAATTTATATTTTTAATTGTATTTTCATATGTGTCTTTTATTGAAATAAATATTTTATCAGAATTATCTAAATTTCCTTTTTGATATCTTAATAATAAAAGTGGATTTTTTCTTATTAAGAAATAATAAATTATAAAAGGACATGAAATATAATTTTTATTAAAATATCCAAATTCTTTATAATTATTAATACTATATTCTAATTTTTCTTTATTAATTGCATTAATTGGTTTACTTAAATCTCTATAATTTGATAATTTATTTAAATCAATATTTTTATCTTTAAAATTAATAAGTGTCCAAGGAAAAATTGGATATTGGCTTATATCATTAAAAGATCTACTTGATATTATATTTAAATATATTAAATAATCAAAATTTGATATTTTATTATCAACCCATAAATTTGTATAATATTTAATATTATGAAAATTTAAATTTGCTTTTTTACAATTTTTTTTCAAGAAACTATAAATTAATGTAAAATCTTCTTTATTTTCAAATTCAAATATTTTACTATGGGAATGAGTAAAAAAGAATAAGTTTATTGCTTTATAATGATATAAAAATCGAAAATTTACAAAATATTTTACTTCATTTAAATAAAATTTAAAAGGAGTTAAATTTAATTTATTATTTATTGGAATAAATTCACATAAAAAATCTTTTTTTATTTCATTAAATAAGTTTATAATAAATAATCCATTTTGAAATTTTTCTATATTTATATTAATTGCTGGTGCTAAAAATAAAATATTAATTTTTTCTTTATTTTCTATATTTAAAATTTCATTTTTTTCTATTGCTCTTTCTAAATCAAAAAAGTCAGATTTAATGATGTTATATTTATTTTTTAATTCAGTAAATTTTTTTATTAAAAAATTATTTATTACATCTTCTTCTATTTTATCTTCTGCAATACACATTTTTTCAATAAAGTAAAATAAATCATTATAAAAAATTTCATTTATTTTTTTTTTTTGCTTCTGTTATAATTAAAAAAGTAGAAGACTCATCTTTAAATTCTTCTATTAAATTTATTCTATTTATTATTTTTATTTTATCACATTTTATTAATAAACAAATATATTCATTTCCATTATCATTTATATTATTTAAATATTGAAATAATTTTATCAAATTTGAAAATTGATTTGTTGACATAAAATAATTTTTTAAATCTAATAAATTACTATTTAAATTAGAAATTTCTGTTATTTCACTATTATTATTTTCTGAATTATTAAAAATATTTTTTAAAGTCTTTTCAAAATTCCAAAAATTAAAATTAATAAATATATCTTTTGAATTAGTTTTTTTTATACTTGAATTTAAATTACTAATTGTATTATTATTAATAAAATTTTTTTGATAATAATTTTTATTATGAGAATATGTTCTGATTATTTTAGAATTAGAAGAATTAAAAGAATAATGATTTTTTTTTCCAAATTTTTTATCTTATTTTTACTTTGATTTCTATCTTTTTTATTCTATATAATTAAAGAACTAAATTCTTCATTTGAAAATTTTTTTTAATTATGAAATTTTGATGAAATCTAATTTAATTAAAAGGATTTCTATTAAATCAAAGTCAATTAAAATTGAATGACTTAAAACACGAATTTTACTTTTTAATATATTATTATTTTTATTTTTATCGTAATAAAATCAATTTATTATATTAAAAAGATATCCATTATGATCTAAATGAAGTAAATTGAATCTTTTATTTTGTTTATTCATTTATAAAAAATGAAAAAAATCAATTTAACAATTAAAAATCATTTTAAAGATGTAATTCAAAAAGAAAAAAGAGAAAAATTATTTAAATCAATTCTTTTCAATAATAAAACAAAAATTGAAAATAGCAAAAAATATGAATATGAAAAAACAAATAATTATGATTCTTTTTCAAGACAACCTTTATTAAGTGAAAGATTATATAATTCTTTTCATAATGAAGAAATAAAAAAAAAAATTTCAAATGTTTTTTTATCTTTTTCAAATAAAAATATAAGAAAAAAAAGATTTATAATTTCTTATGATGATGAAAATGAATATTCTCATAAAGATTATAGTTTATTATTAATATCAAAAAATTTAAAAAATAAAATTTTATCTGAATCTCAAAAAAATATTTTCAATCATTCAAGTAGTAAAAAATCAAATAATAATTTATTTAGCAATAGAAATAAATTTAAAAAGAAAATTTGTTTTAATAATAATACTCAATTAGAAAATTTTTCAATATTAAAAGATACAAATTTAAAAAAAATTAATTCACAAAAAAAATTTCAATTAATAAATAATCAAGATAGTATAATTCCTTATTTAATTCAAACTGTAAAAGATATTAAAGAACAATATAAAGATTATAAAGGAAGATTTACTTTAAAAGATAAAATGAGACATATAAGAGAAATTAATCAAATAAAAAATCCTATTTATAAAAAAATATTTCTTTTAAAAAAAGATATGAATAAAAATAATGATATTAAAATCTTAAAAAAAAAATATTAACAAATAATTATATTTTTTATATTTTAGGAAATATAAAAAAGAGTATTAATAATAAAAAAAAGTATACTATATTATTAAAAATAATTCAAATATATTATTAGAATAGAATTTTTTTAATACAAAAGTATTTAGACAAAAAAATCATTAAATTTATAAAATTTCTTAATTTGACTTATTATTCTTTTCAAAATTAATACAATCAATCATATTACATAATCTTTTATTCTGTTAGTAATTTACTCATTTCTTCCCTTGCTCAGTAAAATTTATAATTTTTTGTTTAATAACTTTAATTTCATTTTTATTATTATTTTGATCTTGAATTTACTTTTCTTTTACTTGTTGTAATGATTTAATATTTTGTTCACTATTGAGCATATTAAAAATATATAAAGAAATAGTTTGAAGTATATAATTTATTTTTGAATATTGTTGATTTATATTATCTAAAAAAGTTTGTTTTTCTTTCAAATGAACATTTTTAAATTTATTAAAGATTTCTTCTAAAATTTTAGTATTTTCAGTTAATAAAATTAATATTTGATTTATTTTTGAATTAATTAATAAATTTTGATTATTTTCTTCGTCATTTTTTTTATTATTTAAAATATTATTAATTTTAAATTATGTGTTTGTAAAAAATTTCTTACTTCTCCTTCAAAGAAACTTAATAATTTTAAACATTCTTATTCATTTAAAATTGAATCTTTATTCATTGAAATTATTTGTTTTATATTTGAAAAAAAATAGCAAAATTTTAATCTTGATTTTGATTATTTATAATAAATTTTGAT
>JAEEGK010031794.1_pt1 | contig 10378 bp, 8 predicted proteins | sample 8958771 | NCBI WGS metagenome assembly JAEEGK01 (sample SAMN16246547, study PRJNA631951) | gut metagenome | biome: gut microbiome; feature: rumen; material: SC-attached | host: Bos | place: Iran: Karaj | collected 2018-10 | reverse complement strand
ATGTTTTTTTTTGAATTTGGGGTTTTTGGTTTAATTTATTGAGATTTTTAAAAAAATGAAATTTTTTATTTTAATTTTGTTTTTTTTTTTTGTTTTTTATTTTATTTTTTTTATAATATAAAAAAATAATTTAATTATTTTTTTTTGTTAAAAAAATGGTATTTCAATTATTAAAAAGTCAAAATTTTTTTTTGAATATAACTTTTATAATAAAAGAATATAATATATAAATTATAATAATATTATTTATTATTGAGAATAGAATCTTTTTCATTTTTTGCTTCTTTTAATTCTTTTTTTAATTCTTTATTTTGTTCAATTATTTTATTTAACTGTTCTTTTTGAAGTTTAATAACTTCTTGTAAAAAATCATCGTCTTCATTAACTTTTTTATTATTTTCTTTAGCTTTAATAGTATTTATTAATTTATCATTTTCTCTAATTTGTTTTTCTAATTTATTAATTTTTTCACTAATATCTTTTATTTCTTTTTGTTTTTTTAAATCGGTTTCATTTTGAATAAAAACATTTTTTCTAGTTTTTATTTTTCCTAATTGACTAGCATGATATTTTTGTACAAAAGGATCTTTTTTTATTTTCCAATCACCACCATGAATAAATTTTTTTTCCTGTGTTTCTTTAGGAAGATATTGATTTTTTCTAGTTTTTATTAATGCTAATTGTTTAACATACATATTATAAGTTATTGGATCGTGTCCAGACATTTTAATTATAGAAAAATTAATTATATTATTTTAATAATTTAAAAAATAATTTTTAATTTTTATATTTTATATAAATAGACATTTTATTTATTTGTTTTTTTAATATAAAAAAATGGAATTTTCATTTAAAAAAAATTTTTCTTTAGAAAATAGAAAAGAAAAATATAATAAAGTTTTAATAAATGCAAATGGTAAAATTCCTGTTATTTGTGAAAAAGATCCTAAAAGTGATATTGAAACAATAGAAAAAACTAAATATTTAGTTTCCCCTGATATGACAGTTAATCAATTTGAATCTATAATAAGAAAAAAATTAAAATTAAATAAGGAAAAAGCAATATTTTTTATAGTAAATGGAAAAAATGCTATTGTTGGTACACAATTATTTTCTGAAATTTATACAAAATTTAAAGATGAAGATGGATTTTTATATCTTGCTTATGCTAGCGAAGATATTTGGGGATAAAATTATCAATTAAATATATTAAATTTAACCAAAAAAATTCAAATAAATTATTATTGTAATTTTATAAATATATTTTATTTATAAATATTCATTTTAATTTCTTTATATCAATTTTTTCAATAAAAAATTAATAATAATAATATTTTCATATTAATATTATATTTCAATTAACTCATATTAAATAAATAAATAAACCAAAAAAATATTAGTAATATTATTTTTTATATTTCATCATCTTTATTTAATTTTAGATTATCCATTTTTTGTAAAGTTTCAACTTTATTTAAAACATTTTTGAAATCATTAAGTATTTTATTTTGACTTATATAATTAGAATCATTACTTATAATATTTCCATTATTTTCTATGTCATTATAAGCTTTTATAATAAAATTATCATTATTTATTATATTTGAAGAAATATAACTTGGTTCAGTTAATGATTTTGAATGAATATTCATACCATTTATATTATTATTCATATTCTTAAATGAATTATAAATATTTTTTTTTAGAAAACTTCTAGTTGTAGAATTAGCTACTTTATTTTTATTATTATTTTTAATAATTTGTTTTTTTAAAAATTTATTATTTTCTTCATTTAATAAATCTATTTTTTTACTTTGTTCTTGTTTTTCTTTGTATAATTCATTTATTTTTATTTTTAATTGTTGTATTTTTCCTTTATACTCATTTAATTTATTATTATATAAATTTAAAACATTATTAAATGATTTAGTTTTTTCTTCAAATAAAACATTAGTTTCTTTTAATCTAATATTAAATTTTTGAATATTATTTTTTAATTCATTATTTTCTTTTATTAATTTATCTTTTTCATAAATTAATTTTCCAATTTCATTTTGTGATTCTTTTGCTTCAATTATATAACCATTATTATTAATTGTTAATTCATTGATTTTTTGATGAAAAATTGCTTCTGAGTCATTTACTTTTAATTTAAGTTCTTGAATAATTTTATCTTTATAATCAATTTCAATTGAATTTTCTTTTAATTTATTTTTCATATTTTTATTTTCTTTTTTTAAATTAAAAACTTCTTCATTTAAATTTTTAATTTTTTTTTCAAAAGATGAAATTTGTTCTATTATAAAATGACTAGAAAATTGATTTTCTTCTTTCAATAATTTACTTTTTTCAATAGAAGTATTTTTTTTTATATTTTCATTTAATTCTTTTTCTAATGAGGATATTGTTTTTTGTAATTGTTGAGTTTCACTATTTTTAATTTTATTAATTAATTTAATTTCTTCATTATATTCTATTTCTAATTGATTTAATCTATTTATTAATTTTGTATTTTCAAATTCTAATTGTTTTTTTATTATTTCCATTTCATCCAATTTATTTGAAAGTTCTATAAATTGAGAATTAGATATTATATTATTATTATTATTATTTTTTATAGATTCTTTAATTGTATTTAACGATTTATTTTTTTGATTTAATTCTATATTTGAATAAGTTAAATTTCTATTGTCTGATTCTAATTCATTTATTTTATTTTGAAATTGTTTATTTTGGTCTTTTAATTTTTCTAAAGAATTCGTTAATTCTATTAATAAAGAATTTTGTTTTTCTAATTCTTTAGTTTGAATTAGTTTATTTTGTTCGAGATTAGATATTTTTATTTGTAAATTTGATATTTCAATTTCTTTATCTTTTAAATTTTTTTCAAGAATTATTAAATAGTTTTTCATTTCTGAAAATGAATCATCTTTATAATTCTGAGAAATATTAGTTGTATTTACAGATACCATTGGAGATATTAATTGAGACATTTATACAAAATGACTTCTTTATTAAATTATTAAAATTAATTTTTAAATAGAAAACTTATTTTTTTTATTTTCTTACATATTTTGTTTTATATTTTAGAATTTAATAAAATAGCCATCAAAATGATTTATTTTGTTTTTTTACTAAATTCCTTATTATAAAAGAAAAATTCTAAATTTGATTATCTAAAATTAATAAATAATAAAATTAATAAAATAGTTGATTTATAAATTAAAAAAAAATTATATCAATTTCAAACAGTTCAAAAAACAACTTTAAAAAAAAATAAAAAAACCACAATTTTATTCCCTTAAATAAAATTCTTAAATAAAAAATAATTTAAGTAAATATTATTAAATAAGAATCAAAAATAAATTTAAATAGCTAAAAAAATTCCAAACCTAAAATTATTAAATTTAAACTTCTTTAGGTTTAGGAATAACAACAGGTGTAAGTTTCCAAATATTTTTAGCATAATTATCAATAGATCTATCAGAAGAAAAGAATCCCATATGACAAATATTTTCAATACATTTCTTATCCCAAGTATCCTTATCTTGATATTCTTTATCAATTTTATTTTGAGTATATAAAAAGTCATTAAAGTCATGACAAGTTAAATAATAATCACCACCATTAACAAGATAATTAAGATACTCATGCATAAATGAAGTATCTCCAAATTTATTTTGATAAATCATATCAAAGCATTTTCTTAATTCATGTGAAATATAATCTCTTTTACCTTTTTTAATCTCTTCTCTAATTTTTTCTACTTCATGTACATCTCTACCAAAAATGAATAAATGATCATTTCCTATATTTTCAGCAATTTCAATATTTGCTCCATCTTGAGTACCTATTATAAGTGAACCTGTCATAACAAATTTCATACATGATGTTCCTGAAGCTTCCATTCCAGCTGTTGAAATTTGGTGATTAATATCTGAAGCTGGGATAATTATTTGTGCTGATGATACATTATAATCTGGTAAAAATACCATTTTGAAATAGTGATTTACATCATTATCATTGTTAATATGATGAGCTACCATATTTGCTAATTTTATTATATTTTTTGCAAGGATGTATCCTGGTGCTGCTTTTCCTCCTATGAATGTTATTCTCTTATTTACATTTTCTCTTTCTTTTGGTGTCATTTCTTTTAATTGAACATATCTGTAAATACAACCTAAAATATTCATAAATTGTCTTTTGTATTCATGAATTCTTTTTACCATTACATCATACATGAAAGATTCATCAATTTCTATATTACAATGAGTTTTTACCCATTCTTTTAAACGGAGTTTTGCTGTTAGTTTAGCTTTTCTATATTTTTCCATAAAATCTTTGAATTTACCTTCTTTTTCTAATTTAGTTGGTATTTGTTTTAATGTATCTAAATTTCTTAACCATGATTTACTTCCCATTTGTTCAGTTAATAGAGCTGATAATTCTGGGAAAGCAGCATGAACCCATCTTCTAGGAGTCACACCATTAGTTACATTTGTGAATTTATTAGGCCACATTTCATAAAAATCTTTAAATAAATGAGTCTTTAATAATCCTGAATGTATCTCAGCTACACCATTAATATGTTCTGATGATACAACACATAAATTTGCCATTCTAATTTGTTTTGGTACTGAATCTTCAACAATTGACATTCTTCCCAATCTATGACTATCACCTGGGAAAGCTTTTTGTACTTCTTCAAGGAAGAAGTAATTAACAACATACATTAATTCAAGATGTCTTGGGAGAATAATTTCTAAAATAGTTACACTCCATTTTTCAAGTGCTTCTGGTAAAACTGTATGATTAGTATAATTAAATGTTTCTCTTACAATACTAAAAGCTTCTTTAAATTCAAGTTCTTCTTCATCAATTAAAATACGAAGGAATTCAATAATTGCTAAAGTAGGATGAGTATCATTTAATTGGAAAATATTATATTTTGGGAATTCAGACCATGGTTTTTTAAATCTTTTATATCTATGAAGAACATTTCTAATAGTAGCACTAGAGAAGAAATATTCTTGTTTAAGTCTAAGTTCCTTTCCTTGTAAAGTAGAATCATTAGGATATAAAACAGAAGTAATAAAACTACTTTGTAATTTTTTTTCAAGAGCTTTAGCATGTTCTCCTTTATTAAATTGATCAAAATCGAATTCTTCTCTAGGGAAACTTCTCCATAATCTTAAAGTATTACAATTATAAGTATCAAATCCAGGTACAGCAGTATCATAAGCAACAGCAATAACAGTTTCACCACCATCCCAAACTCTAACTTTTTTACCAGCTCTATAACCATCACTAACATTACCATAAAACCTAATTTTAAATTCTAAATCTAAATTAGGAACTTCCCAAGGATTTCCTTTACTAAGCCAATAATCAGGTAATTCTTTTTGTTCAAAATTAGTAATAACTTGTTTAAAAATACCATAATCATACCTTAAACCATAACCCCAACCAGGTAAATTTAAAGTAGCCATACTATCAATATAACAAGCAGCAAGTCTACCAAGACCACCATTACCTAAACCAGCATCAGCTTCTCTTTCATAAATATCTTCTATTTTAATACCAAGATCCATTAAAGCATCAGTGTAAGTTTTCTCTAAATCCATATTAATTAAAGCATTTTGGAAAAGACGACCAAGGAGAAATTCAATTGAGAGATAATATACTTTTCTTGGATTTGATACACGGAAAAATGTCTGAGTGTCATTCCATTGTTCTAATAAACGTGAACGAAGAGAATATGCTGTTCCTAAAAAAAGATAGTCGTCTGTTATTGTAAAACGAGTTCTACCAAATGTATGGGCTACATGTTGTACTATTGATGCTTGAATTGAATTCATGTCACGTGGAAGCTTTTTTGACATTAGGTCAAATATTTTGTCTGAATAGTTTTCTTCTTGTGAATTTTCTTCTTTACTTTTTGGTGTTTGCATTTTTAATTTTTTTTTTTTTGTATAGATTATTTTTTATTTTTTGGATTTTTATATTAGGGGATTTTTTTTTTTTAATAGGTTTTTTATTTATTTAATTATTTATTTTGTATTTTACAGGAATATTTTTTTTTGAATTTTATTTTTTTTTTTTTGGTTTGTTTTTCCTTTTTTATATTTTGAATCTTTCATATTTGATTTTAATAAATAATAAAAAAGATTAAAAAATTAATGTCAATTTTTTATGGATTGATTGCAAAATATCCAGATATTGTTTTATCTGAATATTCGGATTACCACGGAAATTTTATGCAAATAATAAGAATTTTATTAAGAAAAATACCAAAAAAAGATAGTTTATTAGAAATGTCATATGATAATTATATTTTATCTTTTATTTCAGATAATTATTTAACTTATTTATGTTTAACAGAAAATCTTCCTTCTAATTTAATTTATTTCTTTCTTTCAGATTTAAAATTTAAAATTTATAAAAAATACAATATAAATGAAATTAAGGATATGAATGCATATCAATTAACATCTTTTAATTCTGAAATTAATTATGTTATTAATCATTATATTAATTCTCCAAGATTTACTTTATCTGGTGAAGAAATTACTGAAGATATTGGTATTAAAATAATTAAAAAGGATGTTGATGAATTTATATCAAAAAGTAATAAAATTAATTTAATTATTTTGAAAAATGATGAAAATTATATTAATTTGAATAATTCAAATTTATTATATGAAAATTCAAATAAAAGAATTACTATATTAAATTTCCCTTCAGAAAATCAACAAAGATTTCAAATGTTTATAGCATGTTTAATAGTTTTTTTCCTAATATATATTTATTATATAATATAAATAAAGATTTAATATCTTAAAAATAAAAAACAAAAGTAATAAAAAAAAAGTAAAATCAAAAAATAAAATAAATTAAAAAAAATAAAAAAAATTAATATAAAAAAAATAAAAATTAAAAAAAACCAAAATGACATCCAAAGCATATATATATAGTGATAAATTTAATGTAATGATAATAGGTGATGACAAAGTAGGTAAAACAAGTATATTAAAAAAATTTGGAAATATAAACGAAGAAGAAAAATCAAAATTTACAAGAGTAGAAAACTACAATAAAGAATTTAAATATAAAGATAACATATATTTATTTCGTTTATGGGATACTGTATCAAAAGATAAATTTAATTCAATTTCAAAAGCATTTTATCAAAAAGCAGATTGTATAATTTTAATATGTGCAATAAATGATAGAGAATCATTTTTAAATATAAATAAATGGGTTGATAATATTAAAAATAATATTGAATTAGAAAATATTGAAATGATATTAATTGGAAATAAATGTGATTTAGAAGATGAAAGACAAGTTGGTTTAGATGAAATTGTTAAAAAAGGAGAAGATTTTAAAATTGAATCTTTTGAAACTTCTGCTAAAACTGGTGAAGGAGTTGAAGATGCTTTTGAAACTTTATTTACTAAAGTTTTAAAAAAAGTTTATCAAAAAAATAAAAAAAGTAAAAAAAATGTTATTAAAGAAGAAAAAGATACTTCTAGTGATTCTAGTCAAACTTGTTTTATTTATTAAGTTTTTTTTTCTTGGGTTTATTAACTTTTATTTTAATATTTTGTTTTTTTTTTTGGGGTTTTTTATATTTAAATATTCAAAAATTTTTTATTATTATTTATTTATATTATTATATTTATTTTTTTAAAAAGTTAAGTTGAATTAAATGATAATTTTAAAAAAAAAAATTTAATAATACTTTTATTATTTTTATATATTATAATTTTATTTATTTATGAATTTTCATTCTGATTTTGAATTTGTTCTTGATTTTGATTTTGATTTTGCATCATCATTTGGTTTTGTTTTGAATATTGTGAATATTGTTGAATAGTTTTTTCAGCATTTAAATATAAAATTTCAGCAAAAGGAGAATTTGATAAATCCATAACAGTATAAATTCTTAATAAATTCCAATTATTAATTTCAAAACCATTTGTTTTTTTATGAACATGACCATCTTTAGAAATAAAAGTTTTAAAAGGTTCTTTTAATTTTAAAATTAATTTAAAAGCTTTAATTTCTTGTTCAAAATCAACTGGATTATCATTATCTTCAATTAATTCAGTAGAAGTTGATTCATTAATTGGAATATAATTATTCTCTTCATTTAAACTTTGCTTATAAATATTAATATTTAAAGTATTAATAATCATTTCCCATAAAGTTTTAAAGAAACTTTTTTCGAATGGATTATAAAAATTTCTTGAATAATCTTTTAATAAATATGTTAATCTATTATTTAAAGTTTCAGCATAAGTTAAATTATTAAATAAAATTTTGAAAACAAATTTATAAGTAAATTGAAGTAATTTAACGATAACATAAATAGAAATAAAAGTCCAAGTATATATTGGAATTTTATAAATACGTAAATTTTGATTTAAGAAAAAAATAAGATAAATAGAAATATAAAAAGAAATTAAAAAATAAAAACAAGTAACAAATAATGTAATTGTATAAATTAATTCATTACAAGATCCAATACATAAATTAAACCAATGACTATGTAAATGAAATTTAATAACACATTTATTACAATAATCACAATGATGAGCTCTCATACAAATTATTACTTTACAAGCAAAACATTTATTTCCTTTAATTTGAGGATTTCTACTAATAGCATAATTTTCTAATTGTTTATCTTCTTTTAAATATAAATTGTTTTGACTTAAATAAAAATGAATATTTAAAATAATAACAGAAATAATAAAAGAATACAAATTATATTTAAATAATTGATTTAAAAAGTAACTTTTTTCAACTTTTGATAATAAAAAATTAGTATTAATAATATAAATCCATAACATAATTTGTTTAGTATGAATAATTCTTTTTACAAAAGAAGGAAGTTCAATTTTGGCAATGGCTAAATCTAAAGAACTTGAAACATTATCAATTGTATTTGAAAATGTAAAATCAAGAAAATATAAAAAAGACATTATTTTAATTTTTATTTTATTTTTTATTCCATGTCTTCCATGATAATGATGATGATGTTGATGTTCTTGAAATTTATTATATCTTTCTTCTAATTCTTTATTCATATTATTAGTATTTTGATTTAAATTTAATTTTTCATTTTGAGGAATATTTATTGTTGTTGATGGATTTGAGTCATCAACTATTTCTAATTGTTCTGCTTTTGGCATTGTTGTATTAATATTTTCATTATCATCTTCTAAATTTATATCTATATCTTCATTTACTTTTCCTTCATTTGGATTTGATAACTCTTTATCTATATTTACATCTATTCCTATATTTTCTTCGTTGTTTATTTTCATTTTTTTTATTTTTTTATTTAAAAAAGATTTTAATTATTTAAAAAAAATTTAAAAAGTATTTTTTGATAAATTAAAAATTATATTTTTATTATTGTTAAATAATTATATATGAATTGAAAATATGATTTATTTATTTATTATATATTTTATTTAACATTACCTTGAGTTACAAATAAATCAGTATCTTCATTATTTTTTTCATCATGTTCTTTTTTCTTTTTTTTATTTTCTTTTCTACTAATTTTACTTTTATTTGTTTTATTATCATCATCTTTTAATTCTTTATTTTCATCATTTTCATTTTGTGTTATATTTAATTGCATTTGACTTAATTCATCTTCAGAAAAAACTTTTTTATAAATATCATCTTTATTATTATAATTTCCACTTGTTAAAATATTATTAACTTTATTTTTCAAAAATATTTTTCTTGTTTGTAAATCATCATTTAATTTTTTTTTCATTAGATTAATTTTTATTTTATCTTTTTGCATTTTTTCTAATCTTTTATCTCTTTCTTCCATTTCATTTAATTTTTGTTGTTTTTCAAATTGTTTTTGTTTATCAAACATTTGTAGTGAATCTTCAATATCTTCATTTTTCATTTCTTTTTCTAAATGTTTATCATTTAATATTTTTTCATTTTCTTCTTTTTGTTTTTGAATTCTTTTTTCAGTTTCTGAAAATTTTTCTAATAATTGTTTTTTTTTTTCTTCTATTAATTTTTTATTTTTTTCTCTTGTATCTTGTAATTTTTTTTCTCTTTCTTCAATTTCTTTTTGTCTTTCAATTGCATCTTTTTTTCTTTGTTCTTCTTTTTTTTCTTGTAATTTTTCTAATTCTTTTTGTTTTTGATAATAATCATCTACTTTTTTTTTTAATAATCTTTTATTTTCTTGTAAAACTTTTTGTCTATCTTTTTCTTTTTTTTTTAATTCTTCTTCATGTTTTTTTCTTTCTTTTTTTAAATTTTTTTTTGCTTTTAATTTTTATTCTTCTTCTTTTTTTACTTTTTTTTTTTTTTTTTTTTTTTTTTTTTT
>JAEEGK010031788.1_pt1 | contig 10380 bp, 6 predicted proteins | sample 8958771 | NCBI WGS metagenome assembly JAEEGK01 (sample SAMN16246547, study PRJNA631951) | gut metagenome | biome: gut microbiome; feature: rumen; material: SC-attached | host: Bos | place: Iran: Karaj | collected 2018-10 | reverse complement strand
TCGCAAAGAACGCCGACAGGGCGGTGATGATTGACACCCACTTTTCCGACATGGTGAAGACCAAGGGCCGTACCAACCAGAAGTCCTCCGGACGCTGCTGGCTCTTCACCGGCCTCAACGTGCTTCGTGCATCGACCATCGAGCGCTTCGACCTCGGCGAATTCCAGTTCAGCCAGAACTTTTGCTTCTTCTACGACCAGCTGGAGAAGGCCAACCTCTTCCTCCAGGCAGTCATCGACACCCGCAACAAGCCCATTGACGACCGCACCGTGGACTGGCTCTTCGCCCATCCCATCGGTGACGGCGGCACCTTCACGGGAGTTGCCGACCTGGTGAGCAAGTACGGCGTGGTGCCTGCGGAGATTTTCCCCGAGAGCCTCTCCGCCAACAGCACTTCCGCCATCCGCGGACAGCTTGCCACCATCCTCCGCCAGGATGGCCTTGCGCTTCGCGATGCAGGCAAGAAGGCGGATCTTCAGAAGATGAAGGTGGATATGCTGAAGGAGGTCTACCGCATCCTGGCCCTCACCCTGGGCGTTCCTCCCACCGAGTTTGAGTGGACGCGCCGCGACAGCAAGGGCAATGTGGTGAGCACCAAGACCTACACCCCCATCGAGTTCTATAACGAGTTCGTGGGCTACGACCTGCAGAACAACTATATAATGTTCATGAACGACCCTGCCCGCGAGTACGGAAAGGTTTATGAGATCGAATACGACCGTCACACCTACGACGGTCACAACTGGCTCTATGTCAATCTCCCTCTGGACGATATCAAGAAGATGGCCATCGCTTCCATCAAGGGCGGAGACGCGATGTACTTCTCTTGCGATGTGGGCAAGTTCCTCGACCGCGAACGCGGCATTTGCGACATTGCCAACTTCGACTATGAGAGCCTTCTCGGCGTGAAGTATACGATGGACAAGAAGCAGCGCGTGCTTACCCATGCCAGCGGTTCCAGCCACGCCATGACGCTTATCGGCGTGGACCTGAAGGACGGTGTGGCCCAGAAGTGGCTTGTGGAGAACAGCTGGGGCAACACCGGCTGGCAGGGCAACATCATCATGACCGACGAATGGTTCAACGAATACATGTTCCGCTTGGTCGTGGAGAAGAAATACGTCCCCGCCGACATCCAGGCCCTGCTCAAGCAGAAGCCCGTCATGCTCCCCGCCTGGGACCCGATGTTCCTTGGGGAAGAATAAAATTCGAATATTTTGCAGAAAAATTTGTAATTGAGATTGGAAAAAACTACCTTTGCACTCCCTAACGCGAAAATTAAAAAAAGTTAAGATATGAAAAGGACATTTCAACCTTCAAACCGCAAGCGCGTCAACAAGCACGGCTTCCGCGAGCGCATGAGCACTCCCAACGGCCGTCGCGTCCTTGCAGCCCGCCGTGCACACGGCCGCAAGAAGCTTACCGTGTCTTCTGAAGACAGGTGGTAGTATTCGAATCTCATTCGATACGACTGAGCCGGCCCGCAAAGCCGGCTCAGTCATTTAAATAATAATTCGTATCTTTCGGTCATGAAAACAAAGTACTTATTGATCGTGACAGCAATGATCGCATGTGCATGTGCACCTAAACTTCCGCAGACGCGGAAAGACGCTACAGTAGACAATTATTTCGGCACTGAGGTCGCAGACCCGTACCGTTGGCTGGAGGATGACGCATCCGACGAAACCGCGGCATGGGTGAAAGCCCAGAACAAGGTGACGAACGCATATCTCCGCAAACTCCCGGCCCGCACGAAGCTTCTTTCCCGCCTCAAGGAAGTGAGCAACTACGAGAAAGTGGGCGTTCCCGGCCACAAGAAGAACGGCAAGTGGTATTTCTACAAGAATGACGGCCTCCAGAACCAGAGCGTGCTCTACGAAATGGATTCCCTCGACGGCGAGCCCAGCGTATTCCTGGATCCGAACACCCTCAGCGAAGACGGCACCGTGGCGCTCAAGGGCACGTATTTCTCGAACGACTGCAAATACATGGCATACGTGATCTCCCGCAGCGGAAGCGATTGGGAAGAGATCTTCGTGATGGATGTGGAGAGCGGACAGCTGTTGGAAGACCATATAGTCTGGGCCAAGTTCACCGGGGCATCCTGGCGCGGTGAGGGCTTCTACTACAGCGCCTACGACGCCCCCGAAGGGGACGGCCACGAGTTCAGCGGCAAGAATGAGGTTCACAAGATATACTATCACAGGATCGGCACTCCTCAGAGTGAGGACGAGCTTTTCTTCAGCAATCCGGCGGAGCCCCTGCGCTTCTACCAGGTTGAGGTGAACGACGAAGAGACCATCGCTTTCTTATATGAGGATGGCGCCGACGTGGGCAACAACCTCTATGTTATGGACCTGCGTAAGCCTGATGCCGAATGGATTCAGATGACCGCGGACATGAAGAACTCCTGCATGCCCATCGAGACCATCGGCGACAAGATATACATCTTCACCAACCGTGGCGCTCAGCTCAACAAGGTGGTGGTCGCGGACCTCGAATATCCTACATTCAAGCACTGGACGGACCTGATTCCGGAGAGCGACTGCGTGCTGCAAGGGGTCACTTTCGTGGACGGGAAGATAATCGCCACCTACCTGAAAGATGCCTCCACGCATGCGTGGGTGTATGATATCATCGGCAACTGCCTGCAGGAAATCGAACTTCCCGGAGTCGGCAGCGCCGGCTTCAGCGGCAAGAAGGACGAGCCCTGGTGCTTCTATTCCTACTCATCCTTCACTACCCCCGGCACCATCTACAGCTTCGACGTGCAGACCGGCGAGAGCAAACTCTTCCGCGAGCCCAAGACCGCGTTCGACCTATCCGAGCTCGTGAGCGAGCAGGTGTTCTTCCAGAGCAAGGACGGCACCCGCATCCCCATGTTCCTCACCCACAAGAAGGATCTGAAGCTGGATGGCAGTAATCCGGTGTATCTCTACGGCTACGGCGGATTCGACATATCCCTTACTCCGGGCTTCTCTGCCAGCAGGGTGCCCTTCCTCGAGGCTGGCGGCATCTATGCGCAGGTGACGCTGCGCGGAGGCGGAGAATACGGCGAGGCCTGGCATCTGGCAGGTACCAAGATGAACAAGCAGAACGTGTTCGACGATTTCATCGGCGCGGCCGAATGGCTGATAGCCCAAGGATATACCAAGCCCGAGAAACTGGCAATTGTCGGCGGCTCGAACGGTGGCCTGCTCGTGGGTGCATGCATGACGCAACGTCCTGAGCTCTATGCAGTTGCAATTCCTCAGGTGGGCGTTATGGATATGCTCCGCTACCACAAGTTCACCATCGGCTGGAACTGGGCTCCGGACTACGGCACCAGCGAAGACAGCGAGGAGATGTTCAAGTATCTGTATGGCTATTCACCGCTGCATAACCTGAAGCCGGGTGTGAGCTATCCCGCAACCCTGGTTACCACTGCCGATCACGACGACCGTGTCGTCCCCGCACACTCGTTCAAGTTCGCAGCTACCCTCCAGGAATGCAACGCAGGCCCGAATCCCTGCCTCATCCGCATCGACTCCAAGGCCGGTCACGGCGGCGGCAAGCCTCTCGCCAAAGTGCTCGAGGAGCAGGCGGATATCTATGCATTCATCTTTAAGAATCTGGGAATGTAATATAAGTGGTAGTATTTGGCTTTTATAAAAAAGTCATTATCTTTGCAAAAAAAGGAGACAAATCCGAAAATTGCGTAGATTATTCTATTAGCGTCGGTGAGTCTTCTTTTTTTCTTTTATACAAAGTGCTTGCTGCTAACTCTCGACGCCCCAGTCTAATCTCCTCTACATAGAATAACACACCATCATCGAATGTTTTCGTGTAAATGACGAGTGTTTGTCCTCGACGATTGTTATCTATATTTATTGTGTCATATTCTGAAATAATAGTCGGGATTCTATACATGTCTCTCTGCGTTATAGGTATTTGACCACGCAGTATTTCTGATTTTCCTCCGTGAGTTTTGAGAATATGGCGTATTGCGTTGTTGTCTATTACATGTCGATACGATTCATCAACTATTGCACCCATATCTCCCAGCATTTTTACCAGATTACTGGAGGCCATGGATAACTGGCTTTTAATCAACGTATTGCCACTTAAAGCAGAAGCTTTAATGAGTTTATTCATATTACCAACGTAATACGAAAACAGTTTAGAGTTTCCCATAATAATTGCAAAAAGCCCGTGACCGTCGTGGCCACGAGCTAGTGCAACAAAGTTACATTAAAAAAACCAATTATAGCGGTTTTAAACGTTTATCTGCAATTTCAATTACAAATTTTTCTGCAAAATATTCGTCTTTTAGCCACGAATCTATCCTCCAGGTGCGTATGTCCGCGTCCGGAATGCGGAATTTGCGCTGCAGAGCGGCGATTTCGGAGTCGATGTCTCCGCCTTTGAGGTAAAGTATGCTGCGGTTGAAGCGGCCGCGTACCCACGGGTAGAAGTTCTCAAGGCTGGTAACGGCGCGGCTCACAATCCAGTCCCACTGCCCCTGCAGGCTTTCCACGCGGGCATTCACGCATTCCACGTTTTTAAGCCCCAGTCCATCAGCCACCGCCTGCGCCACCTTCACTTTTTTGCCGATAGAATCGCATAGCGTGAGTTTCGCCTCCGGCATCACCATCGCCAGCGGAATACCAGGGAAGCCCCCGCCAGTTCCGACGTCCAAGAAACTTCCCGTCGCGGATGGGTAGTACATTTCCAGATACTGCGCGATAGCCAGCGAATGCAGGATGTGGTGGGCAAAGATATTGTCTTCGTCCTTGCGGGAAATGACGTTGATGCGCCCGTTCCACTCGCGCCAGAGCGCTACCGCCTGCGCAAAATCCTGTTCAGAAGGAATCAGCATAGGCCGTGAGCCTCCTCCAGCAGGCATCCGAGTTCTTCGATATCCCGGCAGATAAGCGAGGGCGCGTGCGGCCAGGCATTGGCCACCTCAAGAGTAGTCTCGCCGCTGAGCACAAGCACACCGAAAGCGCCGGCATTGTATGCCATCTCCACATCAGTGTAGATGCGGTCACCCACCATCGCGATCTGCGAAGGTTTAAGGCCGTAACGGCCCTCTATCCCCGCCAGCATGGCGGGATCCGGCTTGCCTATGGTCACGTCCGGCTTGCGCCCGGTGGCGTATTCGATGCACTTGCAAAGAGATCCGCAGTCCACCAGGATGGTCGGCTGGTCGGTCGGGCAGACCTTGTCGGGATTGGTGGCGAGATAGGGCAGCCCCTGCGACACCCACCATGCGGCACGGCAGAGGCGCGGATACACCAGGGTGGTGTCGAAGGCCACCACGACCGCGTCGGGCACGTCGTCTGCCGACTCCGAAGTGCTCTCGAAACCGGCCTCTTCGAACTGGCTGATCATCGAGGGCGTTCCCAACAGGAACAGCCTCTTGACGGCGGGCAGATGCGTCTTTATGTAATCTATGGTTGCCGGCACGGTGCTGTACATCTGCTCCCGGTCAGCCTTGATCCCCATCCGCGCCAGCTTGGCGAGATAATCGTCCAGCGACTTGGTGGGATTGTTGGTCAGGAAGGAATACGTTATCCCCATGCGAGTCAGCTTCGCAAGGAAGTCCAGCGTGAAGGGGAAGATGTTGTTCTCCATATAGATGGTGCCATCCATATCGAGGGCTATGTGGCGCAAGGCCAGCAGTTTGTCGCGAAGATCCTTATTCATCGGACATCAGTTTTTCGGTGAACTTGCGGGAACGCTCGTAGCCGTCGCGGGGAGCCGTCCACATGGTCAGGAAGATGACAGCACCCACCACGCCTACGCAGATGAAGGTGATGAACACCGCGCGCCAGCCGAAGTTATCTGCAATCAGGCCAACTCCGATGGCGGAAAGGGCCGAACCCACATAACCTAGGATTCCGGTGAGGCCGTTGGCGGTCGCGGATGCCTCCTTGGTGGCCTGGTTGGCTGCGCCGATGCCGATGAGGGCTTGGGGTCCGTAGATGCAGAATCCGGCCAGCGCCAGCACTATCGTAGAAAGAATCACGGGCATCTCCACCAGGGCGAAGAGCCCAAGGAAGATGACCGAGCCGACCATGGAGAACAGGCACATGCGGTGCGCACGGCCTTTGAATATACTGTCCGTCGCCCATCCGGCGAAGATGGTGCCGAAGATGGCGGTGAGTTCAAACACGGCCACCGACCAGGCGGCACCCTGAATGTTCATTCCACGGTCCTCCGTGAGGAACTTCGGGCCCCAGTCGAGCACGCCCATGCGCAGCACGTATACGAAGATGTTCGCGAGCGCGTAGAGCACAACCCACTTGTTGAAGAAGACCATGTGCTTGAGGAAAGCTCCGTGGGCCCCCTTCTTTCCTTCAGTGGCCTCTTTGCCGGTGTGGGTTTCGGCTATCTCCGGCAAACCGACGCTCTGGGGCGTGTCCTTCAGGCCGGTGAAGCACAGGAAAGCACCTCCGATGGCCACGATTGCGGGCACTATGAAGCACCAGCGCCAGGCCCCGTAGTGGGATGCATACGCCATGATGCGGGAGGTCTGGTCGGCGGCGGGAAGATTATCCCATCCTTTGATGCTCGCGGCAAGGTTCTCGGTAATGCGCGCCACGATGCTGCTGTCACCGGACATATCCGCGCCCATATTGGTCATCAGCAGGCCGCAAACGACCACGGCGCAGAAGGCACCGACGGAGTGCGAAGTGTTCCAGATACTCATCTTCGTGGCAAGCTCGCCTGGAGCTATCCACTGAGGAAGCATCCTCGCGCAGGGAGGGAATCCCATCCCCTGGAAATACTGGTTCAGCACGATGGTGACCCCCATCACCAGGATCAGCATGTTCACGAACTGCGGGCCTTCGTGCACTCCTGTAATCCAATAGCTCACGTCCACTCCGAATCCGAAGCAGATGTTGGCCGCCGCGCAGAGTATCAGGCCTATGCCCATGAATGTCTTGGGGCTTACCCTCTCCACCACGAACCCGTTCAGGAAGCGGCTCAGGCCGTATATCAGCGAGCCTATCGCTATCACTATACCGAAACTGGTATTGGAGATGCCGTACTCGGCGGTGAGGCCTGGCATGGCGATGGAGAAGTTCTTCCTCACGAAATAGTAAATGGCGTAGACTACCATCGAAACCACGATGGTGCGCCACTGCCAGTACTTGAAGGATTTGTTGGTCGTCATATCGATTCTTCTGTTTTCATCTTGTCTATCTGGGCTTTCGCACGGCGGATGCGGGTACGCACCGTGTTGAGCGGGAGCCCTGTTTCTTCAGCTATCTCGCTGTATTGCAGCCCGTCAACCAAACGCATCCGGGCTATCCTGCGGTAAAGGTCGGGCAGGCCTTCGATGTATTTCTCGGTCTGCACCTGGTCCTCGTCCCGGATGATGGATTCCAGAGGGGTGTCCTCCCCGCTGCCCAGGCTGCTGACCGCCGTACCGGCGGAACGGTCCTGGTCGATGGAAACGTAGCGTTTGTGGGAGCGGTTCTCCTGCTCCACGGTATCCACCGCCGTGTTGTGGGCGATGTTCGTGAGCCAGGTGGAGAACTGGCTTTTGGAAGGGTCGTACGAGCGTATCTGGCGGAACGCCTTCTCGAAACTGCGGGAGCAGATGTCGTCGACGTAGAAATCGTCGAGATTCTTCATCCGGCTCTTGATGTAGGAGCGGAGGGAGTCGATGTGAGTGTCCCAGAGTTCTGTAAAGGCGGCACCGTCGCCTATGATGGCCAGACGAAGCAGTTCGTCAATGGGCCTCGAGCCAGGTCTTGCCATAATTGCATTCAACTGTCAGCGGAACTGAAAGTTCCATTACACCTTGCATTTCTTCCACCAGGAGAGCCTTTACCGCATCTATCTCGTTTTCAGGCACTTCCAGCAGAAGTTCATCGTGGATCTGCAGGACCATCCGGGCCTTGAGCCCTTCTTTCTGCAGGCGGTCGGATACGCGGATCATCGCCAGTTTGATTATGTCGGCGGCCGTCCCCTGGATGGGAGCGTTCACCGCATTGCGCTCAGCGATGGCGCGGATGTTTGCATTGTTGGAGTTGATGTCCGGGATGTAGCGCCGGCGTCCGAACATCGTTTCGGTATAAAGAGTTTCGCGGGCCTTCGCCAGCGTGCCGTCGATGAACGAGCGGATGCTGGGGAAGGACTCGAAGTAGTCGTCTATCAGCTTCTTAGCAACCGCGCGGGGGCATTTCAGCCGCTGGGCGAGGCCGAAGGAGGAGATGCCGTACATGATGCCGAAGTTGGCGGTCTTGGCCATCCTGCGATCGTCCGCGGTCACGTCCGCGACAGGCTTGCGGAAGATCTTGGCTGCAGTGGCAGCATGGACGTCCTGCCCTTCGCGGAAGGCCTGGCGCATGTGCTCGTCTCCGCAGAGATGGGCCATCACGCGGAGCTCGATCTGCGAGTAGTCCGCCGACATCATCACCCATCCGGGCTCCCCTGGAACGAAGGCCTTGCGGATCTCCCTCCCCTGCTCCGTGCGGATGGGGATGTTCTGGAGGTTGGGGTTGCTGCTGGAGAGCCTGCCGGTGGAGGTAAGTGCCTGATTGAAAGTGGTATGAACGCGGCCGTCCTTTTCGGAGATGTACTGCGGGAAGGGCTCGATGTAGGTGGAGAGAAGCTTTCGCAGGCCGCGGTAGTCGAGCAGGGCATCGATGATGGGATGCCTGTCGGAGAGTTCGGATAGGGTTTCCTCGTCGGTGGGCCAGTTGCCCTTGGATGGCTTCTTGGCTTTGGGATCCAGCTTCAGCTTTTCGAAGATGACCTCGCCCATCTGCTTGGGGGAGCTGACGTTGAGAGCCTGGTTTTCGGCATAGCCGCGGATTTCCGCCTCGCGGGCGTTCATCTGCGTGCGGAGCGATTCGGCGAAGTCTTTCAGGGAACTGAGGTCAATCTTCACGCCGGTGAGTTCCATCTGCGAGAGGACGCCGATGAGAGGTTCCTCGATTTCGTCGTAGAGTTTCTGCATGCCAGCGGCGGCGAGTTCCCCTTGTAGCACGCCTGAGAGGCTGCGGATGGCTTCCGCTTCCTTCGTATGATCGGCTTCGCCGGGAGCGCTGCCATCGTCGGCGAAAAGTGAGCCGAGGTCGGTGGCAGGGGCCTCGTCGAGGCTGATGCCAAGGTAGGTCTGGGCGAGGGATGTGAGGCGGTGGTCGCTTTCGGGGTTCAGCAGGTAGTGCATCAGTTCGATGTCCAACAGCTTGCCTTTCAGCGAGATGCCGCGTTTTGCCAGTTCGTTCATCTGGGCCTTTACGCCGAATCCTGCCTTGCTCTTGGAGTGATCTTCCAGTTCCTTTTTGAACTCCTCCGACTTCCCGCTCCGCGTTCCGGATTCATCGGATAGCCAGAGGGTATCGTTATCTAAAATGAACGACAAATCTGCCTCTTGGAGGGTATTGCCTCCGATCCGGTTCGCGGCTGCGCCGCTCATCCCCCCCATCTGCGATGGGTCCCCCCCTCTAACAGTGCCGAGGGTGGCATGCCTCTCGGAGGCAATACCCTCCAACCCGGCAGACGTTCCTCCCAGGTACTTCTTTAGAGAATTGAACCCATACAGATTGAAGAGTGCCAGGGCGGAGGGTGACGGGGCGACGAGCCGCATGTCATCGGCGGTGGTGTCGATGGGAATATCTGTCTTTATGGTCACCAGCGTCTTGCTGAGGGCGATGTGATCTTCCGCAGCGCGGAAAAGCTCCTGCTGGCGCGGAGTCAGCTCGTCGAGATGCTCGTAGATGCCCTCGAGGGTGTCGTATTTCTGAAGAAGTTTGCTGGCGCCCACTTCACCTACGCCTTTGACACCGGGCACATTGTCGGATGCATCACCGCAGATAGCCAGGAGGTCGATTATCTGATCCGGACGGGCGATGCCGTACTTCTCGCGGAGGCGCGGGATGTCGAACAGGACATCATCTCCTCCCCCTTTGCCGGGCTTCACCTGGAAGATATGGGGTTCCAGCAATTGGCCGTAATCCTTGTCGGGCGTGACCATGTAGACCTCGAAGCCTTCGCGAGCGCTGCGCTTGGCCATGGAGCCGAGAACATCATCAGCCTCGAAGCCGGGGATCATCAGCACCGGGATGTTCAGGGCCTTGACTATCTGCGTGAGCGGCTCGAGGGCATCGATCACCAGCTGGGGAGTCTCCCCGCGGTTGGCCTTGTATTCTGGGTAGAGCTGGTTGCGGAAGGTGCCTCCGGGCGGGTCGAAGCCCACCGCGATATGCGTGGGCTGCTCGCGCCGGATCAGCTCCAGCAGATACTTCGTGAAGCCGAAAAGGATGGACGTATCCACCCCCTTGGCATTTATCATCGGCCTGCCCAGGAAGGCATAGTACATCTTGAAGATGAGGGCATGGCCGTCAATCAGAAAAAGTTTCATAAGCAACTACAAATTTG
>JAEEGK010031785.1_pt1 | contig 10380 bp, 10 predicted proteins | sample 8958771 | NCBI WGS metagenome assembly JAEEGK01 (sample SAMN16246547, study PRJNA631951) | gut metagenome | biome: gut microbiome; feature: rumen; material: SC-attached | host: Bos | place: Iran: Karaj | collected 2018-10 | reverse complement strand
CAACATATGAATGGAAAGTCTTGTTTTCTGCGGTGGGTGGAAAAATATCTGCCGGAAAAATGCTCAAATCGACGATGGGTTGGGAAACGAATGGTACGGACGATTATGGATTTTCTGCTATTCCTGTAGGTCGTTCGTCTTTTGAAAATGGAACATATTTCGAAAGCACTATCGCTAATTTTTGGAGTGTTGATGCCCGTGGTGGTACGAATTCCGTGAGCCTGAATAACGATGAGGATGCTCATATCAATAACGATGATGCTCGTAACCGGTATTCTGTTCGTTGCGTCAAAGATAGAAAATCAAAGTCGGGTTTCGTTCACCCTTCGAGCGTTGTGAAAGATAGCGTCATGGATTCCCGTGACGGACAAACTTATAAAACGGTCACCATCGGTAAGCAGACTTGGATGGCGGAAAATTTGAATTACGATGTGCAGGGGAGTTATTGTTATCTCGATAGCGTTGATTACTGCTCTAATTACGGTCGCTTTTATCCATGGAATTTGACTAAAGATGTTTGCCCTGCCGGTTTTCATTTGCCGTCAAAAGCGGAATGGGAAACGTTGATTAAATCTGCTGGCGGAGAAGAGTACGCTTATACATTGCTTAAATCTAGAGTTGGACCGATTGATGAATATATTGCGTGGCTTGGGGAAGGAACTGCTGTCGGTAGAGATGATTACGGGTTCTCAGCCCTTCCTATCGGATGCAGGTCTAGTGATGGAAATTTTGAAGAAGATAAAATTGTTAAAAATGATGCCCATTTTTGGAGCTCTACAGAAAGCAATAGCCGAGATTCCGCCTATTCTATGGATTTTAAACATGATATTGAAACTTATATATCAGGAAGTTTTGCTGAATTTAAAAATATTCTTCGAACACTCTTGAAACAAAGAGATAAAAATTATGCCATGCCAGTCCGCTGTGTGAAGGATTAGAGGCTATGGGGTACTAACCCTTTTACCAAGCTTTTCCTAACCACTAACCACTTTTACCAAACATTTCCTTCCTACTTCCTACTTCCTACTTCCTACTATTCCTATATTTTTAGCATATCAAGGAGATTATATGGCAGAAATCGGTACACCTCTAAGTTCTAGTGCAACCAAGGTCCTGTTCTGCGGAGCAGGTGAATTAGGCAAAGAAGTCATCATCGAGATGATTCGTCTTGGTGTTGAAGTTATCGCGGTGGATCGTTATGCCAACGCTCCCGGTATGCAGGTGGCTCACCGCAGTCACGTGATTAACATGCTGGACGGTGCTGAACTCCGCCGCGTGATTGAACTTGAAAAGCCGGACTACATCGTCCCGGAAGTCGAAGCGATTGCGACGGACACGCTCGTGGAACTGGAAAAGGAAGGCTACAACGTCATCCCGACCGCGAAGGCGACCAAGCTTACGATGAACCGCGAAGGCATCCGCCGTTTGGCAGCCGAAGAGCTGGGCCTCAAGACGAGCCCGTATCGTTTTGCAGACAACTATGAAGATTTCAAGGCTGCCGTCAAGGAAATTGGCATCCCGTGCGTCATCAAGCCGGTGATGAGTTCTTCGGGCCACGGTCAGAGCGTCATCAAGACCGAAGCGGATATCGAAAACTCCTGGAACATTTCTCAGCATGAAGGCCGCACTGGCCACGCCAGCCGCGTGATTGTCGAAGGCTTCGTGCCGTTCGATTACGAAATTACTTTGCTTACGGTGCGCCATGTGGGTGGCACCAGCTTCTTGGAACCGATTGGTCACCATCAGGTGGGCGGCGACTATCAGGAATCTTGGCAGCCGCAGCCGATGAAGCCGGAACTCTTGGAACAGGCAAAGGTCATTGCGAAGAAAGTCACGGACGCTCTTGGCGGTCGCGGTATCTTTGGTGTGGAACTTTTCGTTTGCAAGGACGAAGTCTTGTTCAGCGAAGTTTCTCCGCGTCCGCACGATACCGGCATGGTGACGCTCATTTCGCAGGATTTGTCTGAATTTGCATTGCATGCCCGTGCGATTCTCGGCCTCCCGATTCCAAACATCGCATTCCACGGCCCGAGCGCATCGAAGGCAATCGTCGTCGATGGCAATTCCGACCACATGAAGTTTGGCGGTTTGGAAGAAGTCCTTGCTGAACCGGATACTGCACTTCGTTTGTTCGGTAAGCCGGAACTCAAAGGCCACCGCCGTTTGGGCGTTCTCTTGGCTCGTCGCGATACCGTCGAAGAAGCCAAGGCTCAAGTCATGGCCATGCGCGAAAAAGTGAAGATTAGTTTGTAGGTGTGGGGACGCACTGAAGTGCTTTGAGGTCGTGCTAAAGCACTTTGAGCACGCTTCGCTTTGGGGTCGCCTTGCTTTGCAAGGCTTTGGGCTTTTTTATTGCATTTCCCCATACCCCAGAGGGAGCCGTAGGCGACCGTGCCCATACCTCATAGCCCTATAAAACTTTCCCTAACGCTATTACTGCGGCGGTGCGTGCACGTAAGCGTGTGTTGCCTAAGTTCAGCAAATAGACTTTTCCGTTCTTGAATGATTTTACCGCTTCGATTTCACGGGGCGAAAATCCGCCTTCCGGCCCTACGAGTAAAGTAATCTGTTTCGCGGACGCATTTTCCGCGGCACTTTCGTCCAACGTTAAATTGCGTTCTCCGTCGATATCGCAGAGAATCAAATCGCCTTGGTATTCCTTGAGCCATTTGTCGAATTCAATCGGCCCCTCGATGCGTGTCATCCAAGCTTTCTTGGATTGCTTCAAGCTTACGAGACTCTTGAGCTCGGCGCGGCGAACCGTTTTTTTCAAGTCCGAATTCTTGGGTTCCTGCGAATAGTCCGTACGCAAAAAAATGATGCTGTCCGTTTCTGTCTGTGCCACGTGGAAAACGACTTCTTCGAGCGCATCATCTTTGAGACATGCAATCGCGAGATTCAATCGCGGACGCTTGAACGGAGCGTCTTCGACAGTGTCAACGCGGACTTCGCAAGATTTGGAATCGGCCTTGGTAATAGTCGCGTCGGCGTAATGCCCGAGTCCGTCGCACAGTTGCAGAATGTCGCCGTTCGCGGCTCGGCAAACGCGTACCGCGTGGCTACTTTCATTTTCGTCTAAAATAATTGTGCCTACGGTAATCAGCGGGCAATAGAAACGGCTATCAGGAGTTTTCATGCGGTAAAAAATAAAAAATTGCTATATTGTAGTGCGTGAAAAATCCAATTAAAGTTGTTGTATTCGATTTAGACGGTACGCTGTACTTGAGCGGTCGCCCTTATCCGGGTGCGGTCGAGACGGTGAATCGCGTCGCAAAACGCGTTCCCGTTTATTACTTGAGCAACAACACGAGCAAATCTCCGGTCTTTTACGAGAACCGCCTCAAAGTCATGGGACTTCCACTTACCAAGGATTCCATCATTTCGGCATTGTATCTTTCGCTTGATGAAATTCACGCACGCAAAATCAAGAACGTGTTTTTCTTTGCGAATCCCGAAGTGTATGAATGGTTTGCGGCTCAAGACCCGAGCCTTAATTTGCGTCCGTCCGTCGACGAAACCGAACTCGTACTCGTTGCCTACCACAACAGTTTCGATTACCGTGAGCTTTGCGAACTCAGCTTTAGAGTCCAGCGCGGAATTCCGTTCTGGGTGACGCATACGGACTTTGTTTGCCCTGACGAACGCGGCCCGGTGCCCGATATCGGGAGCTTCATGGCGCTCCTGAAAACGGCATACGGAGTCGAACCCGAGATGAGCTTTGGCAAGCCGAATCCGGCGATGCTCTCTGGACTTTTAAAGCTTTACCGCCCTGACGAAATTCTTTTTGTAGGGGACCGCCTTTACACCGACTTTGAACTGGCGAAACGTTCCGGGTGCCGTTTTGTGTTGCCCCTGTGCGGCGAATCGAAAATGCCGGATGTCGAAAAACTCGACGTGAAGCCTGAGTTTATTGTCAACAACGTTAGTGAAATTGAATTTAACGCTTTTTTTGAAGGAAAAAAATAATGCGTCGTATAGCACGTTCCTTGCTTTTGCTCGTTCTTATTCCCGTTGCGATAGCATTCGCTGGAGATGAACATATTACGGTTGCGGTTTCGTTGCAACCTTATGCGACAATTGTAAAGATGGTGGGTGGAGCCCGCGTGAACGTGGTGACGCTTTTGCCGCCGGGTGCCGATCCGCACAATTACGAGCCGAAACCCGCGATAATTAAGGCTTTTTCGCTGGCTCAGATTTACTTTACGGATAGTTCGGGCTTGGACAAGGCGTGGTTGCCTCGTTTTTTGGCCACCAATAAAAAAGTTGAAGTTATAGATGTGTCTAAAGGTATTGAATGGATGGATATGGAGCATGATGGACAAGGTTTGCATGGACACCATGATGGAGAACTTGATCCGCATATTTGGACATCTCCTGCCCGTGTGAAAACTTTAGCCAAAAATATTTTTGAGACTTTAAAAAATATAGATCCTGATCATTTTGGTTATTACGTTGCACGTTATCAAAATACGCAAGATTTTTTGACAAAAAAATCGCGAGAACTCAATGAGGCCGTTATTCACATGCCTCCCCAGTCTCGTTCGTTTATCGTGTTCCATCCGTCGTATGGGTATTTGGCAAAGGATTACAAACTAAAACAGTATGCAATTGAAGTGAATGGTAAGGAACCGAAACCGAGGGATTTGTCGAAACTTATTCAAATTGGACGTAAGAACGGAACGAAGATTGTTTTTGTGCAACCGCAGTTCAGCAAGCGTGCCGCACAAACGATTGCGAAAGATTTAGGAGCGACAATTGTTGAAACAGATCCGCTTTCGGCTGATTTTTCAGGCAATCTTCAGAAATTTATTGACGCCCTCAAACAAGTGGACAAAAAATAATGTCTGCGATCGACATCAATGGACTTAATTTTAGCTATGGCAAGTCGCCCGTGCTGACGGACGTGAATTTGTCTATTGATGAAAACGATTTTGTCGCAATTATTGGGCCGAATGGCGGCGGCAAATCTACGCTGATGAGGCTGATGGTTGGGCTTTTGAAGCCTACGACCGGAACCGTTCGTTTGTTCGGTGAAAAAGTACCGACAAAAAAAGTGGCTGTCGGTTACGTGCCGCAGAACACGAACAAGAATATTGATTTCCCGATTACGGTGGGGGAGTGCGTCGCTACAGGCAAGACGGGGCTTTCATCGAAATCGGACGAGGTGAAGGCGGCTTTGGAACGCGTTCATATTGCAGGCTACCTCGATCGCCGTTTGGGCGAATTGAGCGGTGGCGAACGCCAACGTGTACTAATTGCACGTTCTCTTGTCTGCAATCCGAAGATCCTTTTTTTGGATGAACCGTCCAACAATATTGATGTGGCGGGTATTGAGGCTCTGTACAGCATGCTTGCGGAATTTAGCGAAAGCATGACGATTGTCATCGTGACGCATGACTTGATGGCTCTTTCGCACAAGGTAAAAAGCGTCGTGTGCGTGAACCATTCCGTCCATTACCACGAGGGCGGAAACCTGACTGAAGAAATGCTGCACCGCACATACGGTTGCGAAGTCGATTTGATTGCCCACGGGGTCCCGCACCGCGTTCTCGGGAGCCACGATCACACCCACGGCGGCTGCTGCGAGCATTACCATGCGCCGAAGGCGCATTAGACGAAAGAACGCCACTTCGTGGCTACAGACGAAAGACGAAAGAAAAATAATCGCGGCTACGCCGCCAAAAAATAAACACATCCCTCATAACTCATAGCTCAACGCTCATTGCTCAAAGCTCATCCCTCAACGCCCTCTTTCGTCTATCGTCTATCGTCTATCATCTAAACTCGCTCAATTCCTAACCACTAACCACCAACCACTAACTACTTTTATATATTTACTCCAGTACTTGTCGCAAGAAAGGAGTCTTGTGTTTCATTGGAGGTAAAAATGAGTGCAGAAGTTGAAGAATTGACCGTCGAATACACCGACGAAGAAACCGGCGAAGTCGTCATCAAGGAATTAGACAAGGAAGTCTTGTCGAAAGGCGCTTGGCCGACCGTCATGTTCTTTTATCAGGATCGCGACCCCAAAACGGGTGAATTCAGCGAGCCTAAGGTCTCTCTGCGCCGTTACCGCAAAATGCAAGGCACCTTTAAAGCCCAGGGAAAGTTCAAGATTACAGGCAAAGCGCAAGCTGAAGCTATTATCAACGTATTAAAGAAGTGGTATAACATTTAATGGCAGACCCTGCTAGTAAAAAGAAAAACTACAACATCGAATTCCTGTGCGAGGGGGATATCGAATCTTTCCCATGGAAGGATAAGTTCGAAAAAATGGCCCGCAAGCTCCTCGCCGAAGAAGGGACAGAGAACAACGTCAATATTGTGCTCTGCACGGACGAGTTTGTTCGTGAAATGAACAAGAATTACCGCGGACTCGACAAAGTGACCGACGTGCTCTCGTTCGAATGGCACGAAGAAATCCCCGGCGAAGAAGAAATGCTTGGCGAAATCTACATCGCAAGGGACCAAGTCAAGCGTCAGGCCCCGCAGTACGGCAACAGCTTTTTTGCCGAGATGAAGCGCGTGATTGTTCACGGACTGCTCCACCTGTCGGGGTACGACCATATCAAGGCCGCCGACCGCAAGGTGATGCGCGCCCGCGAATGCGAGTTCTTGGGACTGGACCCGTACAAGGACAAGGAGAGCATGGAAAATGGATGATACACGCTCCATTGCAGTTGTTCTTCTCTGTGTTTTTCTTTTTATTTCGGCGTCGTTTACTTTAGTCAAAACTGTCTTTGCCGCTATATACGCTAAGCGCGATTCCCGCGACCGCACGGACCGCGAAGAGAAAATTGCAAAGATTGTGGAAAACGGTGGCTACAACGAAACCGTCTCTATCGGGCGGATTTTCTCGGATGTAGGCATTGGCGTATTCGGCTATTACCTCTTTTCGAATGCACCGTGGCAGTGGACGCACGACTATTGGCTGTTCGGGCTTTTGGCATACATGGTTTGCGCTTGTGTCGTGATCTACGTGGTGACGATATTTTGTCCGAACTTGATCGGTAATTTAAAGCCTGATACTTTGTCTGTTGTCCTTGTTCCGCTTTACCGATTTATCCGCATGCCGTTTGTGCCGGTGGGTAAAGTTTGTCATGTAGTTTATCTGAAAATGCTGAACGCTTTGGGCTATGATGCGAAACTCAGCTTCTTGCCTGAAGAACGCCGTGACGCTGTACAGGCGGATATCTCGGATTCTTCGCTCGCCGAAGGGGAGGGCTTGGAAAAAGAAGAACGCCAGATGATTCTCAACATCTTCGACTTCGTGGAAACGCCCGTGCGTGAAATCATGACTCCGCGTGTCGATATGTGCGCGATTGACGTGGATACGTCGCTTGAAGATTTGGTGAAAGTCCTGAACAACGAACGCCACTCGCGTTTGCCGGTTTATAAAGATACTGTCGATAACATCGTCGGCATTCTTTCGAACCGCGACTTTTTGGAATGGTTTACGGAACATCGCGACGAGCCGTTTGACTTGATGAAGCTTGTGATGCCGCCGGTCTATGTGCCGTACCACAAGAAGATTGACGATTTGTTGACGGAACTTCGCAAGACGGGTAACCAGCTCGCAATTGTCGTGGACGAATATGGCGGAACGGCTGGCCTTGTGACGCTCGAAGATATTCTCGAAGAAATCGTTGGCGAAATCCGCGACGAAGACGACATGGACGAAGACGAGGATGTGCAGAAGTTGAAGGATGGACGCTACATTCTCGACCCGCTGATGACGCTTTCGGATTTGGAATACGAACTCGATGTCGAACTCAAGCCGCCTGAGAATTCCCACGTGGAAACGCTCTCTGGCTTGATCCAGGCAACGCTTGGAATCATCCCGTCGCCAGGCGCCGAAGTCAAAATTCAAGGCTACACCTTCCGCGTTTTGCGCATGGACGGCACCCGCATGGAAAAAGTCATGATGATTCTCCCTGCCGGCGTGAAAGGCCCCAAGACGCAAAGCCTGCATAAAGTGTAGGGCCCGCGATTGTCGCAATGAGCATGTCATGCCCGCCAGTGCCTGTCCTGAGCGAAGTCGAAGGATGCAGACATCTCCTTTTAAAAACGAAAAAGCCCGCGACTTTTATGTTCGCGAGTTTTTTTCGTTTCTAGTCATTCTCTGGCGAACGCGATATACGGGACTCGTCCATACATCATAGATTTTCTTTAACGCCTTAGTTTTTTTATCTAAATTTTTGTAATTTATTCATACAATAAGGAGTATCTATGTTTCTTGGACGAGGATTGAGGGCTTTTGTTTATCTGAGCGTATTTGCTCTATTGACCTCTTGCGGTGACGATGGTTCGACTACAAGACCTTCATCGCTTCCGTCAGAAGTTGCCGATATGGACGAACTTGAAGATTACAAGTGCAATTTGTCCTTAATCGGTGAAATAGTTTATGTGAATGAAAAACGAAAAAATTACGAATGCGATGGTGACCATTGGTTTGAATCTTATAACCAGTCGAAATCGTCTTCCAGCGTTAAGATGTCGTCTTCTTCGAACAAAAAATCACCGTCATCCTCGATGCGGAGCGGAGGGGAAACATATAGTTCCTCTTCTGTAAAGTATAGTGATAGCTCTGTTAAATCTTCAAGTTCTAACAGCAAAAATAGCAGTTCATCTGTTGTCTCGTATTCTTCTGCATCGTCTTCAAGTCGTCAATTGTCTTGGTCCAGTTCATGGGAACAGACGGTTTTACCGCCGGGAAAATATGATTGCTCTGTTTATGATTGTGTGAGTACTGCTTATTTGAATCCTAATGTTGAATACGGCGAATTTTTAGATGAACGTGATAACAAGGTTTATCGTACTGTTAAAATTGGAGAACTTGTATGGATGGCTCAAAACCTTAACTATTATATAGATGGTGATTCAATATTTTATCAGAACGCTTGTTATAATAACGATACTTTAATGTGTGCCCGGTATGGGCGCTTATATAATCAGCTTTCTTCTGAAATCGCGTGCCCAGAGGGATGGCATCTTCCGACATCTGAGGAAATAAAATATTTGGAAGATTTTATTGGCAAAGATGCTGCAAAACTAAGATCAATTAATGGTTGGAGAAAAAAAATGGAAAATTATGATTCATTCGGTTTCTCTGCAATACCTGCGGGTGCGTATATACGTTATGCAAGTGGTCAAAATGTGGATTGGATTTTTTATTATGAAGGTTATCGTTCTTGTTTTTGGTTATATACGTTGAATAGTAATAAGTATGGCTATAGTGCCTATATTGAGACTTATGGTATGTTTGAAGATCATATGTGCAATAGGAATGAAATGTATTCAGTCCGTTGTATTCAAGGCCAATCCCCACTAACATCTCCATGTGGAATGAAAACATGTGAATATGGCTCTTTTACTGATGAACGCGATGGTCGGACGTATAAGACGGTGACTATAGGAGAACAAACGTGGATGGCGGAAAATTTAAATTACGCTTATCTGCAACCTACGAAAGACTTAGATTCAAGTAGTTTTTGTTACAATGATTCGCTAGAATATTGCGAAAAATACGGTCGCCTCTATTTGTGGAGTGCTGCAATGGATAGTGCTGCGGTGTTCAGTACAAATGGCAAAGGATGTGGTTATAATGTAAATTGTGTAGAGAAAACTCCTGTTCGTGGAGTCTGTCCCGAAAATTGGCATCTACCGAGCAATTCTGAATGGGAAACTTTATTCAATACGATGGGTAGTAAAAATTATGCCGGTACGGCTCTCAAGTCTGTTTTTGGCTGGGAGGATCAACTCAATGGGGCGGATGCTTATGGTTTTTCCGCGTTACCGGCAGGTGCCAGAGATCGTGAAGGAATTTACTTTGGTAATGGTAACGTAACTTATTTTTGGAGTTCAGAAGAGTATCATTCAACATATGCAAATTACATGATTTTGAACGCTCGTACTATTTATGCTTCTATTAGCGAGTATGGCAAGGACGTTGCTCGTTCTATCCGTTGCCTCAAAGACTGAATTTGGTTATTAGTCGTTGGTCTTTGGTCAATGGTTATTAGTCAATAGAAAAGTCCGGTTTTCGCTGGACTTTTTGCATTAAAATACAGTCTTTGGACGGTGAGCCTTTATTTCGTCAATCCACGACTTTAGTGATATATTTTGAATTTTTATATTCAAATTTTTCGTAATCGCTTAGCACAGAATCGCTGATTTCTATGAAACGCAGATTCTCATAGTCGTAACCCCAGTGGGGATCTTGAAAAAGGAGGTTCATGATGTCGGTACATTCTTCGACCTTCTTTCTAAAATAATCTTCAGGAAAAGAAGCCCGTTTCAGATTTTTGAGGTATAGGTCGTACCGTACCAATCTTTGGTTTTCAAGTGTGTTGTAGTCGTAGTGCCTATGCTCGATATAGC
>JAEEGK010031782.1_pt1 | contig 10381 bp, 8 predicted proteins | sample 8958771 | NCBI WGS metagenome assembly JAEEGK01 (sample SAMN16246547, study PRJNA631951) | gut metagenome | biome: gut microbiome; feature: rumen; material: SC-attached | host: Bos | place: Iran: Karaj | collected 2018-10 | reverse complement strand
TGTCACCGTCAGGTGACTGATGAGGGGGCTATCCAAAGATTCTCCGCAAGGAGAATCCTCCTGTGCGTGTTTCCGCAGGACACACATCGCGCGGTGTGCGGGGGAGATGGTGCGCGCGATTCAACGCGCGATCTACTTATGTAACGAAGCGGCAGCGGAGTGGAGAGACCTCGGCCTCCCGCATGCATATCACCTGCGAAACACACGTTACTGCGCCCCAAGCGCAAAAGAGCCGCCGCGGAAAACCGCAGCGGCACAGATTTCGCCGATATTTTATTTTTTCGCGTTGAGCACGAATTTCCAGAGCAGCGCGGCAAGCACGCCGCCGACCATCGGGCCGACGAGGAAGATCCAGTACTCGCCGAGCGCCGGACCGCCCGCAAACGCGTCCATCAGCGCCGGGCCGAAGGAGCGGGCCGGGTTGACGCTTGTGCCGGTCAGGAAGATGCCGAGGAAGTGAACGAGCGTCAGCGAACCGCCGATGACGAGCCCCGCAACGCTGCTGTTCTCCTTTTTGGACGTTGCGCCGAGCACTGCCAGCACGAAGATGCAGGTCAGAAGGACCTCGGCAAGAAGCGCGATCCCGATGCTGCCGTTTGCGCTGTTCGTTGCAAGCCCCGCGAAATTGCCTTTATTGAGCACGCCGAGCACCGCCGCACCTGCCGTGGCGCCCGTAAACTGCGCGATCACATAGCCGATGAAATCCTTTACGCTCATGCCGCCGTTGATCAGCACCGCGACGGAGACCGCCGGATTGATGTGGCAGCCGGAGATATTGCCGATCGAATACGCCATCGCAACGATGACGCCGCCGAACGCAAGCGAGGTCAGCAGAACGTCTGCGCTTGCGGCGCAGGTGGACTTCACCGCAACGCCGCAGGCGATCAGAACGAGCACGAACGTGCCGATGAACTCGGCAATATACTTCTTCAGATTTTTCATAAGACTCCTCCTCTTTACTTCGGCTTATGCCGATTCAGTAAACAGTATATGATGCCGCCTCGAAACATGCACGGATCGCCGTCATTCCTGTACGGGGAATCGTTCGATCAGCCCGATGACGTGCCGCAGGATCAGCGCGGCGTCTTCGGGTGAAATCTTCGCCTTTCCGTCCACCTTCGCATTCGCCTCGCCGGTCGCGGAGAGCGTGTCGAGCCCGACCAGCACCCGCAGCAGCAGCGCCGCGTCCGCCGCGGTCACCTCGCAGTCGCAGTTCACGTCGCCCCAGACCGGCGCCAGCGCAAACGGCTTCAGCCGCGCGCCGACCGTGCGCTTCTCGGAGGTGTAATCCCCCTTCGCGACGGAATCCGCTTTGATCGGCTCGCTGAACGCAAACCGGATCTGCGTATCCGAAGGCAGCCCCTCCGTGACCGTGAACCAAATTGTCATAAGCGGCGTATTGCCGTTGAGCGACGCGCCGTTCGTGGAAACATACGCAAACTGTATCAGCCCCGGTTCAGAGGTGTTTGCATAGCTCATCGAACCGTTCAGGGATTTCAGCTTGACAAAGGTCAGCTGATCGGCAGGATAGAGCAGCTTAAACGAGATCGAGGAAAGCAGCCGCTCGTTCGTGACGCCGTCCAGAAAAAGATCCACGCGGAGGCATTCCAGGTCGTTGACGGTTTCCGTGTGTTCGGAGACGTATCCGCCGTCGATGCGCACCACATACTCGCCGTTTCTCGGCAGATCGGCAGCCGGCGGCAGCCCGTCCGCTTCCGCCGCGGGCAAAGCTGTGAAAATGAGCACAAGAACGAGAAATACGGACAGCAGCTTTCCGGATCGCATGGTTTGTTCCTTTCCGCGCGAATACGCGCAAACCGATTCTTTATGATTCGATTATACATGAGATCCGCACAAAGTACAAGCTTTGCGGGCAACAAAAAAACGCCCGAAGGCGTTTTTGAAAAGGCACCGGTCAATTCGGCTGATACGCGTATGCGGCGTCCGAATACGCCCAAAGTGCGGCTGCGGCGTTCCATGCGCTGCCGCCCGAGGTTGTCCTGAACAGGATGTCCGCATAACTGAGCGCGGAGACCGTTATCGTCGCCGTACCGCCCGAGGTCGTCACTTTGATCGTATGCTTTGTGCCGAGCATATGCGCGGCAATGTTCGGGATCTCTATGATATAACGCCCGCCGCTGACCGTCGGCGTATAGTCCTGACCGTCCAATATGATCGTAAATGCGCCGGTATAGCCGCTCTCCGGTGTGAGGGAGATATGGATCACCGTCGCGCTGTCCAGATAGAGCGCATAGTTGATCTTGCCTATGTTCGCGCCGTTTTTGCTGTATGCAAGCGCGCTGTCCGCGACCGCAGACCGGATCGAATCAAAATCGTACGTCGTTGTATAGACCTTGGTCATTTCGGCATAGTCCTCGTCGAGCGTCCAGCCGTTCTGCTCCGCAAGATACGGCTGCACATAATGACCGTAGTCCGCGAGCGCCTTGATAAGCTTTTGCGTCTTTGCGTTGAATGCGTTCGGATTCTCACGAAGCGCAGCCTCGAATGTGTTGAGGTAGTCCATGACGGAATAGTCCTTGGAGATCGTCAGCCCGTCGCCGTAGTGGAACGTCGCCGTGATCGTGTCCGCCATCTGGATCGAACTCACATAGCCGGTGAATGCGTAATATGTCCCGGAAGGATTCATTTCGTTCGGATCGAAATCGGCGCGCTCGGTCGTTGTGCCCGCCCCGCTGATCGCGAACGTCATATAGCTGTCGGCATAGTCCACGCCGTCGATCTCCGGCAGGTCCAGATAGAATTTCACGCCGATCAGTCCGTCAAGCAGCAGGCTCTGCGTCTTGAACGACGGAGCGGCGGGTTCGGGCGGCGCGACCTCCACGCGCTTATAGAGGGAGACCGCCTTCTGTCCCGTATAGGTGCTCGATTTATAGAAGCGGAAACGGGTTTGCCCGTCGCTTGCGTTGAAAAGCAGGTACGCGCCGCCGGAAACGATGTTTGCGTCCGTTCCGGACAGTGACAGCGTCACCGGAATTGCGGTATTGCTGCTTTCAAGCCCGTTCGCGTTGCTTGAGCGTCCGATATATTTGCCGCTTGCCGCCTTGATCGCATAGCCGCTGCCGTTCGGTTCGACCGTAAAATAGAAGTTGTTCTCATCCGCGGCGACCGTGATCGTCTTGTTGGACAATGTGACGGTCTTGTAATTGCCGCTCGCGTCGAGCGACGTCAGAGAGCCGTTCATGGCGTAGGGTCCCGCGTTGTAGACGATCAGGTAGTCGCCCGACCAGTCTATGGGCTCATTCTCGACGAGCACGTACTCCGCATCGGAGGAAAGCGCCTGCCACTGCGCGGTGAAGGTGCAGTCCGCGTCGACCGTGACGGTCGCGTTCGGCTGATAGACCGCGTTGTCAAAGGACCACTTCCAGCCCGCAAACCGCTGTCCGCTCGGCGCCGTAAAGCCGCAGGCGGGCAGCGTGAGGGTCTCGCCCGCATAGACCTGCTGTGACGCCATCGTGCCCGTGCCGCCGTTTGCGGCAAACGAGACGGTGCAGGCGGTCTTTGCCGCAAAGTTGACCGTAACGGTGCAGTCCGCGGTGAGATTGCTCGCCGTAAAGGTGTTTCCGTCCCGCGTGAGCGTCGCCGCGCCCGCGGGCGACACGGTTGCGCTCTCCACATAATAGCCGGTGTTCGGCGTCGCGGTGACCGTGCGGCCCGAAAGCGAAACGCTGCCCCACGCGGAATTGTTCGCAACGGCGGTGATCGTGAAGGACGTCGTGTTCATCGCTTCGCCGCTCGGCGTCTGATAGTCCGAAGGCGGGGTCAGCCCGAAGAGCAGCCACGCATATTCGGGATAGTCGATAAAGACGTTGCGGTTGCCCTGCACGTTCTCGCACTGGTCGTTCCGCGACATCTCCCAGGTGTCGACCGGGTCGAGCTCCATCCATTCGAGCAGCGTATCAAGCGATTCGATGACCTTCAGACCGTCGTTCCCTTTGGTCTTGTTTTCGTAAAGGTTCGGCTCCTGCCAGCGGCACCAGACGTACAGCAGAATGCGTGCCACGTCGCCCTTGATATCGTTGTTGACCTCGACGATGCTGCTGGTATAGTACAAAACGTTTCTGCTTTCGCCGGGATAGGCCTGGACATCATAGGAATTGTAAACGCTGCGGACGTTGCCGAACGTCTTGTTGCCGCGCGTAGAATTGACGGTGCTGTTGGTCGGGCGAAGATGATGGATATCGCTGCCCGCGCCGCTCTGATCGAAGCTGCCGTGGCTCTTCGGCCAGACGTGCTCGCGGTTGAAGTTAGAACTCGTTACGTCCGAATAGAACAGGACCGGATTCGTCGAGCCGTTGTTCGCGTCGGTGTAGACCCACTTGTCGTCCAGACCCGTATAGCTCACGGTGTTTGTCATGGTCGTGCGCATCAGCGTACTGAGCCGATTGAACATCGCGCTGCTCATCGGATCGCTTGACGAAGCCGCAAGACCGCTCACGGCGTCGTAGGTGTAATTGCCGGTATAGTACGCCCGTGCCTGGCTCGAAAGTTCGGTGCAGACCTCATGGCGCGTGCCGGAGTTTTTGACCAGCGTACCGGTCTTTGCCTCCGCCGCGGGAAGAACGGCGAACGTCAGCAGAAGAACGAGAACCAAAGAAATCAGCCGATTGCGTAACCGCATAATACATCCTTTCCGCGCCGTCGGCGCATACCGATCCATGATACGATCAGCATACAGGAAAATGCCGGAAAACACAAGATTTCCGGCAAAGAAAAAACGCCCGAAGGCGTTATGATTGCGTTATGCGGTTCAGTAGATGTACACCACCAGCAGTCTCCATTCTCCATCGAGCTCGACCGCAACGATCCGGAGGTTCGCGACGAACGCGTCCTCTTCGAGCAGCAGTCCGGTGATCTCAGCGTACTGCGTCGCTTCCAGTCCGAGCGCGCGGTTCGTTTCATAGATCGACGTGTCGGTGACGATCCTCGTTTCAAGCTGCCCGTTCAGCGCTCCGTCGACGTCCTCGATCTCCGCCCGCCGGACGTTCACCTCGTACGTCAAACGCTTATAATAGCCCTCCATAACCGCTTCGGGCGTACTGCCCTCGCCGAAGATCTCCTTATGCTCGCCGAGCGTCTTGTGTGCCAGCTTCGACATCTTATACAGCCGGTTGCCGTCGCCCGCGTCGAGCGCGTCGATCACGGCGGCGGTCAGCTCCTCCGTCGTTTGATAATGCGCCTGTTTCCTGCAGGAGGCTGCGGACGCGATCACGATGATCAGAACAAGCAGCAGCGCGGCGCCCGCGCCGGCCAGCATGAGCAGCCGGCGGTTTCGGAACAGCTTGCTGTCCCTGAGCCCGCCGAACCGGCCGCGGATCGTTTCAAACGTGCCGGAGAACCATGCTCCGGTCCGCGCCGCAAGATCCCGGATCCGGTCCGATGCACCGGAAGACGCGTTCATTTTCACCGTCCGCTTCCCTGCGGGCTCCGGCGTTTTTGGCGCCGCGGTCCCGCATCTGCGGCAGAACAGCGCGCCTTCGTCGAGCGGCGCGCCGCAATTTTTACACTTCATAGACATCCTCGTTTCATCCGTGCCGATGCACGTTTTCCTTTATCGGTATCGTATCACGCCTTTTTTCTTCGGTCAACGGAAGCGGCGCGGTGTTTCCAATGTTTTTACAACTCTGTGACATTCGATCCGGTGAAATCCTTGTTGCATGCGCGTAAAAATGTGATATACTGAATAAAAAGGCGTAATCCGCCGCAGAAGAAGGAGATCCACCGTATGAAAAAACGTCTGCTGATCCTGTTGACCGCGCTGTTTCTGACGGCGTTCCTGCTCATGCCGCGCATCGGACGCGCCGACCTCGGCGATTTTTCCGGCGGCGGCGACTACGGCGGAGGCGGTTCCGATTGGGGCGGCGGTTCCGATTGGGGCGGCAGCTCCGATTGGGGCATCGGTTCCGGCGGTTCGTATACAAGCCGGTCCGGCGGCTCCTGCAGCGCGCCGGAGTTGTTCATCATCGCGGTCGTTGTGATCGTCATCCTCCTTATCTCCATGCGCGCGTCGAAGAAGAAGCAAAGCTCCGTTCCGCGCGGCGCGACCCGCACCGCCGCATCCATGCTGAAGCCGATTTCCGAGCTTCAGAAGAACGATCCGGACTTCTCGCCCGAGGACTTTAAGGAATGGCTCCAGAACCTGTACATCAAGATGCAGGACTGCTGCACGAAGCGCGACGTCGAACCGATCCGTCCGTACTTTGCGGACGCGCTGTGGCAGCAGTTTGACCGGCAGATGAAGGCGCTCAAGAGCCAGCACCGCACCAATGTCGTAGAGCGCGTCGCGGTGCTGTCCGTGGACCTCAAGGGCTGTTATCAGGATAAGGGCGAGGACGTGATCATCGCCGAGATCTATGCGCGCATCACGGATTACACCGTCGACGACGAGACCGGCAAGGTCGTCCTCGGAAGCAGGACGCAGGAGAAATTCATGACCTACGAATACGCGCTGTCGCGTCCGATCGGCATGAAGACCGAACCGCGCGCGGAGGGCGTAAGCGAGCGTCACTGCCCGAACTGCGGCGCGCCGCTTTCGGTCAACGAGAGCCTGAAGTGCCCGTACTGCGATTCGGTGCTGACCTTCTCGGATCACGACTGGACCGTCTACGCGATCAAGGGCATTTCACAACAAACCGTCAAATGAGCGGAGGGCTTTATGGAATTTGATTTTACAACGATCCTCGACCGGCGCGGCAGGGACGCGCTTGCGGTCGACATCATCCCCTATCCCGGCGTTACGGTCGAGGACGGTCTCCGTCCCATTCCCATGTGGGTCGCGGATATGAGCTTCAAAACCGCGCCGAGCATCGTCGAAGCCGTGCAGAAACGGCTCGATCACCCGAACTTCGGATATTTCCTGCTGCCGGACGCGTACTATGACGCGATCAAAAGCTGGCAGAAGACGCGGCACGGCGTCGAAGGTCTCGAAAAGGAACACATCGGCTACGAAAACGGCGTGCTCGGCGGTGTCAGCTCGGCGATCCGTCAGCTCACCGAAGAGGGCGATCCGATCCTCGTGCACAGCCCGACCTACATCGGCTTTCTGCATGTGCTCAAGGACCTGAACAGAAGGATCGTCACAAGTCCTTTGACGCGCGACGCGAACGGCGTCTGGCGCATGGACTTTGCCGATATGGAACGGAAGATCCGGGAAAACGGCATCCAGCTCGTGATCTTCTGCTCGCCGCACAATCCCTGCGGCAGAGTATGGGAGCGCTGGGAGCTCGAACGCGCGATGGCGGTGTACCGCGACTGCGGCTGCACGGTCATTTCCGACGAGATCTGGGCGGACCTGACCTTTCAGGATCACCGGCATATCCCGACGCAAAGCATCAGCGAGGACGCAAAGAACCGCACGATCGCATTTTATGCGCCGTCGAAAACATTCAGTCTCGCCGGGCTGATCGGCTCGTATCATATCATTTACGACCGCGAGCTGCGCGAGGACGTCACCGCCGCCGGCAGCGAGACGTACTACAATTCCTGCAACGTGCTGTCGCTGCACGCGCTTTTGGGCGCTTACAGCGAAAGCGGCGCGCGCTGGCTCGACGAGCTCCGGGCGGTCCTGTACGGGAACCTCTGCTATGTGAAATACTTTATGGAGACGAACTTCCCCGGCGTTTCCATGTTCCTGCCCGAGGGAACATACATGCTGTTTCTGAACTGCCGCGGCTGGTGCGACGCGCACGGCGTGTCGATGGACGAGCTTTTGGAGCGCGGCGTGCGCGCAGGGGTCATCTGGCAACGCGGCGCGGATTTCGGCGATCCGGACAGCATCCGGCTGAACGTCGCCCTGCCGTTCTTGCTCGTCGAAGAAGCGATGCAGCGGCTCAAGGAACGCGTGTTCGTGGATTGAGGCGCCTATGATCCTGTTCATCGACGCATGCGTGCGCAGGGGTTCGCGCACGAAAAGACTTGCAGAACGGGTGCTGGAACGGCTCGGCGGACCGGTCGAAACGATCCGTTTGGAGGAGACCGTCTTTCCGAAGGCGGACGAAGCGTTCCTCAAAAAGCGCGACGCCTGCATCGCGGCGGGCGATTTTAATGATCCGATGTTCGACCTTGCGAAACAGTTTGTCCGCGCGGACACGATCGTCGTCGCGGCGCCGCACTGGGATCTTTCCTTTCCGGCGGCTCTGAAGCAGTACTTCGAGCAGATCAACGTCGTCGGGCTGACCTTCCGCTATACGGACAGCGACGTTCCCGAAACGCTGTGCCGCGCAAAAAAGCTGGTCTACGTCGCGACCGCGGGCGGACCGATGCGAAGCCACGCCTACGGCTTCGGCTATGTCAAAGCGCTCGGCGCGGAGTTTTACGGGATCGCGGATGCGGTATGCTTCTGTGCGGAAGGGCTCGATCTGATCGGCGCCGACGCCGAAGCGATCCTGCAAAGGACCGAGGCGGAGATCGACCGCGCGTTCTGACGGCAAACACGAAAATCTGCAAAAACACGGTATGCGCCGATCCGTCGGCGCATATACTGTTTCCATGAACAAGAAGCAGAAAATCGATCTATCCTATTTGCTGTGGACGCTGCTGCCGCTTGCGGTCGGCGGTCTGTCCTCTTTGATCTCCATGGACGGCATGCGCGAAAACGCCCTTCTGCCGCAGCCCGCGCTGCAGCCGCCGCCCTGGGTGTTCATCACCGCCTGGACGATCCTCTATCTTTTGATGGGGCTCGGCGCGGGGCTGGTGTGGAACGCATACCCGCGCGGCAAAAAGGATGCGCTGATCCCGTTTTACGCGCAGCTCGTGCTGAACTTTCTCTGGTCGCCGCTGTTCTTTGCGCTGAAGCTCCGGCTCGCCGCGTTCTTCGTGCTACTGGGCATGCTGGGCCTTGCGATCTGGATGACCGTCGCGTTCTTCCGCGTGCGCAAGTGGGCGGGACTCATTCAGATCCCCTATCTTCTCTGGCTCTGCTTTGCCGGATACCTGAACCTTGCGGCGTATCTGATCAACGGGTGAATGCCTCCTAGAAACACTCATCCGGCGTTTCATGCGTTCAAAGACCGCGCTCCCGAAAGGGTGCGCGTTTTTGTTATGTCAAAAAACGGGGCGGAAAAGGAACGCCGTACGGCGTTGATTCCTGCGCGGATCTGTGCTATACTATTCGAAAAGCAACTGTCAACCGGGATAGAGGGCAATGATAAAAAAACTGTTTCGTGAAATGCTTGTCACACAGATCGTTTCGACGATGACCGTGACGCTTTGCATGCTGATCGACAGCATTATGATCGGCAGATTTCTCGGCGTGGATTCCATGAGCGCGTACGGGTTCGCAACGCCGCTGCTTCTGGTGTTCGCCGCGCTCGGCAGTATGATCTCCGCCGGCGTACAGATCGTCTGCGGCAAAACGATCGGCAACGGCGACCGCGAAGGCACCGACGCGTGCTACACTGCGGCAATGTTCCTGTCCGCCGTGATCTCGGCGGTCGGACTGGCGCTTGTCTTCTCCCTTCTGAAACCGCTCACACGGCTTTTGGGCGCCGGAACGCCTTCGCCGGACAACCCCGTCGCCGGGCTGACGACGGATTATATCAAGGGCTTTATCCTCGGCGCGCCGGCGTTTCTCTGCGCGCAGATCATGGTCCCGTTTCTGCAGCTGTCCGGCAAGCGGATGCGGCTGATCGCGGCGGTCGTTGCCATGACCGTTTCGGACGTCATGTTTGATCTTCTGAACGTATTCGTGTTTCACGGCGGCACCTTCGGAATGGGGCTTGCCTCCACGCTGAGTTATTACATCGCGCTTGCGATCGGATTGCTGTATTTCTTCCGAAAGGATTGTTTGTTCCGGTTTCGCTTCCGTCTGATCCGTCGGCATGTTTTCAAAGAGCTTCTCTCCTGCGGCGTCCCGACGGTCATCAACCAGATCAGCACGGTGCTGCTGGTGCTCCTGCTCAACCGTTTGCTGGAAGCAACCGCAAACGGGACGGTCGCCGTCGCCGCGTACTCGGTGATTTCCACGATCGGGAATATCTGCTACTGCTTCGGTACCGGCATCGGGTCCGTTGCCATGATGCTTGCATCCGTTTTCTATACCGATCGCGACCGCAAATCCATCTGCGAGCTGGTGCGGCTGATGACGTTTTACGCGATCCTGCTTGACCTTGCCGTCATGGCGATCATGCTGCTCGTCGCCGTTCCGCTCGTGACGCTGTTTCTGGGCGACAGCACGGAAGCCGTCCGGATCGCCGCGTCCGGGCTTCGTCTCTTCGCCCTCTCGCTCCTTCCGTCGTCTCTGAATTCCGCATTCAAGAACTATTATCAGGGCGTCGATCGCATCGGCTTTGCGGAGCTGATCTCCGTTCTGCAGAATTTCGTATTCCCCGCGCTGTTTGCGTTTGTGCTGAGCCGGTTCCTCGAT
>JAEEGK010031779.1_pt1 | contig 10381 bp, 8 predicted proteins | sample 8958771 | NCBI WGS metagenome assembly JAEEGK01 (sample SAMN16246547, study PRJNA631951) | gut metagenome | biome: gut microbiome; feature: rumen; material: SC-attached | host: Bos | place: Iran: Karaj | collected 2018-10 | reverse complement strand
CACCCACTCCCAACTCTCAGGAATTTCAAATGGTGCCTCAATCTCGTCATCAGAAGCCGTTTTCTTGCTTCGCTTAATCTTTCCTTCTTTGATGAGGCGTTCTTTCTCAGTCCGGATGCGCTCCAACAAAACGGATGCTGGATCGTCATTCGGGTCTTGGGGAACGAGCTTACCATGAATGGCAAGGTCGAGTATCTTCTGGCGTAGTTTCTTCGTATCCATTATTTCTTGGGGCCTCTTTTCTTATTCTCGATGGCCTTCTGCTCTTCCTGCTCCAGACTCTTGAAGTAGTCCTTGGCATTGAGCGAGGTAACAACAGAATGACCCAGTTGTGACTCCAATTGGTTGCGCGCAGCTTTGGCCACATGACCTCCCCGTTTTGCCACATCAGCATTCTGGCCATAGCCCTTCGGATTCTCCTTCTTCGAGATCTCCGTAGCAGAAGCCTCTGCCAGCGAGTTGAGAAGCAATTCCACATTCGTCATGTTGTCGCGGAGATTCTCTTTATGCAGGCCTTTCAGGTGTTTGTATTGTTTGGTAGTCCGACCACTCCAGGCAGCAGTGATGATGTCGGTAAGCGAGGCATATTGCTGACCTTGAACACCACCACGCTTCCATTCGTCCGTAAGCAGCTTGCGTACCTCAATGCTCTTCAATCGCTGGTTAATCCAGCTTTCAGAATAGCCTAAACGACGATAATCCTCTACTGCCTGTTCAATAGAGAGTTCGGGGTCCTGCATCTGGTCAAGCCGCTCTGCTGCCACCTGAGCCATCCAGCGTTTGAAAGGTTCTGCCTTGGGAGATGGGATGGACTGAATCAGTCGGAAAAGTTGCTCTGTATCAGCCACATCCGTCAGTCGCATCTTACCATCAGCAGCACGCATTTTCAAAGCGTGACAATTTGTCACGGTTTCATTGCCTTCCTCTTTCAAACGCTGTTTTAATTTACGCCAATAGGCTGTAGGATCCTTACTCTCTGTAAGAACACCACAAACATCAACTATCGAGAAATACCATTTCTCCTGTTCATCATCCCATACCGTGCGAACTTTTTTCTCTTCAAATATCTTGATAACTTCTTTCTTTCCCATAATTACTATTCTTTTATGTTTTCCATTAATGCTTGTAGTTTAGCCACAGCCTTACTGATGTTATCACTCTTCTGCTGGATGGTAGCCATTAGTTCTGTGAGCGTCAGGTCATCATCGTCGTTGGATTCTTTGATCCATGAGATATCAAGGCTGGTCTTATCGCGCTTCAGCAATTCTGAGACAGGAAATTTGCGCCAACGTCCATTGGGATTTTCCTCACTATAGGTTTCCTGACGCTGCGACAAATTATCGGCTTTAAAGCAAACCACGAAATCATCGAGATGGTGACGAAGCATGGGTCTTGTGGCCAGAGTGTGCTTGATGCCTGTACGATAGTCGTAATACCACACGTCTTTCGTTGGCTCTCCCTTCTTGAAGAAGAGCACGTTGGCCTTCACACCCTGTGCATAGAAGATGCCCGTAGGCAAACGAAGAATGGTATGCAGATTGAAGTTCTTCAGCAGTTCCTTGCGGATAGTCTCGCCAGCACCACCTTCGAACAGCACGTTATCAGGCAGCACCACAGCAGCGCGACCCGTATTCTTCAGCATCACCATGATATGCTGGAGGAAGTTCAACTGGTTGTTCTTGGTCTCTACATAGAAATCCGGGCGATCTATATCCACACTACCAGCAGGACGTGTGCCAAAAGGCGGATTAGCCAGAATGACATCCACCAGTTTCTGAGGCTGTTTCTCTAATGAGTCCTCGCAAAGAATCGGACTGCGGTTGGTTCCGATACCATGAAGATAGAGGTTCATGGAGGCCAGCGTCACCACCAGGGCGGTATTATCATAACCTAATAAAGCTTGATCACGCAGGAAGTCGCGCTTGGCCTTATCCTGCGACTGATCCTTCATAAAGTCGTAGGCAGCCAGGAGGAATCCACCCGTTCCGCAAGCGGGGTCACAAACGGTTTCTCCTATCTTGGGGCAGGTGACTTCGACCATTGCAGAAATCAATGAACGAGGGGTGAAATACTGTCCTGCTCCACTCTTCTTGTCCTGACCGTTCTTTTCGAGGATGCTTTCATAGATAGCTCCTTTCACGTCACCGTCCATCACCAGCCATTGTTCCTCATCAATGAGAGTGATGACCTTGCGCAGATAGACGGGCTTGTCGATTTTATTCTGGGCCTTTACAAAAATGGTGCCAATCAGGTTTTCCTCTGCACTCAGTTTCTTCAGCGTTTCTTCGTACTGAGCAATGAGGTCTAAGCCTTTCAGATCGATGAGGTCTTTCCAACGATAGCCCTCAGGAATGGCCGAATCTTCACCAAACATTTGGGTGTTCTCATCGTCCATCTTCAGGAACAGGAGATAGGTAAGTTGTGTGATATAGTCTGTAAAGCCGATGCCCTGCCCTGAGAGCGTAGTGGCCAGTGTCCAGACTTTTTTGGTAAGCGATGTTTCTTTATTTGTAGCCATAAAATGTTATGCGGTTTTTCTGTAAAGTAAGAACTTCGAGAGAGAAATAAGTGCCTCGTCAGCCTGCTCTTTTCCTCCAAAGGCGCTGATCAGCTGCGCAGCACGCGACCTGTCATCGTCGATGATATCCTTGATGGTGCAGGCACCATTCGAGGCGATATAGTCCACGATCTGTCGGATGATGGCTATCTGCGATTCTGTCACTGTTCGCTGCATCTGTCCATACCAGAGGTTAAAGCGCTGCTGGGCCAAGGGGTACAGGCTCTCCAGTTTCTCTATCTGATGATTGGCAAAGCGCACCAACTGAATGATATTGGTGAGTGCTTCTTTTTCCTCCTTGGTGGTATGTCGTTTGACAGACTGAGGATCCACAATGGCATACGAATTCCAGATGCGTGAAGACTGGAATTTGTTGTTGGCCATCTTCAGTTTGTTCTCCAAGTCCTTCAGGATATAGTAAGTCAGAGGCTCACCCTCATTGTTATAGATCATACGAAGGGCCTCTATCTCATCCTTATGCGCCTCGCAATACTCCTCAAAGGCCGATGTCACTTTTTGGGCCTCTTCCTGTGAGAAGCCCTTAGAGATAAGCGTATCCTCGCCTGGTTGCAGGGTTTCCACGAATCCTGCTGCCAAGATCAACAGGTAATGACGTGCCTCAGGATGATGCGTCAGCGGAGCCACCAATGCCTTACGCTCCAGATTGGGAGCATTGATATCCTCGTAGATTTCCAGACCCCTTGCATAAGCCTCATAGATATTTGATGAAATCTCCTTCATACCTACATGAGCCAGTCTTTTGAATTCTTCACGCTGGCTGTCATTGCATTTCTTGTCGATGCGTGGCAGTTTGGCTGCAAGGGTCAGGAGGTTCTCGTCAGACACATTGCCATGCGTCAACAGTTCTAATAGCCGTCTCAGTGTGATGGTCGGACCCTGAGGGCCATTGCCACCACCAGGAACCGTCTTGTGGGATTCTGTCACGCCAACGGCATCCACCAGGAAGTAGCAGTCCTTGCTGAAGGCATTAGGTGTCACATTACGCAACTGGTCGTCGCCAATGGTACGCACACCACGTCCCTTCATCTGGATATAGAGCGGTTCGGAGGCCACATCGCGCATGAACATCACCACCTCCAGGGGCTTGACGTCAGTACCCGTAGCCACGAGTGTACAGGTAACGGCTATGCGGAATTCCTTATCATTACGGAACTGGCGTATCAGTTCGTTGCTGTCGCCTGAAGAATAGGTGATTTTCTGCACAAACTTATCATCAGTTCTGCCAAATACCTCCTTGGCTATCTTGACGATATTCGTAGCATGATTCTCATTGAGCGCAAAGATGAGCGTCTTGGGCAGATAGTCCATGATGGGCTCACGCTGAGGATCCGTGAACATCTCTGTATACACTGCATCACGATAGGTTTCCAACACCAGTTTGATCTGAGCCGGGTTGATGATACTGCGGTTCAGTTCTTCTTGGGTGTAATTCTTGGTTTCCTCATTCTTGATGTCCTCTACTTCACCTGTGTATCTGGTCACTCTTCGAATATTCTGACCCTTGAGAATGGCACCGCCATTTTCTGTGGCTTCTGTCTTGATACGATAGATACGACCATCCACATTCACACCGTCGACGATGGAACGCTCCAGCGTATAGTTCACCACAAGGTTCTTGTTGAAGAAGGCCAATGTTTCTGGCACAGGTGTCGCTGTCAGACCAATCATCTTGGCGGTATTGAAGTACTCCAACACCTTACGCCAGTTACCATAGATAGAACGGTGGCACTCGTCGATGATGATCACATCGAAGAAGTCTGGTGGCAGTTGGATATTGCCAGGTAGTTCCACCTCGCCTGATGCAGGATCGTCGTCGTCGTTGTCATCATCGGTTATTTCCTTTCCTGATAACAGGGAGAACAGTCGCTGAATGGTGGAAATGACCACATTACTATCTGATGGCACCTTGTTTGACTTCAGTCGATTCACCGTAAAAATGGTATTGAAGGGATCGCCATTCTCTGTGAGTCGGAACATACCGAACTCACCCTCTGCCTGTTTGCCTAAGTTGTTTCTATCCACCAAGAACAGGATGCGTTTCATGGGTGTATAAGCCAGGAAACGATAGGCAGCCATACAAGCGGTATAGGTTTTTCCTGCACCTGTAGCAAGAACAAGAAGTGCCCGGTTCTGACCTGTGCGGAAACTGCTCTCCAGTTCAGAAATGGCCTCGTACTGGCAGTCGCGCAGGCCTTTCTTATTCAGAGTTGGCAAGCCTGCAAAGGGATCTTCGATGCCCAGCATCTTGACCATTTCCTTGGGGGTGTAAATCCTGTTGAGCGGTTCTAAGTTGGATTCTTCATCACGACAATCGCGGAAATAGGTCTCTTCGCCGTTTGAAACGAAGATGAACGGAAGCAGATTGGCAATAGCTCTGTAACGATCGGCTGGGACATATCTCGTATAACGGATAGCCTGTTCGCAAACCACATTTGAGGCTACATTCACCTCCTTGCGCTTGGCCTCCAAAACGCCTACAGCCATACCATTGAGGAACAGGAAATAGTCTGCTTCACGATTCCCTTCCAGAAGTCCCTCGCGAATGGCAGCAGCTGTGATGGTGGGTGAATAGAAATCCCTATCCACGACCTTCCAACCAGCCTCCTCAAACATCTGGTCAATCTTTACCCTTGCCTTTTCTTCTGGTGTCATAAGCATGTGATGTTTACAAGCTAATAGCTATAGCATCGGTTTGATTATACATTCATCTATGTGTTAGATTCTGCAAAGTTAAGGTATTTTTCTCAGAAACCAAATAAAAAACTAAGTTTTTTAATCAGACTCCTTCAAAATCTGCTTTTCCCATATTGTTTACAAGGTACAACGCAGGGACGCAGAGACGCAGGGACACAGGGTCAATGTCTTATAATCAATTACGACAGTTTAGCCTGAATCTGTCTGCCAGAGCATAAAAGATGCTAAAAGCACGCAGATTCTTTGGCTTTCTGGGAAATCTTTTGTACCAATCAAGTTGAAGTGTTGGAATAATCTTTCATTTCCACAAGCCTTGTTTCTACTGCATAAGTAAACATAATTTACCAACACTTCGGGCAGCCTTGAGCTGCTCTTTCTCGTGCTTTTTAGCCCGCTGCACGAAGGGCTAAGGAAACTCAGACTTTCCATTATTGAAACTTTGAGTTTCATGGCAGGAAACCTCCAGTCTCCTTTAGGGTGATATTGGACATATTATAAGGGAATCATATATGTAAAGATATTTCGAAATGTAGCAATTTGTCAACCTATCAACATATCAACATATCAAAAGGCATTTTCAAAATAGCAACGAAAGAGACATATTATATTATATATTATATATAATATATATATTATATATAATATATAAAATTTTATGAAAGGTTATTTGATATTTTTCATTTTCAATTTGATATGTTGATATGTTGATATGTTGATATGCAGTGTGCCGTGTCGCAAGCCTTGTGAAGATTTGGAGATGTGGGAAAAGTTTGCTACCTTTGTAGCCGAATTCAAAAATATGGTTATGGGCGAAGATGTGATTCCGTTTTTTAACGAAGTTAAAGATACGATGCAGGGCATCATCAAGGTGGTTGGCGTTGGTGGTGGCGGCTGTAATGCCGTGCGTAATATGTATAATGAGGGCGTTGCAGGCGTCACCTATGCGGCCAGCTACTATATCATCAGCAGCCACACCCAGAAGCACATAGCCGGCTCCAACCGTATCTGGTACGAGCGCCTGAAAGTGATCAGGCTCCCGAGGGAACTGGTGGTGAAGAATCCCGTTAAGATTATTTAACGGCCTATCTGGGAATATCGAGAATAAATTTAAGAAGATTGTATAGAATTACAAAAAAAATTCGTACCTTTGCAGCATGATAGCGGCGAAGGTACTTTTTTTAGTGACGTAACCGCTTCAGAATGAGAACAATATTGTTATAACATTATATTAATCGTTTTTATGAACTATGCTTTGTTAATTACCGTCTTGCTGACGGCTATTACATTGGTGGTGGCGGCTTACGTCGTAGCCAAGCTGATAGGACCGCGGTCCTACGCGAAGGTGAAAGGTGAGCCGTATGAGAGTGGTATCCCCACGCGAGGCACCTCGTGGTTGCCCATTTCTGTGGGATTCTACCTCTTCGCCATCCTGTTCCTCATGTTTGATGTGGAAACGGTGTTTCTGTATCCATGGGCAGTAGTGGTGAAGGACTTCGGTGCGATGGCATTGCTGAGCATCGGCTTCTTCCTGGTAGTTCTGGTATTAGGCTTGGCGTATGCCTGGCGGAAAGGAGACTTGGAATGGAAGTAAAGAAACCGCACATCAAGAGTATTCCCTACGAGGAGTGGAACGACAATGCCTCGTTGGAGAAGATCGTTGACGAGCTCCATGAGGGTGGCGTCAATGTGATTACGGGTTCGCTGGACCAGCTGATCAACTGGGGACGTGCCAACTCTCTCTGGTCGCTGACCTTTGCCACCTCATGCTGTGGTATCGAGTTCATGGCCTGTGGCTGTGCCCGTTACGACTTCGCACGCTTCGGATTCGAGGTGACGCGTAACTCTCCCCGTCAGGCCGACCTGATCATGTGTGCCGGTACCATCACCCACAAGATGGCTCCGGCCCTGAAGCGTCTGTACGACGAGATGGCCGAGCCTAAGTACGTGATTGCCGTCGGTGGCTGTGCCATCAGCGGCGGACCTTTCAAGTCAAGCTATCATGTGGTGAAGGGTATCGAGGAGATCGTTCCCGTCGACGTGTTTATCCCTGGCTGTCCTCCACGTCCGGAGGCTATCATGTACGGCATGATGCAGCTGCAGCGTAAGGTGAAGGCCGAGAAGTTCTTCGGAGGCGTGAACCACAAGCAGACGAAGGAAGAGGCTGCACTGGGTGTATCGAACGAGGAGCTGATATTCCGCTCGAAGCTTGGCGACCATCGTCGTGAGCCGATCGTGGTAACAGAGGTTCCTGAGAATTTTAAAGTAGAGGAGGAGAAGGCATGAAGTTAGAGTTCTTATCATTTGAATTTGACAAGTTCGCACAGGAGATGCGGAACTTGAAGGACAAGAAGGGCTTTGACTATCTTGTCACGATCGTCGGCGAGGATTTCGGCAAGCCAGAAAATAATGATATTGACCAGGAATCTGGTCTCGGCTGTATCTACATCCTTGAGAATACGAAGACCCACGAGCGCTGCTCTGTGAAGATGATGGCCAAGACACAGGTCTGTGGCGACGGCATGTCATCGAATGGCACAGGCGATACCGACGGTCAGCTGGTGGCCTATATCCCCACCGTTTCAAACATCTGGCACGTGGCTGATCTGCTGGAGCGCGAGGTGTATGACTTCTATGGCATCGTGTTCCTGGGTCATAAGGATATGCGCCGTCTGTTCCTGCGTTCAGACTTCAAGGGCTTCCCCTTCCGCAAGGACTGGGCGTTCAACGACCAGTACACGCTGGAGGATGATGTGGAACCCGACTACGGTCTGGAGTACTTCATCGACAAGGACGGTAACTTGCAGTCGAAGCAGAACAAACTGTTTGGTGCAGACGACTATGTGATCAACATCGGTCCTCAGCACCCTGCCACTCATGGTGTGTTGCGTCTGCAGACCGTGCTCAACGGTGAGACCGTGAAGCGCGTCTATCCGCACCTCGGCTATATCCACCGTGCTATCGAGAAGATGTGGGAGGGTATGACCTATCCTCAAACACTTGCTTTAACGGATCGTCTGAACTATCTGGGAGCCATGCAGCATCGTCACGCCCTGGTAGGTGTGATTGAGGAAGCCTTGGAGGTGGAGCTGACAGACCGCATCAAGTATGTCCGCACGATCATGGACGAGCTTCAGCGTCTCGACTCCCACCTGCTTTACACCTCGTGTGTGGCTCAGGACCTGGGTGCCCTCACTGGTATGCTCTATGGTATGCGCGATCGTGAGCATGTGCTGAACTGCATGGAGGAGACGACGGGCGGACGCCTGATCCAGAACTATTATAGAATAGGTGGCCTGCAGGACGATATCGATCCGAACTTTGTGAAGAACTGCAAGGACCTGGTGAAGTACCTGCGTCCGATGATTCAGGAGTATATGGATATCTTCGGCGACAATGTCATCACCCACAACCGTCTGGAGAACTGTGGTCCGATGAGTCTCGAGGATTGTATCAGCTATGCTGTGACAGGTCCTGCCGGACGTGCTTCGGGCTGGAAGAACGATGTGCGCAAGAACCATCCCTACGACATGTACGACAAGGTGGAGTGGGAGCAGTGCACACTCGACAGCTGCGACTCTATGGGACGCTATCTCGTTCACATCAACGAGATGTACCAGAGTCTGAACATCATCGAGCAGCTCATCGACAACATCCCCGAGGGTGACTTCTACGTGAAGCAGAAGCCCATCATCAAGTGTCCTGAGGGACAGTGGTACTACTCTGTTGAGGGTGTGGCCGGTGAGTTTGGTGTGTATCTCGACTCTCGTGGCGACAAGAGCCCCTACCGCATGAAGATGCGTCCGATGGGTCTCTCGCTGGTAGGTGCTTTCGACCCGATGCTGCGTGGTCAGAAGATTGCCGACCTCATCGCTACGTGTGCTGCCATTGATGTCGTGATTCCGGATATCGACAGATAATAATGAACTACTACGAATTACACGAATTATACGAATTGGCTGTACCAGATAATTAGTTAAATTAGTTAAATTCGTAGTCGAAAAAGAAAAGAATATATGTTCGATTTTAGTTTAGTTACACAATGGTTCGACCAACTGCTCAGGATAACGATCGGTTGTCCAGATTGGTTGGCAATATTGATTGAGTGCGTGCTGGTGGGTGCTGCCATCCTTGGCGGCTATGCCATGCTGGCTATCGTACTGATATTCATGGAGCGTAAGGTGTGTGCTTACTTCCAGTGCCGCTTAGGCCCGATGCGAGTAGGTTACTGGGGCTTGCTGCAGGTGTTTGCCGACGTGTTCAAGATGCTCATCAAGGAGATCTTCATCGTCGACAAGGCCGACAAACTGCTCTACCTCGTGGCTCCGCTTCTGGTGATTATTGGTTCTGTAGGTGCCTTCTCGTTCCTGCCTTGGAACAATGGCGCTACGATCCTCGATTTCAATGTGGGTGTGTTCCTGCTCACCGCCATCTCTTCGATCGGCGTGGTAGGTATCTTCCTCGCAGGATGGGGTTCCAACAACAAGTACTCGGTGGTTTCGGCCATGCGTGGTGCTGTGCAGATGATCTCTTATGAGATGTCGCTCTGCCTCTGTCTGATCACCGCTGTGATCCTGACGGGTACGATGCAGATGTCTGGAATCGTTGAGGCTCAGACCGGCCCTTGGCGCTGGCTCATCTTCCAGGGACATATCCCAGCCATCGTGGCCTTCCTCGTGTTCCTCATTGCAGGTAATGCAGAGGCTAACCGTGGACCGTTTGATATGGCTGAGGCTGAAAGTGAGCTGACGGCCGGACACCATACTGAGTACTCAGGTATGGGCTTCGGTTTCTTCTATCTCGCTGAGTTCCTCAACCTCTTTATCATCGCAGGTATCGCTGCTACGGTGTTCCTCGGAGGCTGGGCTCCGGTTAATATCGGTATCGAGGCCTTCGACACGGTGATGAACTACATCCCCGGTATCGTGTGGTTCCTGGGTAAGGCCTTCTTCCTGGTGTGGATCCTCATGTGGATCAAGTGGACGTTCCCCCGTCTGCGTATCGACCAGATCCTGAAGCTCGAATGGAAATATCTCATGCCGCTGGCACTGATCAACCTCGTGGTGATGACGGTGGTCGTGGCTCTTGGCTTATATATTAAATAAGGTATAG
>JAEEGK010031778.1_pt1 | contig 10382 bp, 11 predicted proteins | sample 8958771 | NCBI WGS metagenome assembly JAEEGK01 (sample SAMN16246547, study PRJNA631951) | gut metagenome | biome: gut microbiome; feature: rumen; material: SC-attached | host: Bos | place: Iran: Karaj | collected 2018-10 | reverse complement strand
GTCTCTCTCTTCGCTCCAGCCGTATTTCAGGCCGAGGGCCATGAGGCCGCCGGTGACGCAGCCGCACATATCCCCCTTGTGCATCCCGCCGCCGAAGCCGGCGGCGATGCGCAGGGCGGTCTCCTCGTCCAGGTCCAGGTCCTCGGCAAAGGCGCTGAACACGGTCTGGGCGCAGTCGAAGCCCTGGTCCAGCATGCGGTATCTCGCTTCCTCCAGTGTCATGGTGCCCACTCCTCTTCTTCCTTCTGTATGGCGATCACCAGGCCCTGCTGAGAGAGGAGATCGCCGAAATAGACCTCGTTGAATTGCTGCTTCAGTTCTTCGTTCAGACAGACGGACAGGGGCACCAGCCAGCGCTCCTGGCCCTCCGGGGCGTCCAGCCGGGTGCATTCCCGATTCCCGGAGATGGTCTCCGGGACGCTGCCGTACACGAAGCAGACGCTGTAATACCGGTCCGCATCCTCCAGCTCCCGGTAGATCTGGTAGCCCGCCAGGGTATTTGCGTAATAGATCGTGCTTCCCGGCACGTTCGACGATTCCTCCGTCGGCTCGGTCTCCGTTTCCGCGCTGTCCGCGCCGCCGTTAGTGAAGTTCCCTTCAGTCCCGCCGTCGTAAGCGCTGCCCGCAGCGGGCTGGGTGGTCTCCGCAGGGGCGGGCTCCTCCTGCGCCTGGGTGGGTGCCGGCGTCGCGGCGGGCTGGACGGTATTCGTGCTGTCCGCCATGGCCGCGCTGCCGCCGGAGGCTCTCAGGTCGCTGTCCCCCACGACGTATCCCGCCATCTCCTGCCGGTCTTCCGATCCCTCCGCAGCCGCTGGCCAGGCCACGCTGCGATAGACCGCGGCGCCTGTCTCAAGCTCATCGGCGGCCGCCTTCATGGGCGCGGATCTGGCGGGGGCCATGCTGCTCCCGGCGCCGGAAAAATGCACCACGCCCAGCACGCCCAGACAGATCACCGCAGCAATGGCGGTGAAGCGCCAGCCCTTCAGGCTGAAGCGTCTGCGGGACCGCTCCTTTTCCGCCAGGAACAGGATCCCCTCCGCCAGCTTCTCCGGCGGTTCGGTCCGCTCCTGCCGCAGCGCTTCCGCCGTCACCCGGAGGAGAGCCAGAGTCTCCCGGCAGCCGCGGCAGGTCTTGAGGTGCTCCTGCAGCTCCTGCTCTTCCCTTTCGCTCAGCTCGCCGTCCACGCTGGCGCTGAGCATTTCCATCCGTTCTTTGCACGCGGTCACCCGACTCACCCCCTCTTGCCCTTTTTCTGTCTCTTTGACGCATGGGCGGAGGGAAAGGTTCCGCTCTCGATCAAAAGTTTTGCCAGACGCTCCCGCGCCCGGAAGATCCGGGATTTTACCGTGCCCAGCTCCAGCTCCAGGATCTCTCCGATCTCCTCATAGCTCAGGCCGTTCACGTCCCGCAGGGTCAGGATGAGCCGCTGCTCCCGGGGCAGGCGCTGCAGGTTTTCCCGCACGCTGCGGCGCAGCTCCTCCCGTTCCAGCTGGGACTGGGGCTCCCAGCGCAGGTCCGGCAGCTCCATGGGGCGCTCGTCCTCCCCCACGTCGTCCAGATATACCAGCTTGTCCCGCTGCCGCCGCTTGTCCCGCCGCAGCTGATCGATGCACTGATTCGCCGTCATCCGGTACAGCCAGGTCCCCAGGCTGCACTCGCCCCGGAAGCGGGCGATGGTCCGGTAGGCCTTGAGGAATACCTCCTGGGAGATATCGAAGGCCTCCTCCGGATCGGCGCACATCTTCAGGGCTATATTGTACACGCGGGTCTGATGCTCCCGGACCAGCGTCTCAAAGGCGGCGCTGTCCCCGGCGTTGATGTCCCGGATGAGCTTGGCTTCCTCTTCTCTAGTCACGGTCCTCAGTTTCTCCTGTCAATTCCCGGCAGATGAGGTCGATCACCCGCTCCACATCCGCCGCTGCCGTTACCCTGCTGATCTTCTCCCGGGCATATCCCGCATAGGGAACGCCCCGGAGATACCAGCTCAGGTATTTCCTCGCCTCCAGGCAGGCGATCTTTTCCCCCTTGTCCTCCAGCGCCAGGCCGAACTGACGCCGGGCGACGCGCATCCGCTCCCGGACCCCCGGCATGGGGGGCACGGGCTCTCCCGCCAGGGCGGCGGCGCCCCGGGAAAACAGCCACGGGTTCCCCATGGCGCCCCGGCCCGCCATCGCCAGGTCGGCTCCCGTATACCGGAGGATGCGGGGCACGTCCTCCGGCTCGAACACGTCCCCGTTGGCGATCACCGGAATGTCCACGCTGCGCTTCACTTCCCGGATGACGTCCCAATCCGCCCGGCCGGAATAGAGCTGCGCCCTGGTCCGGCCATGGACGCACACCGCGTCCGCGCCCTCCTCCCGGGCGATGCGGGCCAGCTCCACGGCGCACACGGAGCCGCTGTCCCAGCCCTTGCGGCATTTCACCGTCACGGGCACCGGCACGGCGGCGCGCACCGCGGCGATGATCCGCCCCGCCAGGGGCAGATCCCGCATGAGGGCGCAGCCCTCCCCGTTGCGCACGATCTTCCCCGTGGGGCAGCCCATGTTCAGATCGATATAGTCGCAGCCGCTGAGCTCCAGGGCCTTTTTCGCCGCCCGGGCCAGGATCTCCGGCTCCTTGCCGAAGAGCTGCACCCCGTACAGGCCGGGGACCTTCTCCCGGCGGAGGAGGGCCCTGGTCTTGCCGTCCTGGTACAGCAGGGCCTGGGCGGAGATCATCTCGCTCACCGCTCCGGCGGCGCCCTGCTCCCGGCAGACGGTGCGGAAGGCCAGATCCGTCACCCCCGCCATGGGAGCCAGCAGGAGCCTGCCCGGCACCGGGAGCGGACCGATGCTCACCATTCCAGATCCAGCCCCACGGGGCAGTGGTCCGAGCCCATGATCTCGCTGCAGATATATGCCTTTTCCACGCTGCTCCGCAGTCTTGCGGAGGTGAGAAAATAGTCTATGCGCCAGCCCACGCCCCGCTCCCGGGCCTTCATGCGGTAGGACCACCAGGAGTAGGCCCCCGCCAGATCGGGGTGCAGGGTGCGGAAGGTATCGATGAAGCCGCTGTCCAGCAGCCTGGTGAGCTTGTTCCGCTCCTCATCCGTGAAGCCGGCGTTCGTGCGGTTGGTCTCCGGATTCGCCAGGTCGATGGGCTCATGGGCCACGTTCAGGTCCCCGCAGGCCACCACCGGCTTTTTCCCGTCCAGCTCCAGGAGGTATTCCCGGAAGCAGTCCTCCCAGTCCATGCGGTAGTCCAGCCGCCGGAGTCCGTCCTGTGCATTGGGAGTATACACGGTCACCAGGCAGAAATTTGTAAAATCCAGGGTGATGACCCGTCCTTCCTCGTCGTGCCGGGGGATATCCATGCCCATTTTGACGGAAAGGGGCTCCTCCTTCGTGAAGACCGCGGTGCCGGAATACCCCTTCTTCACCGCGTAGTTCCAGTACTGATGATGGGCCGGGGTGTCCAGCTGGATCTGTCCCGCCTGGAGCTTGGTCTCCTGCAGGCAGAGGATATCCGGATCCAGGCCCCGGAAAAAGTCCATGAATCCCTTGTTCACACAGGCCCGCAGGCCGTTCACGTTCCAGGAGATGAGTCTCATTTCGCCCTCGCTGTCAGCCGGCAGATGGGTTTCCCCTCGCCGTAGAACTTCTTTTCATAATCCGTCATGATCCCTGCGGGACCGTTCGCGTGGAGGTCCCGGGTGACCTCCGAGACCTGCCAGCCGCAGGCCAGGAGCTGTTCCTCGGACCAGTCGAACAGGTCCCGGTTGTCCGTCTTGAACCAGATCTCCCCCTCCGGCTTCAGGATCTGCCGGTACAGGGCCAGGAAGCCCGGGGCGGTGAGCCGCCGCTTGAACTGCTTCTTCTTGGGCCAGGGATCGCAGAAATTGATGTAGATCCGGTCCGCCTCCCCCGGGGCGAAGAGCTCCGGCAGACGGACGGCGTCCGCATCCAGGAACCGGACGTTATGCAGCTCCATTTCGCAGGCCCGCTCCATGGCCACCACCATGGCGTCCGGCACCCGCTCCACCGCGGCGAACAGGGCCTCCGGCTCCGCCAGAGCGGAGGCGCAGGTGAAGCTCCCCTTCCCGCAGCCCAGCTCCAGGTACAGACGGCTGCATTCGGGAAAACCCTCCAGCCAGCGGCCCCGGAGCTTCTCCGGTTCCCGCTCCAGCACCGCCGAGGCCTTCTCCATCCTGGGGATCAGATTGGGCTTTTTCCGCATGCGCATGAGTCCGTGCCTCCCCTCAGTACAGGCGCTTTTTCAGGCGGCCCCAGGTGGCGATGAACAGGATCAGGCAGATCACCTGGGGAATGACGCCGGTGCAGAGGTACATGGCGGGATAGTCGTCCACTCGGGCGTTCAGGATCATGCCGCCGATTAGCGGGCCGATGAAGTAACCCAGATCCATACCGAAGAACTGGGTATTGCTGGCAACGCCCCGGCGCTCCGGCTCCACGGAGCGGATGCACAGGGTCTGGATGGAGGGGTTGGCCGCCCCGAAACCGATGGCAGCCAGCACCGCACCCAGGAGCATCATGCCCAGGTTCCGCCCCAGGGCCACCGCCACATAGCTCAGGGCAAAGACGATCAGGCTGGGGATCAGCACCTTTTCCATGGATACCCGGTCCGCCAGCTTCCCGAAGAAGGGCCGGGCAGCCAGAAGGACAAAGGCATACACCGTGAAGAAAATGGCGATATTGGGGATGCCCAGGGTCTTGGCATAGGGCACCATGTACACGTTGAACATGGTGCTGGACATGCTCACGAGGCCCATCATCACCGTGGGCAGCAGGGCCTCCTTTGCGATGATGTTCTTGTACCAGGCCCCCAGGGCGCTGCGCTCCGGCCGCCCCGGATCCGGCATGATGAGGGTGGGGATGATGGCCAGGAACATGAAGGCGGCCGCCAGGAGGAACACGGCGGTATAGCCCGCCGCTTCATCCCACCGGTTCACCGCCCAGTCCCGCAGTCCGATGCCCATGCCGGGGCCCAGGGCCATGGCCAGGGCGGCTCCGGCACCGTAGAGACCCACGGCGGAGCCCAGCTTTTCCCGGGGGACGCTGTCGCTGGCGATGGTGAGGCCCAGGGAGCCCACGAAGGCGAACTGCAGCCCATGGATGATCCGGGCCAGGATGAACACGGCCACATTCCCCGCCACGGCGTAGATCAGGTTGGTGACCACCCCCGCGGCATAGACCCAGATCATGAGCTTCCGCTTGTTCACCATGGTGATGGTGGGGCCGGAAATGGGCCTGGCGGCGCAGGCCACGCCGAAATATAGCCCGGAGATGGTGCCCACCAGCACGGCGCTGGCCCCCAGGAAGGTGGCATAAGTGGAGATGAGACTGTTCACGCAGTGCTGGGAAAAGCAAAGACAGACGTTCGCCAGTAGGGCGCAGATATACCCTCTGGTCCAGATGGTCGCTTTTTTGGTTTCCGTGTTTTCCATGGTCGGCCCCCCGAAAGTCGGAACGGATCCGGCATAGTATTCTGTATCTAAATAATTTACCATGCGGCCGTCTATCCGTCAAGGTTTGCCTGCCCGCATCCCTTCTCCCGGGGAGCGGCGGGAGGCCCGCCCGCCCGGCTGCCCGGGCTTTTCGGGGCGTCTGCGGGAAACCGGAGCCGTCCCTTCCCGCCCGGGTCTTGCAAACCGCCCGGGCGGGTGATAGATTATGGGCATGCGGACAGAAGGAGGCCTGCGCGTGAACTGTTATCTGCGGAATCTGGAACGGATCGAATTCGTGGTTACGATGGCCTGCACGGGAAGCTGCATCCACTGCTCGGAGGGTGAGCACGACCGCTTCGCGGAGCACATCGACGCCGAGGCTGCGGCGGAGGCGGTGCGGAAGATCTGCGCCCATTACCGGATCGCCTCCCTGATGACCTTCGGGGGAGAGTCGCTCCTGTATCCGGAGGTCGTCTGCCGGATCCACAGGGAAGCGACGGACCTGGGGATCCCCGTACGGCAGCTGATCACCAACGGGTATTTTTCGAAGGACCGGGAACGGATCCGGGCGGTCACCCTGGCGCTGAGGGAGAGCGGGGTCAACGATCTGCTTCTGTCTGCGGATGCGTTTCACCAGGAGACCATTCCTCTGGAACCGGTTCTGTTCTTTGCCCGGTGCGCCGCAGACTCCGGGATCCCCATCCGTCTGCAGCCCGCCTGGCTGGTCAGCCCGGAGGACCGGAACCCCTACAACGACCGCACCCGGGAAATCCTCCGGGCCTTTGACCCTCTGGGGATCCCCCGGAACTCCGGCAACGTGATCTTCCCCATGGGAAACGCGCGGAAGTCCCTGCGGGATTACTTTCCGGAGACCACGGAGGTCTCCTCTCCCTACGACGAGGACCCGGTGGATCTCCGAACCGTCTCCATCGGCCCCAACGGGGATGTGCTGGGCGGGAATCTCTATGAAACGGATATCCTGGAGCTCATCCGCGCCTATTCCCCCTGAGGGATCCCGGCAGGCGTCCATCATACCGGAACGGGAAGGAAAAACCTGTCGAAAACAGGCCCGACCGGACGAAAAAGCAGAAGGAAAACGCGAAATCCGCGGGCCGACGCCGGCCCGAATCCGGATGATTCAAACATACAGACTGGAGGAATTCCCATGCGGATCGTGATCCTGGACGGGGACACCCTGGGTCCTCAGCTGGACCTGAGCCCTCTGGAAGCTTTGGGGGAAACGGCATATTACCCGGCCACCGCCCCGGAGGAGATCCCCGAACGGCTGCGGGAGGCGGACGTGGCCCTGGTGAACAAGCTGCGCCTGGGCCCGCAGAACCTGTCGGGAAACGGCAGGCTGAAGCTCATCTGCATCGCCGCCACGGGGTATGACAATATCGATACCGCCTGGTGCCGGGAGCACGGCGTCGCCGTGTGCAATGTGGCCGGATACTCCACGGACAGCGTGGCCCAGCTCACCGCCGCCATGGCCCTGTACCTGACGGAGCATCTGGGGACCTATACCGCCGCGGTGCGCTCCGGCCGCTATTCCCGGGGCGCCACCGCCAACATCCTTTCCCCCGTGTACCATGAGCTCCGGGGCCTGACCTGGGGGGTGGCGGGCTACGGCCGCATCGGCCGCCGGGTGGCGGAGATCGCGCAGGTCCTGGGCTGCCGGGTCCTCTGCTGGCGGGCCCACCCTCAGGCGGGAGATCCCTTCGTTCCCCTGGAGGAGCTGTGCAGGCAGTCGGACATCCTCTCCGTCCACCTGCCTCTGAACGACGCCACCCGGGGCCTGTTCAGCCGGGAGTTGATCGGCTTATGTAAACCGTCCTGTCTCTTCATCAACGTGGCCCGGGGAGCGGTGGCGGACGAGGCCGCCCTGGCGGAGGCCCTGACAGAGGGCAGACTGGGAGGCCTGGGGATCGACGTATACAGCGCCGAGCCCTTCCCGGAGACTCACCCCTTTTACGCCATCCGGGAGCGGGAGGACGTGTGTCTCACTCCCCACATGGCCTGGGGCGGGATGGAGACCCGCCAGCGGTGCATCCGGGAGATCGGGGAAAACATCGCCGCCTTCCTGCGGGGAGAGCGGCGGAATCGGGTAGACTGAGGAGGTTTGGCCATGCGCTGGCTGGAGGTTTGCGTGGAGGCGGGAGACCGGGGAACGGAAAAGCTCTGCGCCTTTCTGGAGGATCTGGGGGTCTCGGGCCTGGTGGTGGAGGACGAGGCGGACCTGCGGGAATTCATGGAAAAGGACACCCAGTACTGGGACTATATCGACGAGGATTTCCTGGCCTCCCGTCAGGGAGTCTGCCGGGTGAAGTTCTATCTCCCGGAGGACGAGGAGGGGCGGAAGACCCTCCTGTCGCTGCGGGAAGCCCTGGAAAAGGCGGGGTACCCCTCCCCCGTCACCGCCTCCCTGCGGGATGAGGACTGGGAGAACAACTGGAAGCAGTATTACCGGCCCATCGCCGTGGGGAAAAAGCTCCTGATCGTGCCGGAATGGGAGGCGGTGCCGGGATCCGGCGGCCGGCTTCCCCTGCGGCTGAACCCCGGGCTGATCTTCGGCACCGGCGCCCACCCCAGCACCCGCATGTGCCTGGAGGCGGCGGAGGATATCGCCCCCGCCGCGGAGGCGGTGCTGGACCTGGGCTGCGGCAGCGGGATCCTCTCCATCGCCGCCCTGGTGCTGGGTGCGAAGCGGGCGCTGGGCTGCGACATCGACCCCAAAGCTCCGGACATCGCCCGAATGAACGCCGCCCTGAACGGGGCGGAGGACCGGCTGGAGGTGCTGGCGGGGGACGCCCTTTCGGACTATGCCCTGCGCAGCCGCATCGGGGCACGGAAATATCCCCTTATCTTTCTGAATATCGTGGCGGACGTGATCATCGCCCTGAGCCGGGACGCCGCCCGGTGGCTGGAGCCCGGGGGAAGCCTCATCTGCTCCGGCATCATCGACGGGCGCCAGGAGGAGGTCCGGGCCGCTCTGGAGGCAGCGGGACTGACGATCACCGCCCACCGGCAGACGGAAAACTGGCACAGCTATACGGCGAAGGGAGGCCGGTAAGATGGAACTCACCCTCTGCGTCCCCTGTCTCTTCGGTCTGGAGGGACTGGCGGCGGACGAGCTGAAATACATGGGCTGCCGGAACGTGCGCAGCGAGACCGGCCGGGTCCTCTTCGACGGGGACGAGCGGGACCTGGTGCGGGCAAACCTGTGGCTCCGCACCGGAGAGCGGGTCTACGTCCTCCTGGGGGAATTCCCCGCTCCCACCTTCGACGCCCTGTTTGAGGGCACGAAGGCCCTGGAATGGGAAAAGCTCATCGATTACCGGGCCCAGTTCCCGGTGAAGGGCTCCAGCCTGGACAGCGCCCTGAAGTCCATCCCGGACTGTCAGCGCATCGTGAAAAAGGCGGCGGCCACCCGACTGGGGCAGGTTTACCGGGCGGAGCAGCTGCCGGAGACCGGCTCCGTCTGCCCCATCCGCTTCTCCCTGATGAAGGACCGGGCCTCCCTGTACCTGGATACCAGCGGCGTCAGCCTCCATAAGCGGGGCTGGCGGCAGAATTCCAACCTGGCTCCCCTGCGGGAGACCCTGGCGGCGGCCATGGTGAAGCTCAGCCGGTTCAAGGGGAAGGAAACGGTGCTGGATCCCTTCTGCGGCTCCGGCACCATCGCCATCGAGGCGGCTCTCGCCGCCCGGAACAAGGCCCCGGGGCTGAATCGGAGCTTCATCGCGGAAAAATGGGTATCCATCCCGGAAAAGCTGTGGCGGGAGGAGCGGGAGGCCGCCCGCAGCCGGGAGTACCCCGGCCCCTACCGGATCTTCGCCGGGGATATCGACCCCGCCGCCCTGGAGATCGCCCGGCGCAACGCGGACCTGGCGGGGGTGGCGGAGGATATCGAGTTTTCCCAGGCGGACGCCCTGGAGCGGGCCCTGCCGGAGGGCCCCGGCATCCTGCTCACCAACCCGCCCTATGGGGACCGGCTTCTGGATGCCGCCCAGGCGGAAGCCCTGTACCGGGGCATGGGCCGGGCCTGGCGGGGGGCGAAGGACTGGCGCTTCTACGTTCTCACCTCCAGTCTGGATTTCGAAAAGAGCTTCGGCCGCCGGGCGGCAAAACGCCGGAAGCTGTACAACGGCTCCATTCCCTGTCAGCTGTATATGTATTTCTGATTTTCAAAATGAGAAATCAGGAGATATTTTAAGCAATTCTCTCATTCAGCTTGAAAATCCAAGGAATTTGCATCTATTCCTTGGATTTTCTGAATTTTTCCCCGATTATTTGCTATTTTATGCTTGCACAATGGGTATACTTGGGTTATTATATATTGCGTTAGCACTCAGGGCGAATGAGTGCTAATACCACAAAACTAAAGCGCATCTTACGCATATGGAGGTATATACCATGAAGCTCATCCCTTTGTCTGATCGCGTGATCGTGAAGCAGGTAGACGCGGAGGAGACCACCAAGGCCGGCATCATCCTCACCAGCGCCGCCCAGGAAAAGCCCCAGATCTTTGAAGTCATCGCCGTCGGCCCCGGCGGCCTGGTGGACGGCAACGAAGTCGAGATGACCGTGGAACCCGGCGATAAGGTCATCACCGGCAAGTACAGCGGCACCCAGGTCAAGGTAGACGGCGTGGAATACACCATCGTGCGGCAGAACGACATTCTTGCCGTAGTGGAAGACTGACAGGAGGTAAGGAACAATGGCAAAGAAGCTGACTTACGGCGAGGATGCCCGGCGCGCCCTGGAGCGCGGCGTAGACCATCTTGCCGATACCGTTAAGATCACCCTGGGCCCCAAGGGCCGGAACGTGGTCCTGGAAAAGAAATACGGCTCTCCCCTCATCACCAACGACGGCGTGACCATCGCCAAGGAGATCGAGCTGGAGGACCCCTTTGAGCACATGGGCGCCTACCTGGTCCGC
>JAEEGK010031774.1_pt1 | contig 10383 bp, 4 predicted proteins | sample 8958771 | NCBI WGS metagenome assembly JAEEGK01 (sample SAMN16246547, study PRJNA631951) | gut metagenome | biome: gut microbiome; feature: rumen; material: SC-attached | host: Bos | place: Iran: Karaj | collected 2018-10 | reverse complement strand
AAACCTTATAATAAAAATATTATTAAGAATAAACATTTAGAAAATGATAATAATTATATGACAAATTATATAAATGATAATTTTGAAAATCAAGAAAATAGAAAAGATAAAAATTTAAATTATAATTCTTCTCAATATTTAAGAGAAAGTATTGACTATAATAAAGAAATTAGTCATAATTCAATTTTTGAAAGTTATATAAATACCCAATCTAATAAAAATATTATATCAAATCCTTCTTTAGATAATATAAGTAATAATAATTTTAATAAAACAATACAAAATATTTATAGTCAGCCTGAAAAAAATTCAGTTTCAAATTTTGTAAATTATAGTGGAAGTAGAACATATAATTCAAATCAAATAAATAAACTAAATAATAATAATAATAATAATAATTTAATATATTCTGGAAATTCTATTACTGATAATACAATAAAAATACTAAATAATAATTATATTAAAGATAATAATTATAAATCTGATATTAATAAAATTCATTTAAATAGAAAAAAATATGAAGAAGATTATGGAGTAAAGAATTATAATAAAAGATATATTGATAATAATTATATTAATGATAACAAAGATAATTATGACATTAAAAATTATAAAAATGATTTAATTCAATCTAATATTGGATTCTATGAAAGTCGTTCATCAAAAAATTTAAATAAAAATGATAATAATTTTTCCTTTAACCCAAGAATTGAAAATTTAAATCAATCAAAAAGTATTAAAACAGATAATAATAATAATTCAATTCAAAGTAATAAAAGAAATGTTGGTAATAATATTTATAATAAAAAAATAATAAATGAATATATTCAAGAAGAAAATAATCCATATTATTATCCTCAGAAAAATAATTATTTTAAAAAAGATATAAATTTGGATTTAAATGATATCAATAAAAAAAATAACAGAAATTTATTAGAACAAAGTATAAAATCTACTTCTTTTGAAATCAATGGAAAAAAGTCAAATCAACAAAACTTAAATAATTATAATAAAAAAAATATAAATATTACAAATAATACAAATTTACTTCAAAATACTTTAAATTTAAATAATGTTAATATAGTTAATAGTAAATCTTCATCAAATATTATGAATAGAAATAACTCAACTCCTAATTATATAATAAATAATAAAAGATTTGAAAATTATAATCAAAATACTTCATCAAGTTCTTTATATAATAGTAAAAATTCAATTTATAAAAATCCAAATTCAAAATTTAGTAATTCAAGTTTAGATAATTCAACTGGAAAATATAATAATTATAAAATGAAAGAAAAAATTTTTGATAATAAACATTATTCAGAATCTGAAAGTACTTTAATTAATAAAAATATTAATAAAAAAGATGATTATCATCAAATTAATAGAATTAATGATAATCTTTCGAAAAATGAAAAATATTGTTCTCAAATAAATAATTATATTACATCTATTAAAAATACTCTTAAACAATTTTCAAACAAAGAAAATATCCTTAAAAGTAGTTATACTGAAAATAATAATCATACTAATAATTATAAACGAGAAGGAAAAAAAAATAATATTAATAAATATAATTTTAAAATTAATAATAAAAGAAATAATACTAAATTATCAAATGAACAAATTAAATCAATATTTTTAAAAAATAAAGAAAATAATGGAATAAATTTCAAAAAACCAAATAATAAAAGTTTATCTATTGATAATAATATTCCATTAATGTTTCAAAATTTAAAAAAACCAAAAATTGATTCACTTTCACAAACAAATAATTTGAACACTAAAGAATCTAAAAAAAAAGATGATAAACCAATTAAAAATAAAGAAAAAAATAAAAAGATTTATTCAATTGAGAATATAAATACAATAAATCTTAGAAAAAATATGACTATAAATAATCAACATTCAAGAAATATAAGTTCTCAATTATCAAAAATAGCAAAAACAACAAAATTAATAAAAGAAATAAGTAAATCAAATGAAAAGTTAAAAAAAGAATTAGAAAAAATTTCACCTTCAAAAAATAATTATAGTACAAAACAGAAAGTAAAAGAAGAAAGTCCAAATAAAATTTTATTTAATCCACCATATTCTTATAAATATACTTTTAAGGAAGATCCATATTATATTCCTTCTACTTTCAATAAAAATAATTTATCCAATAATAATTTATCATATAATAAAAATAAAAATGATTATGAAAAAGATTTAAATTCAGAAAATAAATTAAATAAAGATTATAAATCAATGTTAAGGAATCAAAGTCAAAAATATCTTAATAATAATTATAATTATTATAATAATAAACCAAATAAATATTTAAATAATTCTAAAAGTTTAACACAATATAATATCCCTTTAAATGAAAAAATACAAAATTTAATTGACGATTATTCAAAAATTGAAAGTGATAATAATTATAAAAATAATAAAAATTCTTCAAATGATATATATAACATTCCAAATATTTCTCAAAATAATATTTATAATAAATCGAGGATAACTTATGAATTAAAAAATAAAAGAAATAATTCATATAGTTCAATGAAAGTGAATAATAATTTATTTACAACAAATAATAATATTTCAAAAATAACTTTTCAAAATAATAATATTTATAATTTTAATAATAACCAATTAAATGAAAATAATATTAATTCAATTTATCAAAGAAGAAATTTAACGGATATTTCTTATTGTAATTTATATAGAGAAAATCATAATCATTATAATATTTGTAATAGATGTTATAATTATTATAAATGTGGGTCAACATATAATAATAATAATTTCCAAAATAATTCTCATATATGTCCCAAAAGTTATTATAGACAACAAAATTATTAATATTTTAATTTTTTTATTTTCAAGAAAAACAAAATAAAATTAATTATAAATTTATTTAAAGATATTTAAAAACTATTTCTTTTCTAATAATTTTCATCAAATATAATATTATTTTGCTCATTATTACCATTAAAATTAGAATCTTTTTTTTTATTATCAACAACTTTAACAATGATTTTTTCAATATTAGTTTTAATATTTTTATCAGAATCACAAATCATTTGTCCATATAAGACATATTCAGTATTACTTTTTATAGTTCTATAATTTTTAAATTTAATGCCAATAGATATTTGATATATAATTGTATTTGCTTCTTCTTCTTTTTTAACATTTAACCTATCATTTATTTTAACATGATTAAAATAAATATCTGAATCATCAGGAATACAAAAAAATAAAGCACTATCATTCCAATATTCATGTTTATCTGTTTTAATCAATTGAATAGTTGTTTGTATTGATTGTCCTTTTTTAATTTCAGAAATCTCTTTTTCAATTATATTTTTTTCCTTTTGATATTTATAATTTTGAATATTTGAAACTTCTTTTATTCTCTTTTTTGGATGAAGTCTAAATGGAATTGAAAAAGAAGGTTCATAAATTAAAAAACTATCAAATCTTTTTTCTGGAAATGCCTTTTTTTTAGCAATTCCAAAATTTTCATATTTTTTTTTATACATTAAATTCTTTTTTTTTTCTTCTTCATATTCTAAAGTTAACTTTTTTATTTCTTTTTCTAATTTATCAATTATTTTATTCTTCTCAAATTCAGATAAATTATTATTATAATTGTTTAAATTGTTTTTATGATTTGTATTAAAATTTGGATTTATATTCCCTTGGTTATGATAATTATGATAATCATTATATTCATTACTATTAAAATTATCATTATTATTATTTTTCTTAGGTCTATGAGATCGATTTTTATTATTATCTAATATATTCCTTAAATCTGAAAAATTAAACATATTAATATGATCATAATTATTATTAACAAATTTATTTTTATTATATTGGAAAATATCATTATAATTATTATTATTTTTATCATTATATTGGATAATATCATTATAATTATTTTTATTATTATATTGGAAAATATCATTAAAATTATTGTTATTATTATTATTTAAATATTGAGAACTTATTATAACTGGATCAGATTCTCCTTTTCTAATTTGCTCAGAACCTTCAAAAATAGCTTTTCCAGTAATTTCAGTAAATTGTCTTCTTATATTATCATTACTTATAAAATACTCATAATATTTTTCTTGATTTTTTAATTCAATAGGTATATTAACTTTTGTATTTTCATTGTAAAAATATAATTGAAAAATTATATTTTTTATTTGTGATTCTGAAAGATTGAATTTTTGCATAAATGAAATTAAAAATGTTTTGTAATCTTTCTCTATTGGTATATTTTTTGAATAACCAAAACAAGAAATTCTAATGTATTGTGGACCATATTCCATTTATTTATTAAATTTTTATAATATACACATTTTCATAACTATTTATAAAAAATATATATATGTATATATATTTTATATATTTATAATGTCTTTTTCAAAATATTACTTTGATGATTTAAATTATCCTATTAAATGTCCTTCTTGTTTTAAAGAATTTTTACCAATAAATTCAATAAAATATAATTCTTTAAATTCTGATTTTATTTTAAGTTATAATTGTTCAAATTCAACAAATAAAAATTTAAAACATATTTCTTTGAAAAAATTGTTATTGTCATTAAATAAAGAATCTCCAAATTATCATCAATATTGTCCTTATCATATTTATGAAAATGCACCTTTTATTTGTCCTGAATGTGATACTTTTCTTTGTAAAGAATGTTATTTTGAACATATTTTATTTTATGAAGAAGGAGAAATAAATGAAAAATATAAAAATATTGATAATAGGAAATGTTTAGTTCATAATTTAAATTATATTAATTATTGTAATAAATGCAGAAATTTTGTTTGTAAAAGTTGTATTGAAAATACTCATTTTTATCATGAAAAAAATTGGGTTTTTTTAAATAAATCATATAATGATTTAAATAAAGAAATTAATTTAAAAGTTAAACTGATTAAAAAAAATATTGATGAAAATATAAAAAAAATAGATAATATAATATTTTGTGCAGAGAAATTAAAAGAAGAAATAATTAATTCATTTAATAATTATTTAAATATTTATCTTCCATTAATAAATATTTACAAAATATTATCATATAATACAAAAGAAAGTCCAAATAATCTTTTAAACTCATTAATAAATTCATTTAATTTCAATTATTTCATTGAAACGAAAAATTCAAAAAACATTGAAGAAACAATAAATAATTCAAATAATAAAATTAAAAAAGAATTATCATTAATACAATCAAGTTTAACCAATATATCAAAAAGCATAAATATAATATTTTCTAAAATAAATTTTAAATATGAAAATCAATTAAATGAAAATAATAAAATAATGACAACTGATGATCCATTTAAAATAAATAAAAATACAAAAACTCGTTTTACTCGTCATATAAAAACTTTAAAGAGCCATTATGGAGCAATATATAAATTAATTAAATTATCGAATGGAAAATTTGCTTCTTGTTCAGCAGATGGAACAATAATAATTTGGGATGATTATTTAATGGAAATGAGTGTTAAAATTCAAGCTCATAATTCAAGTGTAAATTCAATTTGTGAAATTGATAATAATATATTAATTTCTTGTAGTAATGATAATACGATTAAATTATGGAATATTAATAATGATTATAGTTTAATTCAAAAAATTCATATTAAACAACCAATTTTAATATTCAAATTAAAAAATGGTTTTTTTTTATCTTTTTCAGGAAAACAAATTAATATCTTTTCATCTAAAAATTATAATTGTATTTTAACAAAAGAAATTACAGAAATAACTAGTTTATGTAATATAAATGATAATTTATTTGCTGCTTCAAAAGAAGATTCTTCAATAGAAATATTTAATATATTTAATATATTTAATAAAAATAAAATAGATTCTATTATATTAAATGGAATAGATGATTTAGTTTCTTCAATGTTAGCAATAAACAATAAAAAATTAATTTGTGGTTATTATGAAGGTGATATTATAGTTTGGAACATTGAAGAAAAAAAAATAGATATTGAAATTAGAAAAGCACATGAATATAACGTTAATGTAATTATTCAATTAAAAAATAATAGTATTGCCTCAGCTTCAAATGATAAAAAAATTAAAATTTGGGATTTATTTAATAAACAATTATTAACTTGTTTTGTAAATGCACATGATATGTCAATTAGAGCAATGATACAAATTAATAATGGAAATATTATTACAGGAGGTTCTGATGAAGTAATAAAAATTTGGGGTTAAAAAAAGTTATTTAATTCATTTATTTTATTTTAATTTTAATATAATTCCCATTCATTTTACTTTTTAAAATGAATAAAAAAAAAATAAATAATAAATTAACATTATTTTGTTATTTTACTTGCTTCAATACATTTATTTTCAAATTCTTCTTTAGAAATATTTTTTAATTTTGAATATTCTAAATTTTCAATAAATTGAATAGTACTTTCAAATAATGTAACAGACTGTTCTTTACTAGAATCATAAAAAACTTTAATAAAATTTAAATTTGAAATTGCTTTTTTAGGTTGAGCTTTAATTAAAGCAAAAGCAAAAGAAGGTAAAAATTCATCTACTTCAATAATACTTTTTCCAGTATTAAATAAATAAGTATCTGAAATAACTCTTTTAATTTTAGCAATTAAATTTAATTTTTTTTTTGGAGTTCTTGCAATTTCTATTTCATTAATATATTGTATTGATATTGGTAAAAAATTATCTAATATTAAATTATTTTCTCCTATTAAATCTTTTAATTCTATCCAAGAAAAAGAAACACATTTTTGATAAAATTTATGATCATTTTCTTGTATTTCTGAAGTAAATAATTTATCATATATATTACTCATGAAAAAACTCATTATTTTATCATTTATTCCTTCTATTTCATCATTTAGTTTTTTTTTATTATTTTTAAAATAATATGGAATGTAACCTTTTATTTTTTTATTTAAATAAGTAAAATTTTCTGAAAATTGTTTATCATATTCACTTTCATTATTTCTTGAATTTATATATGTAATAAAATTTGGAAATTTTTCTATTAATTCTTTAATTGTTCCACATGATTCAACATCATTTTGTTTTTTAACTTTATTTTTTTGTTTTTCTTTTTTTTTTTCATTATCCTCTAAATATTCAATTTTATTTTTAACTTCATTGTTTATTTTAAATGAAATATTTATTTGATAATTTTCTACAAATTTTAATATATTACCATTTATCGTTGCATTTTTTAATAATTTTTCATTTTCTTTTGTAATTTGAATTAATTGATTAACTGGTTTTAATTTTTGTGACATTTCACTTAAATGACCAAAGTCTAAATCATTCATTGAGTCTAATAAATTTTTTTCAAATTCTTCATATAATTTTGAATAATCATTTTCTTTATATTCATCAGGTAATTCATTTAATAAATTTAATAAAACTTTACCATACCATTCAATTGGAATTGAAGTTTTAGATTTTTTCTTTTTCACTTTTTGAATTCGAATTAATTGAATAATTTCTTTTATAATATCTATAGAATTTGTACAATATTCAGAAAAATCTTCTTTTTCTAAGTTTTTATATTCTGTTAATAAAATTACCAAATATTTTTGAATATCAAATAAATTATTTAATAATATATCTTCAGAATTTAAATTACTTGGTTTTATTATTAAATTATCATTCTCTTTTATATTATATGAATTTGAAATATTTGGTGAAAAAATTACATTCGTTGTAACATAATAATTTATTTTATTTTGTATTACTTCATTATGAATAATTTTTAATATTTGTTCTCTATTTATACTTTGAATAATATTATTTAATTCATTTTTTTCAATAATTATATCTAAAATTTCTTTTTTATGTTCATAAACAAAATCAAACAAATTAATAAAGTTTTTTAAATTAAAACAAATAGATTGATAATTCATAATTTCTTCTTTATTTTCTATAAAATAATTATAACTAAAATCATTTTCATTAATTTTTCCACTAGATAATTTTTCAAGATAAGAAGGTAATTCAATACTTTTTAATTTGTCAAAAAATTGTAATAATAAAGGCATAGTATATAAAAAATACCAATTAAAAGGAGTATAATCTGATTTTTTAGTAGATTTAAAAAAATTTCCTTTTGATAATTGTCCTATGATAATAATTACTGTTTTAATATTCTCTTTAGTTTTTTTAGAAATAATAAAATTATCAATTAAACCTTTATAATCAGGAACTTTGAAAATTTCAAAAAATAATAATTCAAAAAAAAATTTTCCAATATAAGCATTTTCTTCTATTTCACTTATATCATTAAATTTATTTTTAATTAATATAGAAATTATTTTACATATACATTTAATTGAATAAGGTATTAAATGCATATTTTCAATTAAATAATGTAAAATTGAATCAATAACATTTTTAATATATGAAAAATAAGTTTGATATAAATTTAAAACTTCAGTTGAATTATCAACTCCCATCATTTGCTCAATGATATTTTGATTAGCAAATAAAAAATCATCTTTTTGAATTCTATTTAATTGTCTTTGACTAAATTGTTTCATTCTAATATCACTTTGATTATTCATAAATTTTTCTAATTCTTCTTTCGTTAAATCAGGAATATATTTATCAAAAAAATATTTTTTAGCAGCTTCCATTTCTTCTTTTTTTCTTTTTTCATTTTCTTTTTTAACTTCATTAAAATCTGATAAAAATATATTTTTTTCACTTAAAGAATTTCTTAAATCATCAATATCAATTTGAGGTCTATATAATTCATTAATATCTTTTTGATTATGTTTTTCTTTATAATCATCTATTATTTTTTGTATTTCATTTAAATTAAATTTCCATTCAAATTCAGCTTGTCTTTCCATATTTTCAACTATTGGTTTTAATAACATATTAAAAAAAGATTTTATTTCATTATTATTACAAATTTCTTTAAGTATTTTTCCACAATTTGAATTTAATAAAAACCTTTTTTTATTTTTTGTATTATCTAATTGAGAAATTTCTAATTTTAATAATCTATAAATTAATGCTAAAAATTCATCTCCTAAGTAATTTAAAGTTAAAATATTTTCATAAAAATTATCTGCAATAAAATTAGGAAATAACTCTTTATATTTTAGTTCATTACTATGAGATGATATATAAAACATTATTTGTTGGTGATTTCTTATAAAAAATAAAAATTGATAAATATTTGCTTTTAAATCCGGATAATTCACAAATTGTTTTGAAAATTCTTGAACCTCCAATGTTGAATTATTTTTATCTAAATCTCCACTATCAATTATTCTTTTAATTGATATTTTTTGTTTATAAAATTTAAAACATTTCTCTTCAAATTCCATTTTTATTCCATCTCTCTTTTTTACGACTAAATATAATATTATAATATTAATTACATAATTCTTTCATTGCTGAAATTTTATTAATTATATTTTGAAGTTCTTTTAATCTATCATATCCTCTTTTCATTTCAATTATTAATAATCAAATTTATATTAATTATTTTATATTATTAATATTTATAAAAAAATAAATTATAGTAAATTATATTGACATTTTGAATATTAATTGAAAAAAAAATAAATAATAAATGTATTTATATAATATGATTCTAGTATTATGATTCAATCCAAAAAAAATATATTATTATTTTAATTTTCGAAATTTAATATTAACAATGGAAATTATTGAAAATGATTTTGATAATGATAATCGATATTTAGAAAATAAAAATAATATCTTTATAGATGAAGAACCAAGATCACAAATTAATAATAAAGGTTCTTTAAGGAAAATTATTAATGATTATAGAATAAGTGTTTTTAAAAGGAATAAAAAATCAAAGAGATCAAAGGGAATATTTTTAACTTCATCAAGAGAATATGATTCAGAAAATAAAACTGAAAATTTAATTAATCGTTTAAGTCAAATAAGATTGAATGATTCTAAAAACATTCCAAAATTATCTGTTAAGATAAAAAGAAAAAAAAACTACAACAAAAATGATATGAATATGGATATTGGGTAATCTATTTTTTATTTAAGGACAATAAATTTTATTTATATAAAGGTAATCTATATAAAATTAGATGTTGATTATATTTCTAATTAATATATTTATTATTCAAATTTTTTTTAAAAAAAAATTTTCTTTTTTTCAATTTTTTAGTTTTCTATTCGATTTATACATCCTTACAAGTTAATATCTTGAACTAATGATTAATTTCTCTGAATATTAATTTATTTCTTTTATAACTTTAATAGAAGTAAACCAAAGTGATAAAAATTTATCTTCTTTAATTTTATAAAATATCTAAAAATCTAATTAGAAGATATTTGCATTTTGAA
>JAEEGK010031773.1_pt1 | contig 10383 bp, 8 predicted proteins | sample 8958771 | NCBI WGS metagenome assembly JAEEGK01 (sample SAMN16246547, study PRJNA631951) | gut metagenome | biome: gut microbiome; feature: rumen; material: SC-attached | host: Bos | place: Iran: Karaj | collected 2018-10 | reverse complement strand
GTTGCCAACAAGCATGATTACCGAGACCAATATTGACAAACCGCTTACCTTCTTGGCAGAACAGACCGTCAATGGTACCGACATATTTCTTTCCGTTGAATTCTGCGATGGAAAGCACTTCTTCACACAGTCCTTCATTGCGTGTGAAGCATGAGAAGGCTGATGGTATGGCTATTGAGAAGATACCGTTCTCGGTGGAGCCCCAGAGTTTTCCGTGTCCGTCGTAGGCGATATAGACCACACTGTTCGTACAAAGTCCGTTAGTTTCCGTGATCGTATAGAGTTCCTTGCCATTATCATCGGTAATCACCAGCCCCTGTCCGCGTCTAACGGCGGCATTCAGTCCATTACCTAGGGGTTCTCTCTGAGTGACATCCGACAGTACTTCCGCTTTATTGTTCTCAAGCAATGCATTGATATCTAATACATCAGAAAGGCCAATGTCTAAGCGTCCCTTGCTGATCTTTCTCTTAACATGAAACTGGTTGCCTTTAACTTCATAGATATTGCCATCGTTGACGAGGAAATTCAGTGAGCCGTCTTTCTCTTCCCAGATTTCCTGCACCTCACCTCGGAAGGCCCCCTGCTTTCCAACAGACTGGAGATACAATTCACCATTGTCCTTTATTTGTATCTTACCAAAATAGTTATAGCCACCAGCCCAAATTTCATTGTTCCTATCCTTATAAATCACAGTGATGCGGGTGATGCCAGGTGTGTGGATTATGCGCCACTCCACATTATTATAATATAATAGGCCTTCGAAGTTGGCTATAAACACACTGCCGTCGTCAGTGGTGACCACATCGAAGTTACGGTTATGGGCATGGTAGTCATCTGGCGTATAGTTCTTAATGAAAGGGATGCCTTGGGCAGCAGCGATACAGGCCCACAACAACATCATGCCATAGAGTAATGCGCGTTTCATCGTTTGGCCTCCTTTCCTTTTTTCGAGAGGAACGACTCATACGGAATATTCTCTCCGATATAATAGTTCCATTCGGTTTGTGTAAAGTCACGCTTCAACTTGTGCTTGATTCGATCTACCATGATGGGCACAGAGATCAAGACTTGAGATAAGTTTCCTTTCTGGTCACCTAACCATAGATAATTCTTGGAACGATCGTAGTTGAAGTAGAGAATCCAGTTGTTGCTGGAAAATAAGGTGATAGGCTCAACCTTTTCAGTATTGGCAATCCAGAGGTTAATGGTACCGTCGTAGCTTGATGAGAAGAGACGGTTCTCATTGATTCTGATCCTGGACACACGTGAACGATGTCCTACCAGTTTGCGTACATTCCCTTTTGCATCGTATAGATAGATGGTACCGTCCTTCATGCCGTAGGCCTGTAAACCGGAGCTGTTTGAGGTGGCAAAGGCAGTCACCTGTCCAGATACAGGAATCTTCTTGGTCTCGATCTTGTTCAGATCCTTGACAATATGCATGCGTCCTTTGTCATCAAAGAGTACTGGCATATGCTCCAAGCGTGCCGTCATTACCACTTTAAAATTCAAGTCTTTGGTGGCTACAATGGTGTTCGTCGTCTGGTCCAGTTTGGCCATATTATTCTCGCCGATCAGCAATTGGTATCTCTCGTCCAAACATAATTGCATTTTGAATGGTCTTACCAGAGGCACTTCTAGAAGCTTTACGTCCTTGCCGTTTTTGATATACAGAAATCCGTTACGACTGATGACGTAAACGGTATTGCTGGGACTGATATAAACATCGCGGAAGTCGTAGTTCCTGTCTTTGAAAAGAGTAGTCGTCTTCAATTGGTTACCGCTGACCTCATGATAGAGGATCTCACCATAGCTGCTGATAGAAACCAATTTGTTATCGCTCTTTGGCATAAATTCAAGGTTATAGACTGCATCACTATGACGGTTCCATTCATCCTTGCTTTGACTGGATTGAGAGAGGGCCTGATAAATAGCAGGATAATACACATCACCATGATACCTTTCCGTATAAAGATAGGACGCATAACTCAGCAGATCGCCGATTTCCTGATTGCCTGCTCTGAACTGTGTGAGTGCTAAAGCACCAAGTGAACGCCCCAATGCCAGGTAACTGAGTGTTTCTGCCGCACGTCTGTTTTCTTCTGCTACCAATCGCTGATTTTCTGCCAGATCATAGGCATTAAGCGCCATTCTCTCAGACTCCAGGGCTTTCTGTTGGGCGATAATTGCATTATGTCGCTCTTCTTCAGAACGTTGTCGCATCTCGTTGGCCACTTTGGTTTGTTCTTCTGCCTCTTCGCGCTGTTCATCAGAGATCTTTTTCTGTTCATAGGCGATCTCCTCCATTTGCTTACTGACGCTTTGCAAAACGGCAGACTGCTTATCCCGTCGTTGCAGGACCTCCAATTGGGCTTTCAGCTCGTCGATATTCTCCTTATCTGACGACTCCCAACTCTTGAATGCCATAACAGCAGCGCCACCCAAGATAAGGCTTATAACACCAGTAATAACTACTTTCTTATCCACGCAGCTTAAAACGGGTTAGTTCTACTTCCTTTTGAGTGCAAACAATGTGATGTCGTCACTTTGTTCTGCTTCACCTACGAATTCGGCTACATCTGCTTTCACCGTATCGATGATCTGTTGGCAATCCTGACCGGCACATTTCTTTAATGATGCCTCCAGTCTGTCATCACCAAACTCCTTAAAGTCGATGTTCATGGCCTCATTCACACCATCGGTGAACATCACCAGAGTCTCACCGGGTTCCAGTTTCATCTGCTGGTCGTGATACTCCAGTCCTTCGATGGCACCAACCAGGAAGTCCTGAGGCATGGGCAGCACTTCTGTGCTACCGTCTGGTTTCAGGATGTATGGTGGATTATGACCGGCATTACAATAGGTGATCTCACCCGTGCTGATCGTATAGATGCCGTAGAACACGGTGACAAACATACAGTCCACCGACTCATTGGCAAGCAACTGATTGGAATAAGTCAGACAGTCAGAGGGTTTGCCACCACGAATGCCTGTGGCGCGGATCAGCGTACGGCTCACTGCCATGAAGATGGCTGCGGGAATACCCTTACCACTGACATCGGCAATCACGAATCCGATGCGGTCTTCGTCAATGCGGAAGAAATCATAGAAATCACCTCCCACATCCTTCGCAGCATTCATCGAAGCGGCAATATCCAACTGGTGCTGGTTCTCCGGGAATGGCGGGAAGATACGGGGCAGGATCGCCTGCTGGATCTCGCGTGCCACAGCCAGGTCGCCTTTGATCGACTCCAGCTGGGTGTGCTCCTGTTGAGACTGACGGATGTAATTGATTTGTTCGACGGCTTTCTCGATCGTTACACTCAGGTCATCGAGGTCGATGGGCTTGGTAGCGAAGTCAAAGGCACCGTTGTTCATCGCCTGACGGATATTTCCCATATCGCCATAGGCGGACACCATGATGCATTTGAGGGCGGGATTACGCATCTCATTGACTTTTGTGAGCAGCGTGAGTCCGTCCATCTCCGGCATGTTAATATCCGAGAGGATGATGTCATAGTCCGGGTTCTTCACAAGCAACGCAAGCGCCTCCAGTCCGTTATGGGCAAATGAGAACTCATATTCACCCTTGCGGATTTTCCTTCTAAAGTATTGGGTGAGCAGCAATTCCAGATCGCTCTCGTCGTCTACACTAAGTATTTTTACGGCCATAAAGTTGAATTTGGTTTATTAATAATGGTGCAAAAGTAAGGTAAAAGTTTGATATTACCAAATTTTTTTGTTGATAACTGGAAAATTTTCTTTAACTTTGCCCCCTGAAAGATGAAACTCCTTGTTTTTAACCCCGAACACGACTTGGCATTGGCAGCCAATCTGAGTAATTTTACAGCCCCGCATGCCGGTCGTCAGTTGCGCGCAGACTTAGGATTCATTCCTGCTATCTGGGCTGCAGCCAATGACTTCGTGCTGGTGGAGAATGTCGAGGATGCCGAACGCCGGTTCTTGCGCCTGACGCGTCGTCCTTTTGGACGTTTTATTGCCAAGGATCTGCTCTGCAAGCTTCAATTTTCGGCTGTTGATGTCTGGGGGTGGGATCTGACCATCCGTGCCTATCTCCTTCGCTGGGGTGTCGATGCTGCCGTCATGCCCACCGTGACTCAGATCGACGCCATCCGCCAACTGTCTCATCGTCGTTATGCCATGCAGTTGTTGGAGAGGCTGCAAATGCCTGGTACCATCGGACGTTCCTGTGAGACGGATCAGATGGAGATGATCGCCGACCGACTTCAAAGCGGTGAACACCTCGTGGTGAAGGCTCCTTGGAGCAGTAGCGGACGGGGTGTCCGTTTTATGGAGGGTGACATGAATATCTATGACAAAGGATGGGTACGCCATGTCATTGAAAAACAGGGCTCAGTGATGGTGGAACCTTACTACAACAAGGTGAAGGATTTCGGTATGGAGTTCGTGAGCGACGGCAAAGGTTTAGTTAGTTATGTCGGTCTCTCTCTCTTCCAGACCTCCAACGGGGCTTATACGGGTAATATCCTTGCTTCTGAAGATGAAAAAGAGCATATGATAAGCCTTTATATATCAGTTGATTTGCTAAAATCTGTTCAACAAAAGATATGTACCATGATGGGCCTCTTGTTGAAGGACCGTTATGCGGGTGCTTTCGGCATCGATATGATGGTGGTCCGCCGTGATGATGGTGATGGTTTTCTACTGCATCCTTGTGTTGAGATCAACCTCCGGCGAACGATGGGACATGTGGCAATCAGTCTCACGGAACACTGTTCAGGACTGCCCAAACTGATGAGGATAGAATATAATTCAAATGTTTACAAAATCAGGATTACTTCTTAGGTGTAACCTTCATAAACACCGGATAGTGGTCGGAATAGCTTAACTCTTTTTTATAATAGGTTAGACCTTCAAGTGCTGGGTCGTGGAAGATGTAGTCGATACGAACCTGTTTGTTGCCACGGAAGGTGTTCATCCATCCACTACCACACTCTTTGAAACCGTCAACCTTGTCGCCTAACATTGTGTTATAGACATAAGAGTAGGGCACATCGTTGAAGTCGCCGCAGACGATGACGGGTACCTCTGATTCGCGCATATCCATCGCCAGCATGTTGGCCTGACCTGAACGGGCAATCATGCCGATGGCATAGTTGCCGTACAGCGCATCCATCAAGTAATTGGACTGGATGTCGGCACCGCGCATCTTAGCCTTTGCAGCCCTGTGGAGTGTACCGTTGATACCTGTGGTCTCAAGGTGGGCATTATACACACGATAGGTGTTGTCGCCAATGGTGATCTCCGCCCACATGGCACTGTTGTTGGTCATCTCGAAGGGAATATTCTTTGAGGCCTTGATCGGGTAACGGCTGTAGATGATCATGTCGTGATTACCCAGAGCGCTATAGGGGAAATATTCTTTGTAAGAGTCGGAGTTCTTCTTGTCACCAGCCGTATTGTTATACTCCTGGAAGCAGACGATATCCACCTTCTGACGCTTCATCTCGGCGAGGATGTCCTGTGCCATGAAACCGGTGGTCTCTCGGCTGAACATCGCCACGTTGTAGGTGGCAATCTTAAAGCCTGGCAGTTTGTCGGCATTTTCGTCGAGGGAGCCGAACTTATACATCGTGCTGATGTAGGGGATGCAGCAGAGCAGGGTGATCAGCGGCATGAGCATCCAGTGGAAACGGCGCATGATGAGCCAGTAGAGGAGGAAGAATGCGTTGCCTGCTATCAACAGGGGCAGGGCATAGACCAACATAGCGCGGGCCGTGTTGCCTGCGGGTTGAACATCACCACCAAAGAGTCCCACGAGGGTAAATACCATCAGCAGGAAGGTGGCGATCAGCATCATAAATGAGAAATATTTCTGTACTGCAAGTTTTCCCATAATAATAAGTTTTTAGATATGATAAAGGGGAATGAATTTAATCATCAAGATGTTTCTTGACCATCTCTATCAGGTTCTCTACCTTGAAGGGTTTTGCCATGAAGTCGTCGCAGCCAGCAGCCCGGGCCTCGCGGATGTTCTCCTCGAAAGCATAGGCACTCAGGGCAACGACAGGGGTATCGGTGGATACTTCCTTGATGATGCGGGTGGCGTCGAGACCATTCATCTCCGGCATACGGATATCCATCAGGATCATATCGGGATGCTCGTCTTCATTCAAGGTCACTGCCTCGATACCGTTGTGGGCACGAATGAGCTTATAGCGCTTCTGCAGCACAATCTTCACCAGTTCGTAGTTGCTATCCTCATCTTCGGCTACGAGGATCTTCTTCATGTTACGCTCGTCAGTGCGACCGCTGATGCGGATGGTGCGCATGTTATTCTGAGTGGTCGTGGACTTCTGGGTGTCCTTGCCACCGATGGTGCCTTCAAACGGCATGTTGAATCGGAAGATAGAACCCTTGCCAATCTCTGACTCTACCGAGATGGTTCCGCCCAGTTTCTCGACGATGATCTTACAGAGGGGCAAGCCCAGACCATAGCCGTTCTTGGTGGTCTCTGCATCGCGGGAGACATAGGTCTCGAAGATATGATCGAGGTCTTCCTTGGCGATACCTGAGCCGGTGTCCTTCACGAAGAACTCTATCTTGGAGGCATCGTCGAGTACCTGATAGCCGTAGGTGATGCTACCCGTAGGGGTGTGCTTCAAGGCGTTGCTGATCAGATTGGAGAATACCTGTGTCAAGCGGTTGGCATCGGTATTGAAGGTGACGCTCATCAAGGGCTTCTTCCATTCCAACTTCACGGAATCGGGACAGCGGAACTTGAAGAGGTTCTTGATACTTGCAAAGAGTTCGTTGAGGTCGGTCACGGATTTCTTCATCACAATTTCTCCGGACTCCACTCGTGAGAGGTCGAGAATCTCATTGACAAGACTCTGCAGACGGTTGTTATTGCTCTCGATGATCTCGTAGAACTTCATACGGTCTTCCTGTGAGTCGGTTTCTACCAACACACGCGAGAACCCCTCAATAGCATTCAGCGGGGTACGGATCTCATGGCTCATGTTTGCAAGGAAAAGTGACTTCATCTTACTGGCATTCACAGCCTTCTGAGCCTTCTCCTCGTATTCCTTCAGTTTCTGGTTTGCAATCGCGAGTTGTTCGTTTGCAAGTATCAACCTGCGATTGCATTCAGCATACTTCTGTAAAAGTATCTCTTTTTCGTTCTTTTCCATGAGTGTGATTCCGAAAATTCACTAATTGGTGGCAAAAGTACGATTTTTTTTTGAAAGAACAAAGGAAAAATGGATTTTTTTTAACTTCTGCGTGCTTTTTCCCATGCACCGCTGGTGTGATGACTCTTCAGATAGATCATGCCGCGGAAGACGTTGAGATTCATGAACACGAAGTAATAGGCTGTGTAAAGCAGTTTGTTACGACGTCCTGAACGACTGAGAAGCCAGCCGGCAGCTGCCATCAGGTAGAAGAGGGCTTGCAGCAACAGCATGATTGTAAAACATGTGCCTGCTCCTAAGATGACGAGGGCGATGTTGATTAGCAACAGAAGGACCATTGCCACAGGGGTGATACTCCAGCGGAGTACGCGATGGCTGATGTACTGGAAGGCTACCAAGGGCTGACTAAAGGGATTGAGCATGCTACGCAACCACCAGATACTCTGCAGACCACCTGCAGCGATGCGGCGTTTGCGCTTGGACTCCTCGGCCAGGTCGGCAGAACCGTATTCCTGGGCATAGGCGTCGGGGGTATAGGCGATGCGTTTACCATCGGCAACGATCAGCATCGACATCATGAAGTCGTCGAGTAGGGCTTCGTTGGGGACGTCACGAACGAGGGTGGGATCGATGGCATAGAGTTCGCCTGCAGCCCCCATTGCAGAATATAGTTCACTGTCCCAGCGTTTCAGTGTACTCTCATAGCGCCAGTAGATGCCTTCGCCTTCTGCTGCCACTTCACCGACTTTCTTGGCGACAACGCGTTTTTCTCCTGAGACACAACCCACGGTGGGATCCATGAACAGACGGGCTATCTCCCGCATGGCCTGCGGATTGATCATGGTGTTGGCATCGGTAAATGCCACGTAGCGGGTCTTCAGTTCCTGGAGTCCATGTTTCAGGGCAGCGGTCTTACCGCGCCGTTCGGGACTGAACACGATATCCACTTCGGGATAGGCGGCAAGCAGTTCGTTGGTACGGTCGTTACTGCCGTCGGTAACCCACATAATGCGAAACTTATCTCTGGGGTAGTCGAGTGCCAACGTGTTTTCCATCTTCTCTGCCACGACGTCTTCCTCATTGTAGGCACAGATCATGAGGGTCATCGTGGGGAGTTGATCGTCAGCCGGTAGAACGGTCTCCTGCGGTTTCCCGCAGCAGAGCCGTTTCACTCGGATGATGATGTAAAGGAGTATCCCATAACCGATATAGGTGTAGAATACGATGAATAAGCAGACCCAGAACAGGATTTTCAGTGTGAGCATAGCGTTAAAATTTTTTAGATGTGCTTATTTCGTTTCTATCTCTTCCTGCATGTCGATGAACTGACGGTTGTCGTCATAGAACTCATACTGCAGGAAAGCGAGTTTCTGAGAGGGGATCACATGGACACCAAGTCCATATTTCATCTGCCATTGGCGCTTCAGACTGAAGACGCCCTTGTTGATGTAGGCAGCCACGTAGGGATGTACGTGGAGGTAGAACCTGCGGATTCCGATCTTGTTGACCAGGTTGTCAATTTTATTCTCCAGTGTGTCGGTGAAGAGGATGCTTGATTTGATGGTGCCCTTACCGAAACAGGTAGGACAGACCTCTTCTACATTCACACTCATGGCGGGACGCACGCGTTGGCGGGTAATCTGCATCAGACCGAACTTCGAAAGGGGCAGGATGTTGTGCTTGGCTCTGTCTTTCTGCATGTTCTTGCACATGCGCTCGTAGAGCAGCTGACGATCTTCTGGCAGTTTCATGTCGATGAAGTCGACGATGATGATGCCACCCATGTCCCTGAGACGCAACTGACGGGCCAGCTCGTCGGCGGCTCCCAGGTTGGTTTCAAGGGCGTTGGTCTCCTGATTGTTCTCCTTCTTAATGCGTGTTCCGCTGTTCACATCCACCACATGCATCGCCTCGGTGTGTTCGATGATGAGGTAGGCGCCGTGCTTGTAATTAACCGTCTTTCCAAAGCCTGACTTCAGTTGTTTGGTGACACTGAAGTTGTCGAAGATAGGTACTGTACCGTTATACAGTTTGACTATCTCCTTTTTCTCCGGAGCAATGAGCCCCAGGTAGTTCCTGATTTCGTCGTAGATACCGCTGTCGTTGACGTGGATACCGTCGTATGAGGGATTGAACAGATCACGAAGCAGTGCGACAGCCCGACTTTCCTCCTCAAAACATAACTGTGGGCGTTCGGTTGTTTTCTGTACTTTCGTGATGGTGTCCTCCCAGCGTTTCAGCAGGATCTTCAACTCTGCATCGAGCTCGGCTGCCTTTTTGCCTTCTGCCACCGTACGGACGATGACACCGAAGTTCTTGGGCTTGATGCTTTGGATGAGCTGTTTCAATCGGCTACGCTCCTCGCCACGTTTGATCTTTGTTGAGACAGAGACACTGTTTTCAAATGGGATCAGTACCAGATAGCGTCCGGCGAAGCTCAGTTCGCATGTCAGTCGCGGACCTTTGGTGTTGATAGGCTCCTTTGTGATCTGCACCAGTATTTCCTGTCCCACTTTCAGGGTGTTGGCGATACTGCCGTCCTTTGCCAGGTCGGGTTGGATGTGAGCTTTCTGAATAGGGTAGAGCTTCTTACGGTCGCTAACCACCTGTTTCAGATACTTTTCGTAGGAGTTGAATTGATTTCCCAGGTCAAGATAATGCAGGAAGGCCACGCGCTCGGCACCGACATCGACAAAGCAGGCATTGAGGCCCGGCATCAGCTTTTTCACCTTTGCCACATAGATGTTTCCCACCGAGAAGGACACCGAACGCTGCTCCTGCTGGTACTCTACCAGCTCTTTATCTTCGAGCAGGGCAATCGAGATGTCTTTCGGCTGAACATCAATGATTACTTCACTTGTCATTTTGCTTCTTGCTTTTTCTTGAGGGTTCTCTTTTTAATTCAAAAGGGTGTGCCGCTATCCGCAAAGGGATTAGCATGCACACTCCTTTCATTCTTTTCTCATGTCACTTCAAGCTTACTTGCTCTTATGACGATTCTTGCGCAGTCTCTTCTTACGCTTGTGTGTAGCCATCTTGTGGCCCTTCTTTTTCTTTCCGTTTGGCATAATTCTAGAATTTATTTAAGTTGTTAATCACTTCATCTTCTCAATAAAGCTCTTTGAGGGCTTGAATGTAGGATAATCATGGGCGTCGATTACGATCGTCGTATTCTTAGAGATGTTGCGTGCAGTCTTCTGAGCAC
>JAEEGK010031772.1_pt1 | contig 10383 bp, 6 predicted proteins | sample 8958771 | NCBI WGS metagenome assembly JAEEGK01 (sample SAMN16246547, study PRJNA631951) | gut metagenome | biome: gut microbiome; feature: rumen; material: SC-attached | host: Bos | place: Iran: Karaj | collected 2018-10 | reverse complement strand
ATCAACACCAAAAACAACACCAAGATCAACACCAAAAACAACACCAAGAACAACACCAAGAACAACACCAAAAACTACACCAAGAACAACACCAAAAACTACACCAAAAACTACACCAAAAACAACACCAAAAACTACACCAAAAACAACACCAAAAACAACACCAAAAACTACACCAAAAACTACACCAAAAACTACACCAAAAACTACACCAAAAACTACACCAAAAACTACACCAAAAACTACACCAAAAACTACACCTAAAACAACACCAAAAACAAAAATAACAACAAAAGAGACCAAAGAATCAAATCCTTTATCTCAAAAAACAACAAAAACAACAACTTACGAAAGAGGTAATGATAAATTCAAAGCAAAACTTACAACGGAAACAACAAAAAAAACAGGAATTAATACTAGTGTAGATAAATTTTCAATTTCTAATGTGAAGCTCCCAAAAGGTAAAACTCCAATTGATGTAGAATTTTCAAATAAAGATGGAAATACAAAATTTGCAGCAGAAGTGACAAAGGATAAAGGAGTAGGTCCATTAGTAGATAAAAGAACATATAGAGGAGAAGTATTTACAGGAAAAGATGGAACAGGAGCAGCTTTTGAAGTAAAAGACACAAAAGGAATAAAAAAAGATATTGGAATTGCAAATGTCGAAGCAACACATAGTAAATATGGTGGAGTAGAAGGAAAATATAAAGATGGTACATTTTCAGGAAAAGTATATGGAGGTAAAGAGGATAAAGCAGAAGCTAAAGTAAAAATAGGCCAAAATGAAGCAAAAGTCAAAGCAAAACAAAACACATATGTTGGAGTAGAAGGAGAATATAAAGATGGTAGAATTTCAGGAAAAGTATATGGAGGTAAAGAGGCTGAAGCAGAAGCTAAAGTAAAAATAGGTAAAGATGAGTATGGTGCTAAAGTAAAAGCAGGTGCAGAAGCAGGAGTAGGTGCTTATGGTGATTTTAAAAAAGGAGAAGTTGGTGTTCAAGGAGAACTTAAAGCTGAAGGTAAAGTAGAAATTGATATTGGACCTTTTGTTCATGTTGTTGCTGAAGCTGGTGTTGATGTTAAAGCTGAACTTGCTTATGATAAAAAAAGAGGTTTACATGGTGGAATTGATGCTAATTTACATGCTAGTATTGAAGTCTATTTTGGACCCAAAAGATCACAAAACTTCGATGCTGGAAAAGTCAAAGAATATTATAATGGATTCTATGAAAAGAACCTTTATAATAATCAATTCATGAGAAAACTTAGTAAAAAGAATAATCATATGAGAAGAATTTCTTTTAATTATCATAGAGTATTTTAAAATAAATAATTCTAAATAAGTTTTAAATAGTAGTTTGAGCAATATTGTTTTTTAATTATTTTTTGTATTCATTATATTTTAATTAAATTAATGAATTACTTAATTTAGATTAAAATAATTTAAATCATAAATTAAATATAAAAAAAATGGAATCTTTAGAATTAGGGGAAGAAGATTTATATTGTATAAACGACAAAGCAAAAAGGCTTCAAACAAGAAAGCAATTAATATTAAATAGAATAATAAAAAACACAATAAATTATAATACATATAAAACAAAAAATTCAAAATTAAAATTTAGTCGTTTAAATCAGCTTTTAAAAGCGAATTCCTTATATGATAATTTAGTAAATGATATGAATAGAAATTTATTAAATAAAATGCCATATTTACTTTTTGGAACAGTAGAATCAATATTTGTAGATGAAGAAAAAAGTGAAAAAACAAAAGAATATGGTTGTGCAATTTTAATTGATTCAAGTATTATTTTATTACCAGCAAAAAATTTAATTTTTGATAATTCAAGTTTTGAAACTGGAGAAAATGAGGAAAAAAAAAATGAAAAAGATGAGAAAAAAGAAAAAGAAGAAAAATATAATTTTAAATTATTTGAAGTTGAATTTAAGCCTTTAAATATATCTCCTGAATATAGAAGTTATTTACCAAAAAGTATAAAAGTAATCGATCATTATACTCCTTTAAATAATCAAGAAAGTGATTATTCAAATGAAAATAATAAAAATAATGAATCAAATGAAAAAAGTGATGAAGATAAATTATTAAATTCTTGGGGTTTAGCTTTTTTAGAATATCCTATTGGAGATGTTATTAATTATATTTATTCTTGTAATAATGCTTTTCCTTCTTATTTAAAAGGAATGAAACAAAAAAAATTAAATGATCCTTTTGATGAAAACAATAAAATTATGAATGATATTTTTATTAAGAATTTAACTAATGATGAATTAGAAAAAAGTGATATTCATTTTTTAGAATGTTTCCCTAGGAATAATAATAATAATTTAACTACAATGAATAATACTGAAAATCAACAAACTCAAAGTTTACAAGGTTCAAATAATTTAAATAATAATAATAATAATAATACCAATGAAGATATTGAAGTTACTTCCTTATATGATTTCTATGAAAGTTATTATAATATGAATTTTGATACCAAATTAATTTATTTAAAAAATCCTTATCAAGATTTAAAATTTGAAGAAGATATTTTACCAGGTTTTATTATAGGAGAATATATGAAAAAATATTATTTATTAGGAATGAATACAAATACAATGATTAAATTTTCAATGGATGAAGAAGAAAAAAATAATAATGAAAATAAAAATAATGAAAACAATGAAAATAATGATAATAAAAAAGATGAAAATAATAATAATGAAAATATTGAAAAAGAATCTCCAATTTATCATATTGCAATTAGATTTACTAAAGAATTATGTGATGAAATAAATAAAAAAATAATAGAATTTAATGAACATTATCCAAATAATATAAATTTTAATTGTAAAGTTTTTGATAAATTAAATAAAAAAATAAAATCAAAAGAAATATTATATGGTCTTTTAAAGAATAACTGTGAAAATTTATATAAATTATTAAATGAAATAAAAGAAGATTCATCACTTTCAAATTCCGATAAAAAAAGTTTAGATATAGAATTTGGTTTAAATATGAAATTTCTCCAATTTTCATTAATGATGTTATTTAATAAATTTTCTTCATCTATAATAGAAAGTAAAATAATTGATATGGAAAATATGAAAATTGGTTATTTTCCAGGTTCTTCAATTTTAAGTGAAATAATCCAAAGTAAAGATTCAATAATGACAATAAATTTAAAGAACAATGAATTATATTCTAATGGAATAAAAGAAATTATGTTACCTATATTTAATAAAAAAAAAATATTAGATTTAGGAAAAGATTTAAAATGTCTATGTTTAGATTTTAATAAATTAGATGGTAAAAGCTTAAAATATATACGTTATTTAATAAAAGTATCTCCTCAATTAGCATTAATAAATTTAAGTTCAAATTATATAAAAGGATCATCATTAAGACACTTAATTCATTGTACTCGTGAAAAAGAATTTTTAGAAATATTATATTTGAATAATAATATGTTAGGAAATGAATGTGGAGAATATTTAAACCAAATATTACGTAATTTAATAAATTTAAGAGAATTAAATTTATCATGTAATTGTTTAGGTGATGCAACAATGCCTCAAATATTAAATATATTGAAAGAAAATAATAAAATAGAAACATTATATTTAGGTTCGAATGATATAGGACCAAATAGTTCAGAATATATAGCAAATTTTTTAAGTAATAATCAATCTTTAAAAATATTATGGTTAAATAATAATCCTTTAGGATCAAATGGAATTAAATTAATATCTCAAGCTTTGAGTACAAAATTAATTTTAGAAGAAATAAATTTAAATTCTACTCAAGCTGGTGATGAAGGAGGAAAAGAATTATTTGAAAATATTAAAATGAATAAATATTTAAAAAGATTATATTTTAATTGTAATAGATTAGAAAAAAATTCAATGGAAAAATTAGGTGAAATGATGAAAATGGATAATGATGATGAAAAAAGTGAAGGTGGAATCGAATTATTAAGTTTAAGTGGAAATTTAATTAATGATGAATGTATTAATTATTTTGTTGAAGAATTAATGAGATATAGATGGTTGAGAGAATTAAAATTAAATTCTAATTTTATTTCTGATGATGGAGGAGAACTTATTCTTTATGCTGTTTTACAAAATATGAATATTACAAAAGTTAATTTAGAAAATAATCAAACTACTTGGGAAGTTAATAATGAAAACTTTAAAACTTTTAGAGATGATATTCAAATTTATTTTTAAAATAATTTTTTTTTTAATTTTTATTTAAATATACATTTTTTTATTTTCTGGATTAAAATTCATATTAAATATAAAAATAAAAATGAAAAAAGTTCAAGAAGTTGTATTAAAAAAAGATATAGAAATAATCAAAAATCACACAACTCAAATAACAAAATTAAGTAAATATGATAAAATACTTTTAAAAGGGAATAATATTCATATAAAAATAGAAGAAAAAGAAATTCCAATAATATCAACAAAATCTTTTTTCACAATATGTAAAATGTCAAAAGCAGTTCCAGAAGAAATAGTGTTTTTTAGTTTATATATTACAGATATAATAACAGAAAGTGATTATATTAGTGTTAATGAAAGAGAAAAAAAAATTAAAAAAAAAATTCCTATTTATGAAAAATATAAAGAAAGTTTACTTAAAATTTTAATTAAAAATGGAAATATAATTGCAAAAAAACCAGATTTATATAACAAAATATGGAAATTAGCTTATAAGTATTTATTTATTTTTCCTATTATTATTTTATTAGGTTTATTAACTTTATGGATTAATTTTTCTTTTGTTTTATTTTCTTTTATTGTTTTAATGAATTTTATATTAATTGGATTATTATTAACTGTCTATTATTTAGGAAATAAGAAATTGAAAGAAAAAAATATTCAAGAATGGAATTTTATTAATTTAATGATTTTTGCTATTGTGGTTATTAATTTAATTTCTATTTTAGGTACTTTTGTTAATTTTATTGGAGGAAAAATTTACTTGTTTTTAAATTCTGGAAAAACTTTAATTGTCCCTTTTTATTTATTTTTAAGCTTTTTTTTATTTGGAGTTTTATGGTTAAATATTGAATTAAATAAATTTTATGAAAAATATTATGAAGAAGAACAATCTGGGAAATTATTAGAGGAAATTGAACCTTAAAAAAAATATGATTTAGTAAATACATTTTAATTAATTATTTATTTAATAAAAATGAACAATAATTAAAAAACCAAATTAATATTCTTATATATTTTTATCATTTTTTAAAAAAGAACTAATAATAGAAAATTAATAAAAACAAAAAAAAATCTTTTTATTTTTTTCTTCCACCTTTTGACCTAGATACTGGTTTAGGTGCTGCTTTACGTACAGCTGGTCTAGATGCTGGTTTAGGTGCTGCTTTACGTACAGCTGGTTTAGGTGCTGGTTTAGGAGCTGCTTTACGTACAGCTGGTTTAGGTGCTGGTTTAGGTGCTGCTTTTGGTTTAGGTGCTGGTTTAGGTACTGCTTTGCGTGCAGCTGGTTTAGGAGCTGGTTTAGGTACTGCTTTGCGTGCAGCTGGTTTAGGAGCTGGTTTATTTCCAACTGGTTTAGGAGCTACTTTATTTCCAACTGGTTTATTTACTTTACCATTTATTTTAATTCCTCCTATAATATTTCCAACTGGTTTATTTACTTTACCATTTGTTTTAATTCCTCCTTTAATTGCTTTATTTCCAACTGGTTTAGGTGCAGGTTTATTTACTTTAGCAATTGCTTTCACTCCTGCTTTAAGTGCTGCTTTATTTAAAAGTGGTTTAGGTGCAGGTTTATTTACTTTAGCATGTGCTTTAGTTCCCTTTTTATCAATAGTAGTGCCAGTAACTTTTTTTATAAATTGATTATTATTAACTCTACTCTGAGCTTGTGCTTGATAATGTCTAGTAACTTTTCCTTTTTCAAAATGTGTTTTTTCTCTAATACCAACACCACCTCCGATTTTAGTAGTTTTTCCATTTCTTTTATCCTTAATGTCAATACCACCACGAATATTAAGTCCAATATCAGCATGAACACCTTTTTTATCTACTTTAACATCAAATTTACCTTCTGCTTGTATACCCATATTAACTTTTCCTATAGGAGTATCAATATTTGCTTTAGCTCCTGCTTTACCACCTACACCGGCTTTAACACCTTTTTTCTTATCAACACTAAAATGAGCTCTTCCTTCAGCACCTGCTTTCATATGAGCTTTAGCCACAGTTTTCCCATTAACTTTAATATCACCACCTGCTTTATATTCTCTTCCAAGTTTCCCACTCACAGAACCACCATTTCTAGTTCTTTTCACATTTAAAGCACCATATGTATTTTTAGAAGCATAAGCTCTGGCATCATAACTGTTTTTTCCTATTTTAGCTTTTACTTTTCCATCATATCTCTGTTCATAATTAGCTTTTGCAGTTATACTATTTTTCTTTGCATGAACGCTTGCATTTACAATATCACTTCTCTTAACAGAACCATGAGCTTTCACATTCCCTACTTTAAATCCTCCATGAGCTCCAGTTTCCTTTCTAGCAGTAGCTTTAACACCACTTCCTTTTTTTCCATGATATGCCTGAACCCCACCGCTAAGTGAATTTATAGTTCCTGCTGATACGGATGCACCACCTATTTTAGCAGTGTGAGTTTGACCTCTTTCTATTTTTCCTCCTGCAAATACAGTGGTTTTATCTTTTGATTTTTTTATTCCAGCTTTTCCTGAATATTTATTATATTGTTCTCTTGAATATGATCCTTCTATTGCTCCAATTTTACCAGTATGAGTTTGTTTATTGTAAATTTTAGCGGAACCATCAGCACGAATACCGTTTTTATCTTTAGTTACACCTCCTTTAGTAACAATTCCTCTTTCTTTTTCATTAGTATAACTAACTTGACCTACTTTATAAGTCCTACCTCTAGTTCTTGATTGAGAATATGAACCTTCATATCTTTTTCCTCCATTTTTTGTTTTTTTCACACCACCACTGAGTTCATGATTCCTTTTATTAAAATCAGTTCTGGAAACTTCAGTTCCAGCAACGTTAACACCTTTAGTATTAGAATTTTTTCTTTCATAACTGATTCTTGCACTTTTTTCATTTTTAGTGTTTTTTCCTCCAACACCGATAGAATGAGATCTTTCTCTGCTGTTAAAAACATCAACATCTCCTACTTTATATCCCTTCCTATTAGTTTTAGTATTAGTATATTTAACATCAGCACCATTTTTTCCTTTAGAAACTGCTATTTCATGGTTAGTTCCTCTTGTAGTATATTGAGGTCCAATTCTATTTGTTTTTGATCTTCCTGCATTTATGGAAACGCCTTTTGAATCTTTTGTATGTGTGTATCCTACTCCTCCTGAATATGTTGTTTCTTTCGATACTCCTGGAGCTATTGTTTTGGATCTTGTTATTGAAGCATCTGTTTTTACGTTGTTCCTGTCATATTCTACTCCAACAGAAGCCTTGTTTTTTCCTATTTTGAACTCTTTCTCTTTTCTGTTGTAAATTATCGGGTTTTTTATTGATGTTCCTTTTCGAGATGAATTCTTTGATGAAGTTAATATAAATAGAACAAAGAGCAGTTTGATGTTCATTTATTTGACTTTTTAGCTTCTTTTATTTTTTTTTTTTATTTGGTGGTTATATAAAGATTGAAAAAATCTTTATTTATTCGTAAAAGAAAAAAAATATTTTTTTATTGATTAATATTTTAAATAAAAAAAAATAAATTAACAGAGATGAATTAAAATATAAATTAATATAAGACAAAAAAAAATTGAAAATATATAAAATTATTTGTTTATATATTTAATTGATTGTAATGATATTTATAGAAAGGAAGAAATAAAAGAAATAAACAAAATTATTAAATGATAATTGATTATGTTGGAAAAATTGAATATTTTTTATTTGTTTATAGCTAAATGATTTTTTGTATTTTTTACAATATTTTTTAAATGCAAAATCAAATTTAAATCAGTGAAAAATTATTTTTTAAATAAAATGAAAAAACATAATTCTTTGAAATTTGAATCAAAGGAAATAAATTCTAATTTTGGAGAAATGTGTATAAATTTATGGGATTTTAATGAGCCAAGAAAGCATTTTTTATATGAACAAGAAAATGGGAAAGAATTTGAATTTGAATCTGTGAATGAAGATGAAAATAAATCAATAGAAAATATTCCTCATTCAAGAACAAATAATCAAATTAAAAAAAGTAAAAAAAAAATAATAGATATTAAAAAAAATAATAATTTATCAAATAAAAAATCTTCGTCATATAGACCTCAAATATCATTACCAAATGATAAAAATAACAATAACAATAACAATAATAACATTAATATTAAAAAAAATGATAATAAAATGAATAAATCAAATAATTCAAAAATAAAAAGAACTAAAAGTGTAGAAAAATCAAATTTTTTATTGGAAAAAAAACCAAAAAAATCTTCTTCTTCATTAGATAAAAAATCAATAAAACAAAATAAACATTATAATTTAAATATTGATATAAGAGATTATAGTAATCCAGATAATGTAATTAAATATATAAAAAATAAATGTAATAATAATGAAATTTCTAAGAATAATAATATTAAAAAAGAAGAAAAGAAAAAAAGAAAAGAAGAAATAAATGAATATATAAATAATTTATATAAAAAACAAATAGCTTCGAAAAATTATGAAAAATTAAATAAATTAAAAAAAATAAAAGATGAAGAAAAAGAAAAAGAAGAATTATCAAAATGTACTTTTAAACCACAATTAATATCAAATAAATATAATAAGAAAAAAGAAACAAATAATAATTCTTTAAATTTATATGAAAAACAAAATAAATGGTTAAATAGAAAAAATGAAAAATTAGAAAAAAAATATGAAAATAAAGTTAACAAAGAAATGGAAAATTGTTCTTTTAATCCAAGAATAATAAAAATGCCAAATTTTCAAAAAAATCAAATTAAAGGTACAAATAGAGAAATATTAGAAAAAGAAATTTATTATACAAGAATAAAAAATGCAAGAAAAAAAAGTCAAGAAATAGAAAAAAAAAATGATTTTATTGCTAAATATGATGCAAGAAAAAAAAGAGAAGAAAATATTAAATTTAATAATAATAACACTAATTTTTTCCCTAATAAAAATAATAAAAATATATTTTCTTCTGCTGAAAAAAATAAAAATTATAAAAAAAATATCTTTAATATTATTAACACTGAATTAAATAATGATAACATAAATAGTAATTGTTCAGATATTAATTTAAATAATAAAAATATTAATTCTTGTGAAAATTTATTTGATGGAAATAATTTCACTTTAACAAATAATTTTACTAAAAATAATGTTTATCATAATAATATTATTGATGAAGATTTTCAAAGACAAAAAGAAATTTTAATGAATGAATTACATAATTGGAAAAATGATGAAGATAATAGTGAAGAAGAAGATGAATTTTATTAATCAAAAAATTGTATATATTTTTATTAGTTATTAATATTTTATAGAAATAATATAATTTTTTTAATTGTGAAAAAATTTATATTTAAAATATTTATTCTGTGATTGTTAATTCAAATATATAAAATAATTTTTTTAAAAATTCTTCAGATTTTTCTTTAAAATCAAGCTTATCAATTAATTCATATTCATTTGATTTTTTAATATAATATTTTGGTTTTGAGAAAAATTTTAATTTATGTTCTATATATATATCCTTTTCAAATACATAAAATAAAACATAATTAAAAGATTTTATTTGAGATAAATTATATTGATAAATATTATCTTCATATAATTTCAAATATTTAATTCCTATTTCCTTTAAAAATAATTTAGTTTCATTATAATATATTTTTTTTAAATTATTTCTTATTTGAATTTCTTTTTCTTTTATTATATTTTTTTTTAATAAAATTTCCTTTCCAAAATTATTTTTGTTTCAATCAAATTCTTTTTTATTTTCTAAAATTATATTATTTTTTCTTTCAATTACTAAATGAGAAAATAAATCATTTGTTTTATTAATCATTTTTTGATTATTTTCATCATTTAAAAAAACCATAAATGCAAAAATATGAGTAATTTTTTTATTAATTAACATTTCTATTTTATTTTCAAATAAATTTGAATCAATAAATATAAATTTTTTTAATTTTTCTAATTTTTTCAATGGTTTAACAATTGTGACTTGGAATAAAAGTAAAATTAATTTATTTTCTTTATTTATAAAAAGTGCAATATGATAATGTTTTCCATTATTATTTTGTATGAAAATTAAACTTACTGTAATAAATTGTTTATTTTTATGTTTGTCTTAAATATTATTTGATTGAATAT
>JAEEGK010031769.1_pt1 | contig 10384 bp, 10 predicted proteins | sample 8958771 | NCBI WGS metagenome assembly JAEEGK01 (sample SAMN16246547, study PRJNA631951) | gut metagenome | biome: gut microbiome; feature: rumen; material: SC-attached | host: Bos | place: Iran: Karaj | collected 2018-10 | reverse complement strand
TAACTTGGATAGAGCTACCGGGTCATAACCTTATCTTCTAAAATCTCATCCCTGATGCGAAGCCATCAGAAACTATCCCCGATTTGACTGCACCACCGTATCGACGAGCTTCGGAGCAAGAGCTTCCGGGTGATGTCTTGTCACAGCACCTTGTGCCGTGATTAAGCAGATCTACTGTACTTCGATCAAGCCGCAAGAGCAAAATTGTTGTTGCCAGATAATTGTTGCCAATCTTTTTATAGTGCGGACCGACAGAGCACTGCCTGCTTACATACCTTTTCTATCTGCTGTCAAAGCCAAACAGCCCCTTGATATGTAACGGAATCGCTATTCCTGCCGCGAAATTACAAAATGTTTCATAATTTTGAGGTGAATATGGATAAAAGTCTGGTTGACTATATTGAGAGTACAATCATTCCTATGTATGACGGGTTTGATGCGGGGCATGGGCGGGAGCATGTGAATGCTGTCATTGCCGAGGCTTTGCGTCTGGCCGGGTTCTACGATGTGGATGCGGATATGGTTTATGCTGCGGCAGTTTATCATGATACGGGGCTTTGCGTGGACCGCGAGACCCATCATTTGGAATCGGGGCGGATAATCCGTGAGGACAAGAGGCTGGGAGAGTGGTTCAGTGCTGATCAGATTGAGGTGATTGCACAGGCGGCAGAGGACCATAGGGCATCATCGGACCATGAACCAAGAACAATATATGGCAAGATTATTGCTGAGGCAGACCGCCAGATTATTCCGGAGAGCATTATTCTGCGTACCGTCCAGTACGGATTCAAGATTTATCCGGAACTGGACAAGGAGGGACATTGGCTACGCACCTGCCAGCATATGGCTGAGAAGTATGATGTGGGCGGCTATCTGAAACTGTGGATCCCGGTGTCACGCAATGCCGATGGACTGGCACGCCTGCGTGCCATAATACATGATAAAAGCCGCCTCAGAGCAATGTTTGAAGCGGCTTTCAATGAGTGTATTAAAGCTTAGTCTTAACGTGCGTAGTTGACGGCGCGTGTCTCGCGTATTACCGTGATCTTTACCTGACCCGGATAGGTCATCTCGTCCTGGATCCGCTGCGCGATATCCGTGGACAGACGCGCCGCCTGGTCGTCGGACACCTCCTCGGCGCCCACGATCACGCGCAGCTCGCGGCCGGCCTGGATCGCGTAGGACTTCGTCACGCCCGGATAGGACGCGGCCAGGTCTTCCATCCCCTTCAGGCGCTTGATGTAGGACTCGATCACCTCGCGGCGGGCACCAGGGCGGGCGCCGGAAATGGCATCGCCCACGAGCACCAGCGGTGCGTAGATGGACGTCATCTCCATTTCCTCGTGGTGCGCACCCACGGCGTTGCAGATCTCGGGACGCTCCTTGTACTGCTCGGCGAGCTTGGCGCCCAGGATGGCGTGCGGCAGCTCCGGATCCACGTCGCTGACCTTGCCGATATCGTGCAGCAGGCCGGCGCGGCGGGCGATCTTGGGGTTCAGCCCCAGCTCGGAGGCCATGATGGCGCAGATGTTCGCCACTTCGCGGGAGTGCTGCAGGAGGTTCTGTCCGTAGGAAGAACGGTACTTCATGCGGCCGATGAGCTTGACCAGCTCGATATTGAGGCCGTGGATGCCCATGTCGATGCAGGTGCGCTTGCCGGTCTCGAGGATCTCGTCCTCGAGCTGCTTGCTCACCTTGGCCACCACTTCCTCGATGCGGGCCGGGTGGATGCGGCCGTCGATCACCAGCTGGTGCAGCGACAGACGGGCCACCTCGCGGCGCACCGGGTCGAAGGCGGAAAGGAGGATGGCGTCGGGCGTGTCGTCCACGACGATCTCCACGCCGGTCGCGGCCTCGAGGGCGCGGATGTTGCGGCCCTCACGGCCGATGATGCGGCCCTTGACCTCGTCGTTGTCGATCGGGAAGGTGGTGACGGCGTTCTCGATGGCCGTCTCCGTGGCGGTGCGCTGGATCGTGTTGATCACGATGCGCTTCGCCTCGCGGGCGGCGTTGAGACGCGCCTCGTCCATGGTATCGTTGATGTAGGCCTGCGCCTCGCTGCGCGCCTCGGCCTTCATGTTTTCGACCAGCATCTTGCGGGCATCCTCGGCGGACATGCCGGCGATGTTTTCCAGCTCCTTGTTGACCTGCGCGGTCACGCGCTCGCACTCCTCCATCTTGGCGTCCAGCTTGGTCTTGAGGGCGTTGACCTGGCCCTTCTGGGAGTCGAGGTCGTGCTGCTTGCGGTCCAGCTCGCCCTGCTGCTGCTTGAGCTGCCCCTCGCGGGACTTGATATTGTTTTCGCGGTCGCGGAGCTCATTGTTCTTCTTGTTCACGAATTCTTCGTGTTCGCCCTTGAGCTGGAGGAACTTCTCCTTGGCCTGCAGGATCTTCTGCTGCTTGATGCTTTCGGCCTCCAGGTTCGCCTTCTCGACGATGGCGTTCGCGCGTCCTTTCGACGCGGCCCGGCTGACCAGTATATAAATTGCGAGGGCCAACAGGGCTCCTGCAACTGCACTTAGGATATAGTACAAAAACATAGGTTTATATAAAATTAACAGTATCCGTCCTTGCGGGGCAGATACTGTTATAGAAAAAAGCCGTCAGCCGAGCTTTCAGAAAGCCTCTGAATATGATTTGGGCTCCGTGCTGTCCCGGGCTTCCCGTCGTAGCGGGCTTGCCTTCCTCAGCGCGAGTAGACCCGGTTCCGAAGAACTTGTTGTTTTCAGAAGATGGGCCTGACGGCTTATCACTTTCCAATCGCCTCCAGATAGGCGGATACATCTCCCTGGAGCGCCTCCACCTCCTCCACGAGGCGGGACATCTTCTTCTGGGCGGAGAGCTTGCCGGCGGCTTCCTGGATCGCCACGAAGGCCAGCTTGTCCTCCGGGCTGCTGTCCGGGAAGCGGGCGTCGAATTTGGTCATCATCGCAGTCACGTCCGCCGCAGCCAGTCGCATCAGCTGCTCCATCTCCGGGGTGGCAGCGCTGAGGCGGTAGGGTTTGCCCGCGACCTTTAACGTAATGTCCTGTGCCATGTCAACTCTCCAGCAGCTTTATGCATCTGTCAATCTCCCGAATCAGCTTGGCAATCCGCTCCTTGGACTCAGTAGGGTCCCCGGCAGCCTGAAACGCACGCATCAGCTCGAGATTGTCTATCTGTTGGTTCAAATCAGTAATCTGCTCCTTGTATTGAAGGCACTTCTCCTCGCTCGCTGCAAGCCGCCCCGCGAGGTCGTCCGCCCGCTGCCTCTCGGCTTCGTACAGCGCAACCAGCTTGGCTATATTTGACTTGATATCCTCGAGCATCGCAGATGATACCTAAAATACATAGGCAAATATAAACAATTAATCGCAAATCATCAAGGGGTAAAAAAAATGAAGGCCCGCGGACGATGTCACGGGCCTTCGGGAAGAATAATATTTATCTAAAGAGAAATTTATTTCTTCGGGCGGATGATCACGGTGCGGCTCAGCACATCGTTGTTGAAGAAGATCGGATCGACGCCACCGTTGGCGCTGGTCTCGAGCTTGCTGGCAGGGACGCCGAGGCTGATGAGGTAGTCGTAGACCACCTTGGCGCGCTGCTCGGAGAGGGTCTGGTTGCGCTTGACGCTACCGGTCTTCTTGTCGGCGTAGCCGGCGACGGAGAACACAGCGTCGACACCCTTGATGTCCTCAGCATAGAGCTGCAGGCGAGCCTTGTCCTTCTGGGAGAGAACGGCCTTGTTGAGCTCGAAGAAGACAGCGGTGGAAGCAGGGATCTCCTTGTTGATGTACTTCTCGACCTCCTTGATGACCTCCTTCTCGACGACCTTCTCGACGATCTTCGGGTTCTTCTCGGCGTAGTCGCGGGCCAGGGCGTCAGCAGCCTCCTTGGAGAGGTAGCCGGCGGCGGCAGCGGCAGCAGCAGCGCGGGCGAACTTGCCGTGCTTGCCACCGATGGTCCAGATGGCGTTGAGGGTCACGCGGCCGGTGCCCTCAGCCTTGCGGTACTGGGAACCATCACCGAAGATGGACGGGGTGACACCGAAACGGCCTTCGAGAGCGATCTCGAAATCGTTGGTGATGTTGTAGCCAAAACCGAGACCGGCGGTAGCGCCGACATAGGTCTTAAAGCTGTCGTCCTTATTGACGAGGATAGCGCTGCCAGTCTGAGCGTTGGAGTATTTAGAACCATTGGAGCTAAAATTCATAGTCGGACCGACAAAACCATAGACATCGAACTTGGCGAGATCCTCAGCGAAGATGTTGCTGAAGTTGATGATACCATCAAGATTGACCTCACCGAAGAGCTTGTTCTTAACGGAGTAGAGATTACCCATCTGCTCGTAGTTCTCGGCGTTGCCATTCACGGGATCAAGAGTCTGGAAAGGACCACCGATGACGGCGCGCACACCCCAAACCGGAGTGATGTACTTACCGACCATGATGTTGCCATAGAAAGCAGGGGTGTTGAAGCCAGCGTTGTAGACGGAGATGATACCACCACCGACGCCGACGAAAACATCATTCCCCTTATAAGCAGTCTGTGCATTTGCGCTGAACACGCCAGCGGCAAGAGCAATCGACAGAGCAAGAGCTTTGAGTTTCATATCGTTTTACTTTTAAATTCGTTTAACAATCGGAATAAACAGGTCGGGATGGATTACTCGTTGAAGGAGATACCACCACCAGCGTTCGCACCGTTGCCGTGAGCGTCATGGCCATGGCCCTTCTCATAGTGGCCGGCGGCACCCGGGTAAGGGAGCTCGACGAGACCACCGTCGAAGTCGTAGCGGTCATAGGTGACGGAAGCAAGCAGGACGACCTCGTCGGTCAGTTCGCCTTCCTCATCAACCTTGGTAGCGGTGAGCTTGGCGGTAATCGGGGTCTTGTCCTGGTAGACGATGATGTTCCACATAGCCCAGGCGGAGACCTGGAACGGGAAGTCGATCACGCCTTCCTCGAGAGCATCGGCGCACATGGCCTCGACCCACTCGTCGACAGTCGTCTCGACGGAAAGGCCGAAGAGGTAGTCAAGGTAGATAGCCTCCCAACCGGCGTAGTCGTGCTGCTCCACATTGTAGCCAGCGGAGAAACCGTCGATGTAGGGAACCTGGGTGGTACCGGAGAGCATGAACTCGGAGTTGTTGACATACCAGGAGGTGATGTCACCGTGCGTGTAGGCGTGGGTGGCATAGTGGTCGTTGGCGAGGAAGCCGATCTTGGACTCGGTCTCACCATACTCGGACTCCTCGGAGAAGTACCAGCCCTGGAGGGTCTCACCGACGCGGATGCGGGCGGAGAGTTTGGCGACCTGGCCGGCGTGGATGGCAGGAACGGTAACAATCGTGGAAACCGGCTTGATGATCTGCTCACCTTCGGCGGTAAGGGTGATCTCAGTCAGATTGATAGAAACGCTCTCTGCGGCAGAGAACGTGATAGTAGCCTTGTTGCCGTTGTAAGCGACGCTGCTGCCAGGCAGCTGCTCGAAACCGGTGATCTTGTACGTGCCCTCGAGAGCATCGCCATTGAGTTTGACGACCTCAACATCGATCGTGCCCTTGGCACCGGCGAGTTTGAAAGCGGTCTCGATCTGCTCAGGCGTGCAAGCGGCAATGACACCAGCTAACGCAATGAGTGAAAAAAACTTTTTCATTTCTTTAAAATAAATATTAAACGTTAAACTTAATTCCTGTTTTTCTTGCCTCTGGAGGGGTCTCCCACTCCACGGCATACCACTTTACGAAAGACAAATATATCTAACAAAAACCGAAAAACCAAATATTTTCACATTTTTTGGCCGTCCAGGGGGCCCGGAGACCATTATTTCCCAAGCATACTGTTTATATAATAAGGGTTGTAATAGTTCTTGCTTACCAGGTTGTCGGCGGCTTCCGTGCGGAATTCCTTATAGAAATACTGCTCGTTGTTCGCATTGTAATCATAGGTAAGCTGGCCTCCTGTGGTGATGCGTGGCACATATCCGTAGCGGCGCGTGCGGTACGGAGGCAGCGAGATGTGGATGCGGAAGCCGCCATTGGTGTGCGGCTGGGCAAACTTCGGGCGCAGCGACCCGTCGTCGTTGAACAGGAGGCCGCGCTCCGCGTAAAAACCGACGGAGCAATGGCGGAAGTGCCTGACCATCTCGAACTTGAGGCCGTAGTCGCCGTAGAGGAACTTCTGCGCGCGCAGGGTGAACTGCGTCTGCAGGGAGGGGTTGTAGTAGTTGCCGGCAAGGTTCCAGACGAAATCCGGCTCCCAGTAGTAGCGCCACTTGAATCCGACGAACATCGCGCTCGAGACCACACCCAGCTGGGTGTCGATCCAGAAGCGCTCGTTGGGGAACCAGTAGGACGCTTCGAGCGCAGCGCCGAAGCGGTTGCCGGTGAACTGGCCGATGGTGAACTTGCCGAGGATATTGAGGTGCCACGGGTCGCGGAAACGCTGCGAGAGCGAGATGACGCCCGGGTGGACCAGATGATAGCGGTTTTCGTAGAAGTCCGTGAAGACGGGCACGACCAGCTGGTAGGAGAAGCGCGCGCCCGGCCAGAGTTCGACCTCCAGGGCGGGTTTGAGCTCCCACAGGGACTGGTAGACCTGCGTGATGATCAGGTTGATCAGGGAGACCACCGGATAGACGGTGATGTCGGGCTTCAGGGAGGAATTGTTCAGCTTCGGCTGGTTGCGGACGGCGTCCCAGGAGGCGTCCAGGCGCTTGGTGGTATTCCACGCGCCGGTCGCGGGGTCGTAGGAGATCGTCACTTCGGGGATCTTGTGGGCGGTGCCGATGAGCTTGATGGGCTTGGAGGTGTCCAGGCCGCTGCCTTCGAGGATCTGTACTGCACGGGAGAATCCCTCTGCCGGGAGCTTGTAGGCGTCGTTTTCGACGGTGAAGACGGTGAAGTCGGGCGTCTCGAGGGCACGGACGTTGGCGAACCCGGCTTCGACGAGGCGGAGCGCCGCGTCGTCGGCGCGGCCGGCCGCCTGCAGAAGACTGTCGGCGGGATACGCATCCTGGGCCGCCGACACCAGCGGTGTCAGGAGCGGAAGGAGTACGATAAGCCAGGTCAGTTTCTTCATTATTCGAAAATCGAACTTACAAAGTTAATAATTTTTTAGAACTTCCGACGTGTCCAGCTTGAGGGAACCGCGATTTACCTGGTAGGTGTCGTGCCGGACAGGACCCACGCCCGCGGCGTACCAGCTCTTGGAGACCGTGTCGCGGTTGCGGCCCAGGCCGCGTTCGACCTTGTGTTCGCGGATCACGATGCAGTCGAACTCCCCTGCCGGCACGCGGATGCGCTCGCGGCCCAGGACTTCGCGCCCAGTGATGTCTATGGTGTGGACCATCATGCCCGTCCGGACGGAGCAATGGGCGTCCGGGAGGCGGTCGCCGGGCTTGGCGTCGGCCGGGATCTCGGCGTAGCCCGTCTCGACCCGCTGCGCAGCGTTGGGGAACATGTTGTGGAGGACGGCCTGCAGCGCCGCGCCGAGGTCCTGGCGGACGGTGCCGTCGGCGGTGACGGTCGTGGCCATCGGGGCGGCGCCGCCGTAGAGCGGCTTGCCGCCCGGGCCGCGGAGCGTCATGTCGAATTCGACGACGCGGTCCGTGCCTTCCGCGCGCACGCGCTTATATTGCATGGTGGTGCTCCGCTCGAAACGGCCGTTGGAGGCTTTGTGGCGTTCGTACACGAGGGTGCGGCCGGGCTGCATGCAGATATACGGCTCTCCGGCCCGGGCGATGAGGCCCGCGAACAGAAGCAAGGTTGCCAGAAGAAAACGCTTCATTCCGCAAAGATGCGAAAAAATGGCCGCAATTCTGCCACGCAGACCTTTTTTTTGTATCTTCGCGCAGATTATAAACCAACCAGTATCCTCACATGAACCGCTCCCGCATCCTCTTCCTGTGCGCCGCGGCGCTGCTCGCACTGCCGACTGCCGCGCAGACGCTCGACGTCAACCTGTCCAGACCCGGCGCCAGCATCCAGCCGACCATGTACGGCATTTTCTTCGAAGACATCAATTTCGCCGCCGACGGCGGGCTCTATGCCGAGCTGGTCAAGAACCGCTCTTTCGAGTTCCCGCAGGACGCCCTGCAGGGCTGGACGCCTTTCGGGCGCGTGGCCGTGCGGGACGACGGTCCGTTCGCGCGCAATCCGCACTATGTGCGCCTGTCCGACCCCGGGCACGCCCAGAAATGGACCGGCCTGGACAACCACGGATTCTTCGGCATCGGCCTGCAGGCGGGCGCGACCTACCGTTTCAGCGTGTGGGCGCGCGTGCCCGAAGGGGGCAGCGCGACCCTGCGCGTCGAATTCGTCGACCCGGCTTCGGCGGGCGAGCAGCAGGCTTTCGCCCAAGAGCGCGTCGTGGTCGCTTCGCGCGAATGGAAGCAGTATGAGGTGGTGATGACCGCCGGCCGGACTGACCCGAAGGCCACGCTGCGGATCTTCCTCGAGAGCCGGGGCGTCGCCGTGGACCTCGAGCACGTCTCCCTCTTCCCGACGGACACCTGGATGGGACACCGCAACGGCATGCGCAAGGACCTTGCCCAGGCGCTCGCCGACCTGCACCCCGGCGTCTTCCGCTTCCCGGGCGGCTGCATCGTCGAAGGCACGGACCTGGCGACCCGCTACAACTGGAAAGACAGCGTCGGGCCGGTGGAGAACCGCCCGCTCAACGAGAACCGCTGGGAGTACACCTTCACACACCGTTTCTACCCCGACTATTTCCAGAGCTACGGCCTGGGCTTCTATGAGTTCTTCTGCCTCAGCGAGGAGATCGGCGCCGAGCCGCTCCCGATCCTGAGCTGCGGCCTGGCCTGCCAGTTCCAGAATGACGACCCGGCCGCCCACGCTCCCGTGGACGGGCTGGAGCCTTATATCCAGGACGCGCTGGACCTGATCGAATTCGCCAACGGCGGCGCCGACACGCCGTGGGGCGCCGTCCGCGCACAGATGGGCCACCCGGCGCCCTTCAACCTGAAGTTCATCGGCATCGGCAACGAGCAGTGGGGTCCGGAGTACCCGGAGCGCCTGGAGCCGTTCGTCAAGGCGCTTCGCGCCGCCCATCCCGAGATCCGCATCGTCGGCTCGGCCGGGCCGGACTCCGAAGGCGCGCAGTTCGACTACCTCTGGCCGGAGATGCGCCGCCTGCAGGCCGACTATGTCGACGAGCACTACTATCGTCCCTATGCCTGGTTCCTGAGCCAGGGCGCCCGCTATGACAGCTACGACCGGAAGGGTCCGAAGGTCTTTGCGGGAGAATACGCCTGCCACGCGCAGGGGCGCAAGGTCAACCACTTCTACGCCTCCCTGCTCGAGGCGGCATTCATGACCGGCCTCGAGCGCAACGCCGACCTGGTCCACATGGCCACCTACGCCCCGCTCTTCGCCCATGTGGAGGGCTGGCAGTGGCGCCCCGACCTGATCTGGTTCGACAACCTGCGCTCCGTGCGCAGCGCCAGCTGGCACGTCCAGGCGCTGTATTCCGAGTTCCGCGGCCAGCAGGTCCTGCGCACCACGCTGGACGGCGCCTTCGTGACCGGCGCCGAGGGGCAGGACGGACTCTTCGCCAGCTCCGTGCTGGACGGAGACAGGATCTACGTCAAGGTGGTCAACACGGCCGACGCGCCGCGGACCCTCACGCTCAATTTCTCCGGGCTGAAGAAGAAGCGCAGCGTCAACCCCGTCGAGCGGGTGCGCTTCACCACCGACAGACTCTACGAAGACAATACCCTGGATGCGCCCGAGCAGATCGTACCCGTCCGCGAGGCCCTGTCCGACGCCGCGGAGATCACCCTGCCCGCCTGCTGCTTCGACATCTATGTATTCACGCTGAACTCGAGCAAGAAGTAATATGAAGAAAATCATCGCCACCCCCGAGGCCCCCAAGGCCGTCGGCCCCTACTCCCAGGCCGTGGAGCTCAACGGCACGCTCTACGTTTCCGGCCAGCTGCCGGTCGACCCCGCCACCGGCAAGATGGCCGAAGGCATCGAGGCCCAGACGCGGCAGGCACTGCGCAACATCGGCGCCATCCTCGCGGCCGCCGGGCTCGGCCACGCCGACATCGTCAAGACCACGGTCCTGCTCGCCGACATCGCCGACTTCGCCGCGATGAACGCCGTCTACGCCGAGTTCTTCCCCACCGACAAACCCGCGCGCGTCTGCTACCAGGTGGCGGCGCTGCCGCTCGGCGCCCGCGTCGAGATCGACGCCGTCGCCGGCCGCTAGCTCCGCTTTTTCGCTCGCCGGGCACGTTTAACCCCCATTTTGTGCCCGGCAGCACTGAACTGGCCGGGCAGCCACCTCGCTTGTCGGCAACGGGCGTCCGTCCCGAGCCCCCAGAGCTCGGGGCGGACATCGCCCGTCACCGCCGGACGCAACGTCCGGCGGTGGTT
>JAEEGK010031765.1_pt1 | contig 10385 bp, 9 predicted proteins | sample 8958771 | NCBI WGS metagenome assembly JAEEGK01 (sample SAMN16246547, study PRJNA631951) | gut metagenome | biome: gut microbiome; feature: rumen; material: SC-attached | host: Bos | place: Iran: Karaj | collected 2018-10 | reverse complement strand
CCCGTTCGGCGTCATCCGCGAAGAAGAATTCAGCCCCGTCAAGAACGCCGAAGGCAATGATTCCCCGAAAACCGCACGCACGATGATCGGCAAGCTCCACCGCGACTGGCTCCGCAAGGCGCACGTGAAAATCGACGAGAAAAAGCTTTACGAGATTTCCCCGACCATCAGCTACGCCGGCGAAGGGCTCAAGCAAAGCGTATTCGACCGCGAACTCGGAAGAAACATCCTGGAATTCGAGGAAAATTAACGCCTTCGTCGCAGTAGGCAGTAGGCGGTAAGAAGTAGGATTTGTCATCCTGAGCGAAGTGTAACGAAGTCGAAGGATCCAGTCATTTTTCAAACGCACAAATGGGAATGCGCCGATTCAAGGTCATAACATACAAGTTCCAAATCAACATTCTGCTGCGTTTGCCGGATGCGTTCTACGCCATCCTTTTCGCCGTTGTTTTTCCGATATACAAGGCGCTCCACAAGAAGCGCGCTTATGGACGCGTCGAAAAGCACTTGGCAGCAGCGAAGGAATATGCCGCAAAAGTTTACGCAAAAAAAATGCGCGCCGTCCCCTATAACGATTCCGCACTTTTTACAGTTACCCCCCGCGACACGTTCCGTGGCATTTTCTGGAACGCCCTAGAATCCTACCGCGGACTCGCCCGATTCAGCAAAGTCGAACGCCAAATCGTCTATGAAAACGAGCACGTCATCCGCGAAGCCATCGCCGAATGCGCCAAGCAAAACGCCCCCATCGCAGGCATCAGCATCCACCAAGGCGCGTTCGAACTCATGCACAGAGCGCTCTGCCGCTACAGCGAACACGTCCACCTGATTACCGATTCCGTTGGCGACCCAGCATTCCGCGATGTGCTCCAGGAACTCCGCAGCGATCCGTACCTTACCGAATACCACCCCGACGAAACAGGCCGCCTTATCCGCGAACTCTTCCGCACCAAAGGAATCCTCGCCATGGTCGTCGATCAAGGCAAACACACCAAAGGGAACACGGTATCGCTATTCGGCTGCCCCAGCACGCTCTATTTACGCCTCCCGCAAAAAATAAACGAAATGGGCGCAGGCATCGTCACCTTCCGCACCTGGACAGAATACGCAAACAGCAGAACCCGCGATAGCCACAGCCGCAAACAGCGCATCGTCATCCGCTTCGAGAGATACTACCCGCCCAAGTACGACGTAACGCACAAGCCCCCTGAAATCAGCTTCAAGGATAAATACGCCCGTTCCACAAGCGAAAGCCCGCTCGTCACAGGGATTGCACGCGAAGTCGAGACATGGATAGCCGACCACCCGGAGCAATGGAGCTGGAACTACCACGGGAATTTTACTAAATTTACATAGCCCTTTACAAAAGCAAGGTGTCCTCGAACTTTAAACAATAAAGTTTACGTTCGGAAGAGCATAAGTAATTATATCAAAAAAATGAATTTTGCAGAAATCAAAAACAAACTGATTGGAGGTTCTCAAAGAACTGCAACCGTCAAGAAAAACATTTGGGGATCGTTGGTCATTAAAGGGGTCAGCATTTCAACATCCTTTTTGCTCGTCCCCATGACCATTGGGTATGTTTCTGCAGAAATATATGGACTTTGGCTCACAATTTCTTCAATCCTCTATTGGATTACCTATTTTGATGTTGGAATCACACATGGACTAAAAAACAGATTGAACGAATGCTTGGCGCGGAAGGACTATGCAAAAGGCAAAAGCCTAGTTTCTACTACCTACGCCATATTGTTCGCCATATTTGTACCTCTTTCAGCATTGCTAATAGGTATAACGCCCCTTATCGATTGGTGCGGAATTCTAAACGTTGACCCGTCCTATCAAGAAATTCTCATCAAAACAATACGAGTACTTTTTGTGTTTATCGCCTTGCAGATGATTGTAGGCGTTTTTGGAACCGTAGTATCCGCCTATCAAAAAACAGCATTATCCAGCTTATTTTCTGTTCTAGGTCAAATCAGTGCTCTCTGCATTATCGGACTAATGACGCATTTTGTAGAGCCATCGTTGCTAAATTTGGTATTCGCCTACTCCGTAATGCCCATAGTCATCGTCTTCACCGCTTCGATTATCTTTTTTAAGACTAGCATGAAGGAAGTCGCCCCATCGATAAAAGCAATCAGTACGGCATACATCAAAGACCTTTGGGGACTTGGTTTCAAGTTTTTCATTATCCAGATACAAATGATAGTACTTTTCCAATCCACCAATATGCTCATCTCCCATATTGCCGGTCCCGAATCCGTCACACAATATAACATCGCCTATAAACTACTGAACGTCGTTGTAATGGTTTATACAATCATCCTAAATCCCTTATGGCCTGCTTTTACAGACGCATATACAAGAAAGGACTATGCCTGGATGAACAACACATACAACAAGATGAGAAAAGCATTTTTACTCCTTAGCCTGATGATTAGCATTATCGTCATCTTCTCGCCATTTTTAATCAAGCTATGGGTAGGCGACAAAGTATCCGTGCCATTCGTACTTACTATTTCAATAGCCATCTATACACTTATTCATTGCTGGGATACTTTACAAGTAGTCCTCATTAACGGTACAGGAAAAATTAAATTACAGTCCTATGTTATAATAATAGGATTAGTTCTCCATATACCATTATCATTATTTCTTGGAAAATATATAGGAATCATCGGAGTCATTGCGTCCATGTCAATAATAAATTTCATCTACGCATGTTTCTTTACACCTCAAATTCGCAAAATTTTAAATAACACCGCAACAGGAATCTGGAATGAATAATAAATTTTAATAATCCACTTTATGATTAAAATCCACGAAAATTTTTTCTATCGCAAATACGAATACTTCTATCTATTCGTAATGGTGATTTATATGGCGCAGATGGTGCCCGAGACAAGCCGCATGGCAGGCAACCTCTCTGGTAATCCTATACCTTTTCTCATTCCAATCGTTTTAACAGCAGTCCTAATTTACCGGAATCCAATTAATTTTTTTCACGGGAAACTATGGGCTCTCGTAGCCGTTATGCTATGCTGGACAGTCGCAATCTGTTATAAATTCCACGATTTCAGTTCTAGCAATCTTTCCTTTTATTTTTTTCTGTTTTACGCCATTTTTATAGCATTCATCCATATCAGGGTCTATGGTCGCGACTTATTCCCCCTTTACGAGCACATCATGGTCGTACTAGCGTCAATCAGCTTGGTGCTATGGGGAATAACCATAATTCCCGGTTTTAGATCACTATTTCAACTGTTTCCCAACACAGTTCACGGAAACAATGTTCTATACCTGTACCACAGTCTGGATCCATCCATAGGGCATGCTATCGGTTTTTTCGTCCGTAACGCAGGATGTTCTTGGGAACCGGGACGTTTTGCAATAATGCTTGTACTTGCGATACTCGTCAACCTAGCCCGCAAAGGTATCACATTCCAAAATAATAAAAACATCATCATTTTACTTTTAGCACTCGTTTCAACGTTTTCGACAACGGGTTATAGCATAACTATTTTGCTCTATTCTATTTTTTGGTTCGATAAATTAGAACTAAAGAAAATCTTCGCATTTTTCCTCATAGCTCTTCCATGTGCTTTATCCCTCTTTTCTTTAGACTTTATGGGAGGAAAAATTCAAGATAGGGCTAAATTTGGAGAACGAGCAAAAGAAAGAATGATACAGATTAATTACTACGAAGAAACAAGAGGTAATGAGTACATAGCATCGATAGACCGCTTTGAGTCTGCAAATTTTGAATGGATGAACTTTTTATACGACCCGTTGCTAGGATATGGAAGAAACATGGACAACAGTTGGTTTAGAAGAAATATTTCGAGCAACTACACTCTATCAGGAGGCCTTGTAAAAATACCCAGTCAATACGGGATTTTTGTTGGAACATTTCTCTATCTTCTTTTAATATATTCATCCATCACGGCTAAAAACACTTATTTAAAAAAACATAAATTTTCTTTAGCAATAGTGTTGACGCTCTCTTCCATATCATACCCAATTTTCTGCATCCCTGTTTATACAGCATTTTGGCTATACGGTTTATTTTGCTTCAAATAAGGAAAAATCCATTTTTTTCGATTAAGTGAACGGTCAAAAAATGAAAAAAATATGCTTATTATTATCGGATATTTGGTTCTTCATTAAGAACTGGCGATATCTATTGAAACGCCTTCACCAAGAACACCCCAACCGAAAAAAATTCGGAGCTATGCCGCCTCACAGCACGATTGCTTACCCTTGCCATATAGGGAGAATCCACAACCTCTTTGTCGAGGATTATGTCAAAATCCGTTATGGATTTACGATTATCAACGCAGAGAAAGAATCCGTTTACATAAAAAAATACACCGAAATAGCGCCTAATGTGACAATCGTAACAAACAACCATAGGTCAACAGTATCTGTCCCGCAAGTCATTTTGGGAGAAAGCCATATCAACGACAAAACCGCCGATGTCGTTATCGGAGAAGATGTTTGGATAGGAACGCGAGCGACCATACTGGCAGGCGTAACACTTGGACGAGGATGTATCGTAGGAGCAAACGCTCTAGTCAACAAGCCCGTTCCTCCATACGCATTAGTCGCAGGAATACCCGCAAAAATCATTGGTGTAAAATTTTCTCTTTCTGATATAGAAAAACATGAGGAAGCCCTATACCCGCCCAATGAACGCACATCTCATGAAGAATTAGTCTCACTGTTTGAGACCTACTATAAAGACAAAAAAATATATGGTTGTTCTGAACCACTAACCGAAGAACAAAAAGAATCAGTTCAAAAGTTTAAAAGGTATCGAGGACTTTTCATCTGATTTTTATAATTAAGTTATGGAACTTTATTTTTATACAAATCAAACATTTCCTTATGGAATGGCTGCGGCAAGACGAACGCAGAGCTACCTTAAAGGTCTCAAATCTGCGGGAGATAAAGTCAAAGTCGTCTGTACAAGCAGAGTCTTTAATAAGGAAGATAATGACGATTTGCCCGAAAAAGGCCTGTATGAAGGTATTCCTTATTGTTATGTAAGCGGCAAATACAAACATCCTAAATGGAATAAGCTTATGCGGGGATTAGACTGGAAAGTACTTGATCCAATCCGCACCTTTTTTTATTCCTTAACACACATTCAAAAAGGAGATGCTGTATTTGTATATCTTTATCCCATTTTCTTACAGACTCTAATTCTTTTAGCAGCAAAGATAAAAGGCGCAAAAATAATCAAAGAAACCTGCGAGCACCCTGGTTCATTCAGAATGCGCCATAGATTTCGCAAATTACTTGATTGGTTTGAATTTAAATTGCTCATGCCCCAATATGATGGTTTTATTGCAATATCACAAAGCCTAGAGGACTTTGTTAATAAATACAAAAAAGCATCTGCCAAAGTCATCCGCATTCCCATATTAGTTGATCCAAAACCTTATAACATAGACTTTTCCAACATACAATCCCCATTTAACGTTCCATACATTATCCATACCGGAACAATGCACGAGCAAAAGGATAGCATTTCAAAAATACTTTATGCATTTGCAAGATTAAAGCAAGAATATAAACCACCATGCAAATTGGTTTTTACGGGAAAACAATCAGACCCGATAAAATGCAAATACAAAGACTTGATTGAGCAACTTGGACTCACCGATGATGTAGTCCTGATGGGGTATGTCAGTGACGAAGAAATTCTAAAGATACAACACTTCGCCGCATTTTCTGTCATTTACAAGTCAGATAATCTGCAAACCCGAAACTGCTTTCCGACAAAATTGGGTGAAATCTTAATGAGTCAGGTTCCTGTCATCACAACAACCATTGGTGATGCAAAGCAATATTTGGAATCGGGAGTGAGTGCATATCTTTTTAATGAAAATGACGAGAATCAGCTTGTTCAATACATGCAAAGAATCCTTTCGAATCCTCAGGAAGCCCATGTTATAGCACAAAGAGGACACGAAGTCGCTATAAATTCATTCAACCCTATCGCCCAAGGAAAAAGATTCTCCGAATTTATACATGCATTGTACTAAGCATTGGATACAATAATTTATGAAAATTTTTAATAGCAGATATTTTAATTTAAATTTTTCTGATTTAAGCACCTATAGAACTCAATTGATGGGCGTGGCTGCATTATTGATTATAGTGTGTCATATGAATATATATCGTGTTTTAATGCCTCAAATTCTAGCACATATATGTTGTTATGGCATGTGGGGCGTTGATATGTTCTTATTCTTGTCCGGTTTAGGCCTCTATTACTCATTAAGTAAAAAAAATTTAAATAATAAAAATGATTATTTATCTTTCTACAAGAAAAGATTCTACAGAATCTTTGTACCTTATTTTATGATTTATATACCATACTGTTTAATATTCACCTTATTAGAGCAGTATTCTATAAAAGAGAGCATTCTTTGTTTAACTACACTTGAATTTTGGTTATTCCATAGAGGGGCTTGGTTCATTTCGCTTATAATTATTCTTTATCTCATTTCACCTTTTTTATACAAATTACTTTCAAAACAACATAAATGGATATTTACTATTGGGATTATAGCGGTTATAGCGGTTCTTCGCTCCATCACTCTAGAAAATACAGCTCCTACAAGTGTATTATACAATGTACAACTAGCATTAGGTCGTGTTCCTAGTTTTATCTTAGGTTTAACCATTGGAAGCTATTGTAAAGAAGGGAAGCAAATATCAACACCATACACACTTTTAATTTTATGCATTAGCATCAGTGCATCGAAAATTTTCAATGTATGGGATTACCCATGGCTGATTACACCGACCCTTCTATACATATCTCTATTCATAATAACGCTATTGAAAGGCTCATGGATTGACAAATGTCTTACTTTTGTAGGAAAAATGTCTCTAGAATCCTATTTAACCCACATCACTCTTATAGACATTCTTAAAGTATTGATTCCAGCGTATATTTATTCACCTATTTTCTATGGTAAATACCTAGAATATGCTATAATAATAGTTGTTGGTTTATTACTGGCATATTATGTTCATAACGCTGCAAAAAAAATTTTGTCAAAAATTTTAGGTTCTACACTCTGATTACAACATGAAACAGCAAAAGAAAAAAGTCCTCATTTTCGTTCCCGGCGGAGTCGGCGGCGCAGAACGCATGACACTTACCATTGGAAGCATGCTTCCTCGGGATGAATACGAGGTCAAGTTCGTTGTAATCGGGAGATTGCGGAACATCTACAATATTATGCCCAGGGGCTATAATGTCGATTGCATACCTGTTCTTAATAGATACGCTTTTTCGACTTTGCGTATTTGGTGGAAAATAATACGAGAAAAGCCTGATATCGTTTTTACCTCGCAAGTGGCGTACAACCCTCGCGTCATTATCGCTGCAAAATTAGCGGGTCGCAAGGTCATCGTCCGCAGTTCAGGCATGCTCAGCGATTATCCGAAAACAAAATTGTTAAAGGTCAAGCTAACATATCCTTTTGCAGATTTGCTTATCGCACAGCAAGACGACATGCGAGAGGAGATGATTCGGTTATTGAAGGTCAAACCTCAAAAGGTAAAAACACTCCATAACCCTCTTGACTATGCCCATATAGATTCTTTAAGCAATGAGCCCTCGCCATATCCCGAAAACGGAAGCGCAAATTTTGTACAGGCCGCCAGAATAAACTACAGCAAAGCGCAAGATATCGGAATCAAAGCTTTTGCATCAGTTCAAAAGAGCATTCCCAACGCCCATCTATATTTCGTAGGCAGCTACGATGAAAAAAGCGACTACTACCAATCTCTTTGCAAGCTTATCAATGAATTCAATTTGCACGATCGCGTTCATTTTGTCGGATATGACAAGAATCCATTCCGATGGGTGAAGAATGCGGACTGTTTCGTTTTTCCATCACGAGCAGAAGGCCTCCCGAACGCCTTGATAGAAGCTTCATACCTTGGAGTTCCATGCGCAGCCACCCGTTGCCTCAACATCATAGACGACATCATCAAAAACGGGCAAAACGGTTATGTTGTTAATGTGGATGATGTGGAAGGTTTGACCCAAGCAATGAAGGATGCGATAAAACTAAAGAACTGTACTATGTATTACAAGCCAGGAACACAAAAAGAAATTTCAAATCTTTTTGATTAAAAAGGTCAAATATCATGAGACAAATAAAAGACATTTCTGAAGCACATCAAATATTGCTGAATATCGCTAAAGAATTCGACAAAGTCTGCAAAAAAAATGACATTCCTTATTACATGCTCGGAGGAACAATGCTTGGAGCCGTCCGGCATAAAGGTTTTATCCCTTGGGACGACGACATGGACTTTGGCGTTCCCCGCCCGTATTATGACAAACTCGTAGGAGCTCTAGAACGAGATTTGCCCCATCCTTATCGTTGCAACACCTATAAGAATAATCCGGGGGTAACCTCCGCTATTTTAAAAATTGATGATAGCAGGACCATCGCAGACGACCCTCGGGTCAGACTTGCACTTGACAAGCAGATAGGCCTTAATATTGACATATTCCCATTGGACTACTGCAATGCTGATGACGAAATCCTAAAAACAATTCATCAGAAAATGCACACATACCAAACCGTCTATGTGAGAAACGAAAAAAGAACTGTTTGGAAAAATGCCATAAAGATACTCCTATCCGCCATTTGGCCTATATCCAGAGTGGAAATGCTTGACAGAATACATCGAAAACTGAGTGAGGTAAAAGCGGGGCCAATACTGGCAAATGTATTTGGCGTATGGGGAACTAGAGAATTTATTCCCGTGGAATGGTATGGAGAAAAAGTCCTCTATCCTTTTGAAGACACCGAATTTTATGGGATAAAAGAATTCGATAAATACTTAACCAAATTGTATGGCGACTATATGACTCCGCCAAAAGGCGACAAACACCGTCACCTTGATTCTTTTTACTGGAAAGAATGATATATTCTACAATTAGCCACAAAAAGTCCCTATGAAAAGTAAAAAAGTTTTAGTTGTAGCGACATCACGCAAAACACGAGGCGGAATAACATCGGTGGTAAAAGCCCATGAAACCGGGGAACAATGGAAAAAATACCATTGCCGATGGATTGAGACTCATAGAGATGGAGCCGCGTGGAGAAAGCTGGCATATTTAATTAAAGCCTTTGCACAATTCGCACTTCTAATTCCATTTTACGACTTAGTGCACATCCATACAGCCGATGCTTCATCGGCAACAAGAAAATGGATATTCGCTTGTTATGCAAAATTATTCAGGAAAAAATTACTTGTACATGTCCATTTAGCCAATGAGCAAAGTTTGCTTGATTCCAATGTCAATCAGCGACTTCTCAAGCTGTTACATTTAGCAGACAATATCATAGTCCTTTCACCTCAATGGAAACGCAATCTATTGCAAGTCATGCCTGAAGCAGAGAATAACACGTATGTACTTTACAATCCATGCATGCCTGTACATCGCGACAAATCAATTACCAAAAAGAAACAAATATTGCTAGCCGGAACTATCTGCCGCCGCAAAGGATACGACACTGCCCTCAAGGGTTTTTCCCTTATTGCTAAGAAATATCCCGACTGGAAAATCGTCTTTGCAGGGAATCCCTATTTGCTAGAAGGATTCGACGAATTGGAAGATGGCAAACGTCTAGCCAAAGAATATGGGATTGAAGAACAGGTCGAATGGCTTGGATGGATTAGCGGGAAAAATAAAGAACGCGTATTTAACGAGACTTCAATATATTGTTTAGCATCTGTTGGAGAAGGATTCCCCATGGCGGTCTTGGACGCCTGGGCTTATGGATTACCTTGCGTAGTAACACCTGTAGGAGGAATCCCCGATTTAGTTAAAGATGGCGAACAGGGGCTTCTTTTCCCTGTTGGCGATAGTGCAAAAATGGCTGAAGCATTGGACAAAATGATGGGGAACGAACATTTGAGAGAACACATAGTCTCTCAGACCGACAAACTAGTCGCGAACACATTGAACATCAAGGAAATCAGCCATCAACTGGAAAACATATATCAATCAATATTACCATAGGTCTCCAAAACTACAAAACGACCAGTTAATGTCAAAAGGATAAAACAGAGCATGGAAACGAAAAAAATATCCATAGTCCTCCCCTGTTATAATGTAGGCAAATATATTCGACGTGGACTAGACTCCATCTTGGCGCAAACCTTACAAGAATGGGAAGCGATTTTGGTGGATGACGGAGCAACCGACGATACAGGAAAAATCTGCGACGAATATGCAGCAAAAGACAATCGTTTCCACGTTGTCCACACAAAGAACCAAGGGGTGGTAAAAGCGCGTAACACAGGGATGCAATACGCCCAAGGAGAACTGCTATACT
>JAEEGK010031761.1_pt1 | contig 10387 bp, 9 predicted proteins | sample 8958771 | NCBI WGS metagenome assembly JAEEGK01 (sample SAMN16246547, study PRJNA631951) | gut metagenome | biome: gut microbiome; feature: rumen; material: SC-attached | host: Bos | place: Iran: Karaj | collected 2018-10 | reverse complement strand
CTTGAGGATTATCAGAATAACCTTAACCGCCAGGTATACGACAAGGTTACAAAGATTAATGAATACGGAAAACAGCTTGTTGAATTAAACGACAAGATAAGACAGATAGAGATTACCAACACAAGAATCAACAACCTTGAAGTCAACGAGAGAGCAAATGACCTCAGAGATACCAGAAATGCCATTCTGGACGAGCTTTCAAAACTTTGCGACATCACCTTTGAGGAAGCCATCGACACCAACGTGTCCGTACAGATTGAAGGAATTGATTTTGTAAAAATGGACCGCTTCTTTGAGATCGGTCTTGATGTAGATGAGACCACGGGTTTTTACACACCATACTGGCCCCAGAATGCTCACTACAGAGTTATGGCAGACGGTTCCAAACAGTATGACATAAGAAATGCGGAAGTCTTTGATTTTTCAAGAGAGATTTCATCGGATCTTGATACGGATATAGGTGAGCTTAAGTCCATCCTTCTTGCAAGAGGTGACCACAGAGCCGACTATACAGATGTTAAGGATGCAAACTATAACTCAACGGTTTCTCAGTCCATAGTAATGAACGTTCAGGGCGAGTTCGACCAGATGGTGCACAACATCGTAACCGCCATTAACGACATTATGGCCAAGACCGATTACATGAAGGATGTTAACGGCGAACCCCTTCAGATGTTTAAGAAGATTACCACCGACGGCTACGTTATGGATACCGACCCCGCAAGCCCTACTTATAACCAGTGGGTGTTAAAGCCGGAGGACGAGAATTACAAGGACAGCCTCTACACCGTTAAGAACCTTATGATTAACGTAACCCTTCAGCAGAATCCCGGAAGGCTTAGCTTTAGAACCGAGGATCAAAGAATCGACTACGATACTGCTGAAGCGTTGAAGCTGGCTTTCACTGAAGAGAAATACAATCTTAACCCTAATGTAAAGAAAACAGTTAACTTTATTGACTACTACCAGGATCTGGTGGCTCAGGTTGCAAACTCAGGCTACGTTTACAGAGCCTTCGCAACCAACCAGGAAGCAACGGTTGAAGCAGCATCCTACGCAAGAGAGCAGGTTGTGGGTGTTGCCTCCGATGAGGAACTTTCCAACATGATTCGCTTCCAGAATGCTTACAACGCAAGCTCCCGATACATCAATGTCATCGACGAGATGCTGGAGCATTTGATCGATAAACTCGGGTAAGAAAGGAGTATCGAATGCCTTCACAATTCTTTGGATTAAATATCGCATATACAGGCTTGCTTGCTTCAAATGCAGCCTTGAATACAACTTCAAATAACATTGCGAACGTATCTACTGAGGGTTATTCCCGTCAGGAAGTTAAGCAGCAGGCATCAAATGCCCTTCGTGTATTCCAGAAGTACGGCTGTGCAGGTGCGGGCGTTGATACCCTTGCTATCGAGAGAATTCATGATGACTTCTATGATAATAAGTACTGGAACAACAGAGCCCTTACAGGTGAGTACTCCGACAAGGCTTATTATATGAAGCAGATTGAGAACTACTTCAACGACGGCGGCAAGGAGAACCCCGGTTTTACCACAATCTTCAACTCCATGCAGGTTTCTTTGCAGGAAGTAATGAAGAATGCCGAAAGCGTTACCACCAAGGCTCAGTATGTAAGCTCAATGTCAAGCTTAACCGAGTACTTTAACAATATGTACGGCAACATGCAGAAACTCCAGAAGGACGTCAATGCAGAGATTAAGTTAAAAATCGACGAGATCGACTCTATAGCTGCAGAGGTAGCTTCCATCAATAAGCAGATTAACGTTATTGAAATGGGTGGCGGACATGCCAACGAGCTTAGAGACAGAAGAACTCTTCTTATCGATCAGCTTTCAGAAATCGTTGATGTGGAGACTCAGGAAATCCCCATCAGAGATACCAACTATCCCGACAGAGTAACCGGTGCCAACAGATACATCGTTACCATCGCAGGCGGTCAGACTCTCGTTGATGATTCCGAGTACAACACCCTTACATGTATTGCAAAGAAGGGTTATGAGAAAGTTAACCAGTCCGATATTGACGGACTTTACGATGTATATTGGGAGAACAATCAGAAGTTCGACCTTCACAACGCAGCCATGGGTGGAGCCTTAAAGGGCCTTGTAGCTGTAAGAGACGGTAACAACTCCGAGAACTTCGCCGGTCGCGTAATCGGTACCGGAGAGACTACCCTTCAGGTTAAGAACCTGGAGACCGGTGTTATGGAGGACAAGCAGTTTGACACCGTTACAGTAAGCGTTACAAATGAGTACCTTAAGGACTTAAACAAGTGTAACCTTTCTGACATGGGAGGTATCATCAGACTCGGAAATAACCTTTACTACTATGACTCATGGTCAGTAACAAAGAACACTTCGGGAGATTACGAGTATACATTTGTTATCTCCGATGAAAAAAAGAACACCCAGAAGCTTACCAACGACCGTGTAGGTATGGAAGCATCCATCGGAACAGCCATCGATTACCAGGGCATTCCTTATTATATGGAACAGATGAATGAGTGGGTAAGAACCTTCTCACAGCATGTAAACGATATCCTTAACAATGGATATGACAAGTATGGCAACCCCGGTTACAACTTCCTTACAGCGGATCACAATACAGATTCCGACCAGTATAACTTCAAGGTTGGTATCAGACTTGACGGTGACCACACAGGAACCTTCAATCAGGGCGTTAACGCCACTGACGATGATACATTATCAAGCTATTACTGGATGACTGCAGGAAACTTCAATGTAAATGCATCCTTCATCAACGATGCAGACCTTCTTGCCACCAGAAACGTAAACAGCAACGGTAAGGACGACTACAGCACAGTTGAGGACCTTTACAAGATGTTCTCAGATAAGGATCAGATGAGCTTCAGAGGCTGTTCTGCTTCAGAGTTCCTTGAGTGTATCCTTTCAGACGTGGCACTTAATGCTTCCAAGGCAAACACTTTTACCAAGAGCTATACAGACATCTCAACAGCCATCAACAACCAGAGAATTTCCATCTCCGGCGTTGACGAGGATGATGAGGCTGTAAACCTTGTAAAATACCAGAACGCTTACAACCTGGCTTCAAAGATGATTCAGACCCTCACCGAAGTTTACGACCGTCTGATTCTCTACACCGGAGTGTAAACGAATAGTAGAAAATAAGCCGTTTCAGGTATTAAGAAACAGCTGATTTTACCCGATACATTTATTAGCACACGGACGTGCAAATAATCGCAGGGACGCGGTCCACATTTCCTTAGGGGGACCGATATGAGAATTACTAACAGAATTATCCGTAACAACTCATTAAGCAATATCAATACCAACAAGACATATCAGGACAAATTAAATACACAGATGTCAACTCAGAAGAAGATTGACCGTCCTTCGGATGATCCCGTTATCGCTATCAGGGCGCTGAGACTTAGAAGCGACGTTACTGAGGTGACACAGTATTACAGCAAGAACATCCCCGATGCCGAGAACTGGCTTTCAGTAACCGAGGGTGCTCTTGGCAACCTTGCGTCTGTGGTTACAGACATGCAGGCTCAGTGCACAAAGGGCTCCAGCGGCGAGCTCACAAGCACCGACAGAAAAATCATACTCGAGAACCTCAAGGCACTTCGCGACGAGGTTTACGCTACAGGGGATGCGGACTACGCAGGCCGTTATATTTTCACGGGCTACAGGACGGATGTCTCCCTTTCTTTTGGCAAAGATACCAATCTTAAGTACACCCTTACAGAGCAGAAGAACAGCAGTTATATCGATGATATGAAGTTTGTAAAAACCACTGATTCTACTCTCGGGGACAAGGACCTTTTCGACATCAACGAGACAAACTATACAACTTATATAGATGAAACTGACCCTGCCAATGTGAAGGAGTTCACCGAGCAGGACATTCAGGCTATGGAGTACCACAGAATCAGACTTGATTATGTGGATATTGACGGCGATACAATGCCTGAAATCGGATATAACCTTGTTAAAGATACAAATGGAAAAATCGTTGCCGGCGAAACCATTCCCGGCGCAACTTACGACGTATACAAGGTTATGAATTCCTACGACTTTGATGGTGGCAAATCAGCTTACGAACTCATAAACGAGGATACTTACGATAACGGTGTAATCCTTGTTCGAGATACAGGAGAATTATTACTTGGCAAAAACGTATACGCTGCTCTCCAGGGCGTAAAGGACAATGCCGGCACACCTGATGTTAATGAAGGTGAAATCAGAATTACCTATAATAAGAGTAACTGGAAGAAATCAGATCTTCGCCCTGAGCACTACTACTCCTGCGTTACCAATCCCGGAGCAGCCGATGAGATAAAGTATAACGAAGATTACTTAAACAGCATCACCGGTTCAACTCAGGTAATCGAGTATGACGTAGGATACAACCAGACAATAAGAGTCAACTCTACCGCAGATGAGTGCTTCAAGCACGGTGTGGGAAGAGAAGTTGACGATCTTATAAATGCCCTTGACGACACAATCAAGATGGAAGAGAAAGTGGCTAAACTTAAAGCCATGTATGATGAGAAAAAGGGCACTGCTGAAGAAGACAGAGTTAAGGAACTTTATGATGCAGCCAACAAGGCTTATTCCTTATTAAAGGATTCCACTCAGAAATTATTCGAGCGTGGCATCACAAGAATGCAGGGCTACCTGGATGAGACAAACCTGGCAGTTACCAACAACGGTACAAGATCTAAGAAGTTAGACCTTATCGAAACCAGAATGCAGTCTCAGAAGACCACCTTCGAAACCCTCAAGTCCGAGAACGAGGATATTGACATTGCGGAAGCAACAATCGAACTTTCCGCTGCCCAGGTAGTTTACCAGGCATCACTGATGTCTTCAGCGAAGGTGATGAAGAGCACATTGCTCGATTTTATTTAATCTTTAGACGACATACAAAAACACAACATATATTATCAAGGAGGATTACGTAATGAAGATTAACACCAAGATTTTCGGAGAGGTTGATATCGCGGATGAAAAGATAGTAACCTTCCCCCAGGGAATCGTAGGTTTCCCAAATCTTACAAGATTTACACTTATTTTCGACGAAGAAAAAGGGGTTAACGCCGGTATACGCTGGCTTCAGTCTGTGGACGAGCCTGCATTTGCAATGCCTGTCATGGATCCCCTTGTTGTGAAAGAGGATTACAACCCTGTAGTTGAAGATGCAATTTTTGAGCCTATTGGCGGATTTGAATCCGAATCTTCTTTGGTGCTTGTTACAGTTACTGTTCCCAAGGAAATTGAAAAGATGACCGTAAACCTTAAGGGTCCCATCATCATCAATGCAGAAACAAGAAAGGCTATACAGGTAATCGTAGAGGGAGACGAGAACGAAGTTAAGTTCCCTATCTATGCAATCCTTAAAGCCAGAAAGGATGGTGAATAGAATGTTAGCACTGTCCCGTAAGAAAGGTGAATCCTTAATAATTAACAATAACGTGGAGATTACTATTCTTGATATAAAGGGTGACCAGATTAAGGTTGGTATTCAGGCACCTAAGGATGTAACCATTTATCGTAAGGAAGTTTATTTGCAGATTCAGGATGCAAATAAGGAAGCTACCGAGGCTGCAGAAGGTCTTGAGGCTTTGAGAAACCTGTTCTAATTTTTGACTGCAAAAATATTTTTCTGAACCTATAAACTTTTTTCGGGAGGTATCCGATAAAAGGTTTAGAAGGTGTACCTATAACCATTTTTAGGTATGAAGATTAACAATTAACCATTAGTCACATGGAGGTGATAGGAATGACATTAGAACCATTAGGAAGCGTAACAGCAGTTCAGGTACAGAGTACTCCTGAATACAATAAGGCCGTGCAGGTTGAGAACAGGGAAGTTTATACCCCCGAGCCCACCGTTTCCGTAGATCCTACAACAGTTGCAGTTGCTAAAGCAGAATCTAAATCTGACACAAACAACGATAATAACTCTGCAACCAGAGAAGAAATCGCAAGAAACAATAACGAGAAGATCAGAAAGGCAGTTGAACAGCTTAACAAGTCGATGCCTCATTCCGAAGCGGTTTATGGTTTCCACGATGAGACCAACAGAGTTACCATCAAGATTGTTGATAAGGATACAAAGGAAGTAATTAAGGAGCTGCCCCCCGAGAAGACTCTCGATATGATTGCAAGAGTCTGGGAGATGGCAGGTTTACTTGTAGACGAGAAGAGATAAGGAGGTACCCGATATGCCAATGAGAATGACAGGACTTATGTCCGGTATGGATACCGAATCAGTTATAAAAGAACTCGTACAGGTTAGGAAGCAGAAAGTTGATAAGGCTGTTAAATCCCAGACCAAGCTTGAATGGAAACAGGATGCCTGGAAGAGCCTTAACACCAAGCTTAAGAACCTTCAGAGCAAATATGTTGCAAACATGCGTTTCTCTACCTCTTATGCGAAGCTTAAGACAAGTGTTTCTGATAAGAGTAAAGCAGACGTTATTACAGGTGAAAATGCTACAGCCAGTGTTCAGAACCTCAAGATTACAGGCCTTGCCAAGACTGCATATTTTACAGGCGGAGCAATCTCTCCCAATTCAGGTGAGAAGCTGACTGCTCTCTCAAAGATGAGTGAGATTCTTGGTGAAGAATTTGTTTATGATGAGGAGAACTCGGGTTTTAACCTTAAATTCGATGGCGCAACTGAAAGTTTACGAATCGAGGTTAATGCCGAGACAACAATTTCCGATATCCTTAATCAGATAAAGGAAAAGGGTGAAGGCAAACTCAATGCATCCTTTGATGAGAAAACCCAAAGATTCTTCATCAGTGCTAAGGAATCCGGTAAGGACCTTAACTTTACCATTTCAGGAGACGGTGCAGGTACCAAAGCCGATACTATAGTAAACGCTCTTGGACTCAAGGCTGTTCCTGAAGACCAGGAAGCCGATGAAGGCGAAGCTACATATGTAAAAGGTCAGGACGCTGAGATTTATCTCAACGGAGCCAAATTTACCAACTCTACAAATGTATTTGAGATAAACGGTCTTACAATCACAGCTCTTGATAAGACTGAAGGTGAAGGAATTACTCTCACCACTCAGCAGGATACCGACGGTATCTACGATATGATCAAGAACTTCTTCAAGGAGTATAACTCCATCATCAATGAGATGGATAAGTTATACAACGCAGAGAAGGCTAAGGATATGGATCCCCTTACCGATGAAGAGAAGGAAGAAATGTCCGATTCTGAAATCGAGAAGTGGGAGCAGAAGATAAAGGATCAGATTCTTCGAAGAGATGATACCTTATACACAGTATCCGATGCACTAAAGACCGTATTCACCAGAGGTGTTGAAATGTCCGACGGTACCACATTATATCTTTCAGAGTTTGGTATCGGAACACTTGGATATTTTTCATCCGCTGATAATGAGAAGAACGCTTACCATATCGACGGCGACCCCGACGATAAGGACACCAGCGGTAACACCGATAAGCTTAAGAGCGCTATTGCCAGCGATCCTGACAAGGTTGTTTCCTTCTTCTCAAAGATGTTTAACAATCTTTATACCAAGATGAACGACTTGTCCACAAGTGTCGAGGGAACCAGAAGCTTCGGTACCTTCTACAACGACAAGAAGATGAAGACCGATTACGATGATTATAAGACCAGAATCAAAGATCTTGAGAAGCGTCTTACAGAGTATGAGGACAAGTGGTATAAGAAATTCGCAGCAATGGAAACCGCAATGGCTAAGCTTCAGTCTAACACCAGCGCTGTAACAAGTATGTTAGGAATGTAATTAGGAGGCACACACTATGACTTACAACAATGCCTATGCACAGTACAATAACTCAAAGGTTCTCACCGCATCTCCTGCGGAGTTAACCCTTATGCTTTACGATGGAGCCATTAAGTTCTGCAATATTGCAATAATGGCAGTAGGACAGAACGATATTACCAAGACTCACACAAATATCGTAAAGGCAGAGAAGATTGTGGACTACTTAAGAAGTACACTGGATATGCGTTACGAAGTATCCAAGGACTTTGAGAGAGTATACGTATATCTTCAGAGACGTCTCGTTGAAGCCAACATGCAGAAAGACATTGTTATTATTGAAGAAGTTCGTACACATCTTCAGTCTATGCGTGATACCTGGAAAGAGGTTATGGCAATAAACAAAGACAAAAACTATACCCCTCAGCCCATGGAGGCCAACGCGTGAAAAATTACCTGACGGTACTTGAAGAAAGCCTTATCAAGAAGATTGAGGTTTTGGAAAAAATCAAAAAAGCTACCTTCGCTCAGAAAGATTTACTTGTCCAGAAGGATTTAGATCTTAAAGCATTCGATTCCTATGTAGATGAGAAGGATGCTTATATAAGTGAACTCACAAAGCTGGACGAAGGATTTGATACCTTGTATAAAAGAGTTTCTTCCGAGTTAGAGGCCAACAGGGCAGCTTACTCGGAGGAGATAACAAGGTTAAAGGAACTTGTTACCAAAGTCACCGAACTTTCAAGTGCCATAGAGGCTCAGGAAGCCAGAAACAGGGATGCTGTCACCAAATATTTTGCAGGTGCCAAGAAAAGAATAGCCACCGGAAGAAGATCCAACCAGGCAGCACTTGATTATTACAAATCCTCCATCGGATACAACGGAGAAAACTCCGGGATGATGGACCAGAAAAAGTAGTATTTTATATTTTACAAAATTTTTTTCAAATTTTTACTGTATTGGGGTTAAGTATTTCCAAAACTCTCCGATATAGTTATTAAGATTACCGATAGTACACACTTCAACAAATCTATAGCTTCTTGCGAACCCAGTTGAGTGTATATTATACAATAACAATTTAATCCAATGGGCAAAAGGATTTGCCCATACCAAATTTTTCAAGGAGGAAAAATCTATGGTAGTACAACACAATCTCACAGCAATGAACTCTAACAGAATGCTTGGTATCACAACCAAGACACAGGCTAAGGCAACTGAGAAGTTATCTTCCGGTTACAAGATTAACCGTGCAGCTGACGACGCAGCAGGCTTATCCATCAGTGAGAAAATGCGTAAGCAGATCAGAGGACTTACTCAGGCTTCCGCAAACGCACAGGACGGAATTTCAGCAGTACAGACAGCAGAAGGTGCACTTACAGAAGTACACGATATGCTTCAGAGAATGAACGAGTTAGCAGTTAAGGCTGCAAACGGAACCAACAGCAAGGATGATAGAGATTACATCCAGGCTGAGGTAGATCAGTTAGTAACAGAGATCGACCGTGTAGCTACAACTACAAAGTTCAATGAGACATATCTCTTAAAGGGTACCAACAGTGATGGTAATGTAGGTAAGCTTACATTCGATACTGCAAAGACAAATATCGGTAGCGACAAGATTGGTGGAGCATCAGCTGCAACAGTTTCATTTGATGCTGATGGTATTGCAAATGTTAGTAAGGCAAATGCAAATGCTATTTCCTGGACCAATACCTATACAAAAGCAGCAGCAGCAGCTTCAGACCCTGCTGAGACATGTACATCTACAAACGCTGTAGAGGCAAGCAAGGGCCAGAAATTCACCGTAGGTTCTGATAGCTATATGCTTTACAAGGGCTTGACAGATGAACAGCTCAAAGCAGTTAGCGCTGGACTCACAGATGCAGAGAAGAAGACTACTTTCAACGATGAAGCTGAGTTTAAAAAAGCGATCATGGATGCATTTGCAGAGCTCAATCTCGCCGGAGATATTAAGAATGTTGCATTTGATAAGGACAACAACCTTGTACTTACAGCATTCTCAGACCTTAACAAGGCTGTAGACCTCAGCCTCCACGTTGGTGCTGACTCAACCAAGGACAACAAGATTAATCTTTCAATCGAGATGATGTCTGCAAGAGGCCTTGGCGTTAACGGTATCAAGGTTGATGGCGAAGATTTTGTAAACGCTACAGCATCAATTGACACAATTAAAGCAGCTATCCAGAAAGTATCTGAACAGAGATCTGCACTCGGTGCAGTTCAGAACAGACTTGAGCACACAATCAACAACCTCGACAACGTAGTTGAGAATACAACAAGTGCTGAATCTGCAATCCGTGATACTGATATGGCTAGCCAGATGGTAAGCTACTCCAACAATAACATCCTTGCTCAGGCTGGACAGGCAATGTTGGCACAGGCTAACCAGTCTAACCAGGGTGTACTTAGCTTACTTGGTTAATTACAATAATCAATTAAATATCTAATTATACTTATACTTAAATGCTTGTTCCCCTCCCCCGCCTTCGGGGGAGGAGAATAAAGGCATCCCCTGTCATTACCGAGACGCCCGGATGCCTCGGTAATGGCAGGGGACTAACCGGCAGGGGAAACGACCTTACCATT
>JAEEGK010031759.1_pt1 | contig 10388 bp, 7 predicted proteins | sample 8958771 | NCBI WGS metagenome assembly JAEEGK01 (sample SAMN16246547, study PRJNA631951) | gut metagenome | biome: gut microbiome; feature: rumen; material: SC-attached | host: Bos | place: Iran: Karaj | collected 2018-10 | reverse complement strand
AGTACACCGATCATAATCGACAAAAACACAGGCATTGGTGATGTGCAACTTGATCATACGAATGATACAGATGCCACACAGGAGGTCGAAAGCATGGTTACGCTGTTTCATATTAATCTTTGGGGCTTTTGAGAGTTTCTTTTCGTCCAAACAGATTCTCCTTCAAGAAAGGACTCATACGCAGAATATTGCTGAAAAGCAAACAGAAAGCAATCACAACAAGTGCCACACCTACTGCCAGCACGATGTCAACGACAAAGTTGGGATGATGGCTGTCAAGCCACTTGCCCACTTCAGGAAGTTTGGGCAAGAGGATAAAGTGGAGCAGATAGACATCAAGGGTGCGGACACCTATATACTGCAAACCACGACCGACACGAGTCTGTCGAGTGAAATGTTCCTGATAGTACCGGAAAAACATCACGACAATCAGCATAAGCGTGTACATCGCCAAGGTCTTTGGCACATTCGTCCACTCCAGTTTCATCGTATGCCATTTGAAGATGTCAGCACAACAGAAGAAAGCAAGCACCACAAGAACGGGTAAGAACCATCCTGCATCAAACAATCGCTGCACCCCCTTCCAATGGCGATGCACCAGATTACCCAGCACAAAGAAATGCATGAACTTCAGCGTCTCATAAAAGGAACTGTACATCATCCAATCCGTTTCGTACCATTTACCCAACGTTCGGGGCATGTACAAGGAGATGTAAGCAAGCAGCATCACCACCCACAACACCACGATGGCCACATTTTCTACTTTCTTACCCCATCGTTGGAAAGTGGCTGCCACTACATAATAGATAAGAAACATCTGGAGGAGCACCCATGTAAACCAATAGCCACCCTTCGTAGGACTTTGAAGTGCTTTTCCCAAACTCTCAAAGAAAGGGAATCTCCCCTTCAGCACCAGAAAGACACACAAAAAGACCACTGCAGGCAACACCTGCACCTTGAGTTTCTTCCATGTAAGAGAGGCAAAACTCTGCGGTGTCCATATCCACGTCGCCTTGTAGGCCAAGAAGCCGCTCACAAAGAAGAACAATGGCATACGGAACAGCACCAAGAACGGCAAAGATGCCGACACCTTTTCAGATTCGGCGAAACTAAACTCTGCCACATGATAAGCCACCACCAATATCATGGTGAAGCCACGCATGGCATCCAGCCACTCCAACCTTCCTGCCTGTTTTGGAGGCAGCAGGCTCGTTTCCTGTATATGGTTAGTTCCTTCCATCTAATAATGCCACCAGTTGGTCACTTTCGCCGGTTCTCAGTTTCCTTGCAAACATCTTTCCACTCGCCATCAGGGTCTCGTGGTCGGTCTCATCCATCACCTTAATGACGGGGTCATAGATGATAAAGTGAAGGGGCGTTAAAGCCGCAAGCCCAGGATATTCACCTTCCCACAAAATGCACCGCTTTCTCCATTCGCCTGAGTTAAACGCAATAGTCTGTAACATTGTCTCCGACGGAGCAAACGAGTCCTTGAAATAGCGGTATATCTCAGGATGACTTTGATACATATTATATATATAAGAGGCCAGTTGCTGAGAGATGCCCCAATAGTCAGCCCCTTTGTACAAATCCCATTGTTCACCGTCCACCGTCAGCGTCAAACGCTTCCTCCGACCCAGCATCCACATGACTTTCCTATACAAGATGCTCAGGCGCGTGTTCATTCTTTCGCTCAAGAAGGAGATGTTGAAGAGAGGACGGAAAGACTGGTAAATGGCTCGTTGCTGCTGCATACTCTTCTCATCCTTGTCAATGCGTATGCCGCTTAGGAACTCCCGTCCCTGTTGGGATTCCATCCAGCGGGTAATGTGCTCATTGCTCCATAGGGGGTAATCCTGTCCAGAAAGAAAGAATAGATAATCGAACGTGACAGGATACTCAATCGCTGCTTTTATCAACGCTATCTGAAAATCCACCTGCGTGATTGTTCCCCATCTCACTGCCACTCTATTCTCCAGAAAATGGATGTTGCTGCCCTGAATCATGGAGACAAAAGGAGTGATGTCCGACTTCTTGTCCACATGTATGAAGAAGTGAGCCTCGGGATGCAGCGCCTCTACAAGTCTTTTCACGTGCGGAGCATCCGTGTATGCCGATATGAGATAAGCGAGATTCATCAAGTCTCTTTGGGTTGCATCACCTTGTTCTTCCTGCTGTTTATTTCACTGTCAGGCGGTCTTCCACCATTCGTTCCATATAAGACTGGATGAGGGCTTTCAGTTCACGCTCCATCTGTTTCTCCACCTCACCCGTCTTACCCAGCAGATTCTGCTTCATAAACCAGTCCTTCTTATAGTTGTAGAGCGCCTTCACCTCACCCTGTTCCGTGAACAACAGCACGTAATCTCCCCGTACATAGTGGTAAAGACCGTTGCTGTTGGTCACTGCCCATGTATCTTCGTCGGGCGTACTCAACAAATTCTGTCCAAAAGCCACGTAAGGCTTTTCATACCCCAAAAGTCCAAGCACAGTCGGCATGATGTCTATCTGCTGCGCAATACAGTGGCGCCATTCTGGCTGGAGTTCGCCTGAAGGGTCGAAAATGAAGATAGGCACACTACAAACACCCAACTCCGTCTGATAATGCTTCTCAGAAGTCTTGTTGGTATGGTCAGCCGTCAGCACAAAGATAGTGTTTTTGTACCACGGTTGCTGCGCTGCTGTCTGGAAGAAGAGCCTCAACGCATTGTCAACATACCGGATGCACTTATGCATGATGTTGGGGTCACCTGGCTCATCTTTGTAGATGTCCTTGTAACGGTCAGGAACAGCATACGGGTGGTGTGAACTGGCCGTAAAGACAGAGGTGATGAATGGCTCCTTCATCTCACTCATCTTCAAGGCATAGAACTGCAGAAACTCCTCGTCCCAAATGGCCCACATGCCATCGAAGTCCTTGTCACCATTGAAGCGTCCATCCTGATTGTACTCTGTGCGGCCAAAGTAGTCGTTGTATCCTGTCGATTTGGCAAAGGCTTCAAAACCCATCGAACCGTTTTCGGCACCATGAAAGAAAGCCGAGTAATAACCCACCTTGCCCAACTCTCTTGCCAAACCGCTCACCTCATTCATGGAGGCAGGTGTCAGGAAGAAAGGCTCCACAAAACGTGGAATGCTTGACAGAATGGAAGGCATGCCGTCGATGCTCTTGCGCCCATTGGCAATCGTCAAGTCGAAAGTGAGAGACTGTTGGATGAGCGAGTCGGTGAAAGGCGTATAGCCCTTCCCTTCGTTGTAAGCGCCAATGTACTCTCTTCCATAACTCTCCATGATGAGCACAACCACATTCTTTTTGTTCATCACCACGCTGTCTGCAGGTGTGTGAACCGGAGAGTATATCGTGTCGAGTTCCTCACGAGAAAAGTATTGAGGGTCAACAAACACCTTTTTGCCGATGGTACGAATCATCGAGAAAGGCGTGTTAAGAATCAGCGCTGCTTCAGCAGGCCTATTGACATATTGGTTGGCGTTACTGATGGTGATAGGGCGCACCGCTGTTGTGGCGCCACCACGCATGCCTGCAATAGTAATGGGGATATAAAGTCCAAAGCACACCAAATGAACAGCATAATAGATAAGGCGGTCTTTCAGCATGCGCAGGTGGAGTTTTCCCGTTGGTTTGGCATACAACAGAATCAATCCAGCAATGAGGACAACTCCCACCAGCACCAGATACCAGTGGCGCAACAACTCAACGCCGATTACATCGCCGATATTGCTCTCGTGGCTGAACTCCTGAAAGACTGATCCAGTCGTGCGGCGACCCGTGTATTGGAAGTAAACCGCATCAGCCAGATTAGCAATCACACACAGCGAATTAACCACCACAAACACCCATTTGGCCATCTGCTGCCACCAGTTTTTTTCCTTCCAATGGAGCGGCAGCAACATCAAGAGGGCATAAAGCACATTCATGTAGAGAATGGCTGAGGTGTCGAACATCCAACAACCTTTGAAGGCTTCCCAGAAGGAAAGAGTGTCGAAACCTTCCGACAATACCGACCAGTTCTCGAAAAGATAAGCCAATCGGCACAATCCAAAGGTGATATAAACCAATGCCAAATTGTAGATGAAGGCAAGGGGGCTTGAGATAAGCGACTTCTTTAGTTGTATGCGTCTCATTGTTCAATCATGAATTATCACATGTGAGTTCTTTTCGATGAAGAGTGAATCGACCAGCCGCTGCGTGTTGGCATCCGTAGCGGTGAGGAAGAGAGTGTCGCCATGCGTGCGTATCATCTGATAATAGCGGCTCACCTTTTCAAATCGGTCGAATCCATCGGGGAATTCTGTCTTGTAGTTCTTGGGCGAGCAGTGGCTGACCGTATAGACGGGCGTCGATTTTTTCCCATCATGTGAACTCATGCGTGCATAAACATGCTCATGTCCTTGCAACACGAGGTCAACACCATACGTCTGAATCACATCGTCGAACATCCATCGCTGGATAAGGTTGTTGGTCTTTCCACGGGTGGAATAAAGTGGATGGTGCAAAACAACGATTTTCCACTTCGCCTGACTCTCCTTCAACTTCTCTTCCAACCACTGACGTTGTGTCCACAAATAGAAGAACTCCCGGTTACTGTCAAGGCAGAAGAGTTGTATCTCTTTATAACGAACGGTGAACACATGGTTTTCACCCACCATCGAATCGAGGAAATACGAATGGATGAGCGAGAAACGTCGTTCGAGTTGGCCAATGACACCCTTGAGGTATTCGTGGTTTCCCGGCACCGTCAATACAGGCACAGATTGTCCGATGGAATCGAGACCTTCGAACGTTTCAGCCCAGAAAGCATCGGTTGGACGTTCCGTCAAATCACCTCCACACACAAGGAACTCAGCATCTTGATGCTGGCGAAAAGCCTCTCTCAGCAGTTGGTTGGCAACGCCACCAATGGTGTCCTGAATGTCACCCATATAGATAAAAGAAGTCTCTCGGTCGATTTCATCGGGCAATTGAAAGGCATACCATTCCGATGCCTTATCGCCTGTACATACACGGTAGCGGTAGGTGTGTCCCGCCTCTAAACCTCGCAGGCGCGCCACATAATAAGCGGCCTTTCCGCTCCGCGACTCAAACACCTCACCTGTGGCGCCCACACGTTCCATCATACGGGTGGTTTCGTCTTCCAGTTCCAACCACGCCTCACGTAGGATAGTGTCGCACATCCAACTGACATTTCTGTTCATCCCATCTTCATCGCCAAACGTCAGCAGCACTCTCGTCGGCACTTCAGAAGGTACATAAGGGGCTTCCTCGCTATTGTGGAACCACACATTCCATCGGGTGGCACACCACACGATGAGTGCCCCAACCACGACGACCAGCGTCCATTTCCCAATAACCTTCTTTTTCATTTCATTTGCCAAAAGGTCGCCCAATGCGTAAGATGGCTAACAAACCTGGCTACCACCCTTCACTGGCTTCTCCACAGTGGTCACGCTGATGCTGCCATCAAAGTTCTCAGCAGAGAGAATCATACCCTCGCTCACGAGGCCATTCTTGAACTCACGTGGAGCCAGGTTGGCGATGAAGAGCACCTGCTTGCCCACCAATTGCTCGGGTTCATACCATTGAGCGATGCCGCTCACAATGGTGCGGCCCTGCGGGGTGCCATCGTCGAGTTTGAACTTGAGCAACTTCTTCATCTTAGGCACACGCTCACATTCGAGCACGGTGGCCACACGGATGTCGAGTTTGGTGAAATCGTCGAATGCCACCGTCTCCTTCACGGGAGCCACCGTTGCGTTAGCGGCTTCGTTGGCCTTGATGGTGGCTTCGAGTTTGTCTGTCTGGAACTTGATGGTTTCATCCTCTATCTTCGAGAACAAAAGAGCGGGTTTGCCGAGTTGCTTGCCAGCAGGCAGCAGGTCGGTCTTGCCGAGGTCTTCCCAGTTCAGCGTCTCCATGCCTATCATCTCACGCAACTTTGCCGATGAAAACGGCAAAAACGGCTCGAAAGCAATCGCCAGATTGGCCGTGAGTTGGAGAGAGATGTAGATGATGGTCTTCACACGTTCGGGGTCGGTCTTGATGACTTTCCAGGGCTCCTCATCGGCAATGTACTTGTTGCCGATGCGAGCGAGATTCATCGCCTCTTTCTGTGCCTCGCGGAACTTGAAGCCCTCGATGAGCGCTTCCACGTTGTCCTTCACAGAGGCGAACTCGGCGAGCGTCGCCTTGTCGGTTTCGGTCAGTTCGCCACAAGTGGGCACGATTCCATCGTAGTATTTCTGGGTGAGTTGCAGAGCGCGGTTCACGAAGTTGCCATACACGGCTACCAGTTCGTTGTTGCAGCGTGCCTGAAAATCAGCCCACGTGAAGTCGTTATCCTTCGTTTCAGGAGCATTGGCCGTGAGCACATAGCGCAGTTCGTCCTGACGATTGGGCAACTCCTCCAGATACTCGTTGAGCCACACGGCATAGTTCTTGGAGGTGCTGATTTTGTTACCTTCCAGATTGAGGAACTCATTGCTGGGCACGTTGTCGGGCAAAATGTAGTCGCCGTGTGCCTTCAGCATCGACGGGAACACGATGCAATGGAAAACAATGTTATCTTTGCCGATGAAATGGACCAAACGGGTCTCCTCATCCTGCCACCACGTCTGCCAAGTACCCCACTTCTCAGGCTCTTTCTCGCAGAGTTCTTTGGTGTTGGAGATGTAGCCGATGGGCGCATCAAACCACACATAGAGCACTTTTCCCTCAGCGCCTTCCACGGGCACGGGAATGCCCCAATCAAGGTCGCGCGTGACAGCACGGGGCTTCAAGCCACCATCCAGCCACGATTTGCACTGGCCGTACACATTGCTGCGCCACTCCGGATGTCCCTTCAGAATCCAGTCTTCAAGCCATCCCTGATACTGGTCGAGGGGCAGATACCAATGTTTCGTCGCTTTCTTCACCAGCGGATTGCCATTGATGGCATTCACGGGGTTGATGAGTTCTTCTGGAGACAGCGTGGCGCCGCACTTCTCGCACTGGTCGCCGTATGCACCTTCCGCATGGCAACGTGGGCACTCGCCCTTGATGTTGCGGTCGGTCAGGAACTGCTTGGTCTCCTCATCGTAGAACTGCTCGGAGGTAATTTCCACAAACTTGCCCTCGTCGTAGAGTTTCTTGAAGAAATCTGCCGCAAACTGATGATGTGTCTTGCTGGTGGTGCGGCTATAGATGTCGAACGAGATGCCAAAATCAGCAAACGACTTCTTGATGATGCCATGATACCTGTCCACCACATCCTGCACGGTGCACCCTTCCTTCTTCGCACGGATGGTCACAGGCACACCATGCTCGTCGCTGCCACACACAAACATCACCTCACGTCCTTTCAGACGCAGGTATCTCGCATATATATCGGCAGGCACATACACGCCAGCCAAGTGGCCGATATGCACAGGGCCATTGGCGTATGGCAAAGCCGCCGTCACAGTCGTTCTCTTAAAATTCTTCTTTTCCATGTTGATATACAATTGCTAACAAATTGCAAAGTTACTGATTTATTTTGTGATAGCGGTGACGGGAGGGCGTTTTTTTGTCAGAATCCTCCTTTTTTCACCCGAATGACGAGGAAAACACTTGACAAGGAAGAAAAATTTTCGTACCTTTGCAACATGAAAAACAGCATGAGATGACACCCACCATCGTCATCAATTCCTTCTACGAATCGATCAATTCCTTCTACTTACTCATCAATTCCTTCTATGAATTCATCAATTCCAACAAGGAATCGATTGTGGCTACGCCGCTAAGGCAATGGAGGCTACGGCGTAGAGTCAGTGGAGGTTGCGGCACTCACGATGTCGAGTGTGTGGAAGGAACATCGAATAGTGTGTGGAAGGAAGATTGAAGAGGATGTGAAAGGAACATCGAAAAGGATGTGAAAGGAACGTTGAAGAGAAACTGGAAGGGGCGTTGAAGAGGATACGGAAGACCATCGGGAATGAAGCACAAAAAGAAAGGGGGGTCGGCAAATTCTGCCGCCCCCTTTTTTGGTTTATTATGTTATAAACTGGATGGATTAGAAAGTCCAACCGAGCTTCAGCATAGGCTCAACCTCAAACTTGATAGAGTTGTTGCTGGTCTTAGGATCAACCTTAACCCAGTTGCCTTCGTAATCCTGCGCATCATACTTGTTGTAGTTGTAGTGAGCGTAGTTGAAACCAATCTCAGTACCGATGTAGAGCTTCTTGTAAACATAGAAGTTGATACCAGTGAAGATGCCAGCACCGAAACTAGTGTAACCACCCTCAACCTTGTGGCCAGCATACTTGCGGCTACGAGTAGCGAAACCAGCCTCAACACCTGCGAAGAGGTCAATGCGGTCATAAGTCTTGAAGTGGTTCTCATAACCTACAGCGAAACCAAAGTCAGTCTGAGAGTTCTTAACATCGTTCTCCTTGCCAGAGTCAGAACCGAAGTTCAAATTTACACGGATAGCGTCCTTGTCAGTGAGGAAGTAAGAAGCATTGATACCAACGTTCTCAAACATCTCCTTGCCATCTTGACCGTTAGCGAGAGGACGGAAACTTACAGAAGTCTGGATGTCACCAGCCTCAGCTGTGTACTGTGCGTTTGCGGTTGTGAAACCGAGAACTGCGATAGCAGCGATCAAAAACTTTTTCATAATTTTCTCATTTTACAATTAGTTTTTCCTACTCTGTTATGAAGGTCATTCTGAGGTTTTCGGATTCCCCTCTTTTTGGATGACGCGGCAAAGATAAAGTCTTTTTCACATATCCTCCAACACTTTTTAACCGAAAACAACGGAAATGGATACTTTTTCATACATAAAGAACAATTTTATACCTATTTCTTCACTTTTTTTCACCTTTTTCATTAAAAAACACAATTTATGTTCCATGAAATGAAAAAGTTATGCTCTTGAAGGGTTTGAGATGAGGAAAAATACAAATAAATTTGGTTATTCTCTCACGAACTCGTACCTTTGCATGCTTTTAACATCGAAGTATGGGAGACAGCAACGAATACAAGTACCTGACAAAGATTGACTACCCAGCCGACCTGCGCCAGTTGAAGGTGGAAGAATTGCCCGCCGTGTGCGATGAACTGAGACGCGACATTATTGAGGAGTTGGCAATGAATCCCGGGCATCTGGCTTCGAGCCTCGGTGTGGTGGAATTGACGGTGGCATTGCATTACGTGTTCAATACACCTTACGACCGCATCGTGTGGGACGTGGGGCATCAGGCATACGGACATAAGATACTCACGGGGCGGCGCGACAAATTCTGCACCAACCGCAAACTGAACGGGCTGAAACCTTTTCCGCACCCCGACGAGAGCGAGTACGACACCTTCTGCTGCGGCCATGCCAGCAACTCCATCTCGGCAGCATTGGGCATGGCGGCTGCGGCCAAACTGAAGGGAGAAGACAGAAAGGTGGTGGCGGTGATTGGCGACGGTGCCATGAGCGGCGGATTGGCCTTCGAAGGCATCAACAACACAGCCAGCACACCCAACGACATGCTGATTGTGCTGAACGACAATAATATGTCCATCGACCAGAGCGTGGGCGGCATGCGGCAATACTTGCTGCAACTGACCACCAACACCACCTATAATAATATAAGGTATAAGATTTCACGGAAACTTTTCGGTTGGGGCATCTTGAACGAGAAACGCCGTAAAGGCATCATCCGCTTCAACAACAGCGTGAAATCGGTACTGACACGCCAGAAGAACATGTTTGAGGGAATGGACATCCGGTATTTCGGACCTGCTGCGGGCAACAACGTGGTGGAGTTGGTGCGCATCTTCCAAGCCATCAAGGACATGAAAGGCCCCAAACTGCTGCATATTCACACCACAAAGGGTTATGGCTATGCTCCCGCCGAAGAGGATGCCACCATCTGGCACGCGCCTGGAAAGTTTGATCCAGACACAGGTGAACGCATTGTGAACCACGACGACAAACCGCATCCACCAAAGTTTCAGGATGTGTTTGGCAAGACGCTCCTTGAACTGGCACAACAGAACCCGAAGATTGTAGGCGTAACACCCGCGATGCCAACAGGCTGTTCTATGAACATCATGATGAACGCGATGCCCAACCGCGTGTTTGATGTGGGCATCGCAGAAGGACATGCCGTGACCTTCTCGGGCGGCCTTGCCAAGGATGGCATGATGCCATTCTGCAACATCTACTCGTCGTTCATGCAACGTGCCTACGACAACATCATCCACGATGCTGCCACAATGCGCCTGAACATGGTGCTGTGTCTCGACCGCGCAGGATTGGTGGGCGAAGATGGGTCGACACATCATGGTGCTTTCGACCTGGCTTTCCTCCGCCCCATCCCCAATTTGACCATCTCCTCACCCATGAACGAACCAGAGTTGA
>JAEEGK010031755.1_pt1 | contig 10389 bp, 9 predicted proteins | sample 8958771 | NCBI WGS metagenome assembly JAEEGK01 (sample SAMN16246547, study PRJNA631951) | gut metagenome | biome: gut microbiome; feature: rumen; material: SC-attached | host: Bos | place: Iran: Karaj | collected 2018-10 | reverse complement strand
AAAAAATATTTCATTTGCACACTAAGTCGTGCTGATGGTTCTGAAGAAAAGCTCGACAAAACCTGGGATGATCTTAGCACTGCATTTATTGATGCAAAAAATATTTTTGAAAATGAAGGTTATATAAATGAAGCTCATCCGCTTGATGGCATCTTAGTCCGTACTCCAGCCGCTGGTAAATATTTCTCAAAACATAACATTGTAGACGAGCAAACTTTTGCGGAGCTTGAAAAAGTTAAAGTTATCTACCCACTACATGTGCCTGGTGTGCTTAACGGTATCAAAAATGCCCAGGCCGCTTTCCCTGGTATTCCGGTGCTCACGATGTCTGATTCTGAGGCTTTAACCCGCGATACTCGCAAGGACGCTACTTATGCTCTGCCAAAAGACATCATCGAAAAATATGACCTTGGCCGCTGGGGCGCTCATGGTTCTTCCTACGGCTTTATTCGTGGCCGCATCAAAGAACTGGGGCTTGAAGCGCCGAAGATGGTAGTCTGCCATCTTGGTTCTGGCTGCTCGGTAACTGCTTTTGAAAATGGTGAGCCTGTCTACACTTCAATGGGTGAAACTCCCCTTGAAGGCTTGATGTCTTCTACGCGCACTGGTTCAATCGATCCTACTATCGGTGCTTTACTTGGCAGCGAGATGGGTGCAGCTGATGCTATCAAACTTCTCAATAAGGAGTCTGGCCTTAAAGCACTTGCTGGTTCTGATGACATGCGCGAAATAATCGCCGGGGCTGAAGAAGGTGTGCCAGAAGCCGTGGAAGCTTACAATATGTTCGTAGATGGCGTAGCTGGTAAAATCGGTGAGTTTGCCGCAAAGATGGGTGGCATTGATGCTCTTGTTCTAACCGCAACTATAGGAGAACGCTCTATTCCAATCCGCAGTTCTTTGATTTCTAAACTTGAATTTATGGGTTTTAAGATTGATAGTGATATCAAGATTGATCGCTCTGCCGGGTATACCAACATCGCTGCCGAAGGCTCCAAACCAATCTATGTAATTGCCACCAATGAGGCAAATTACATGATCAAAAAGGCTAGTGAATTACTCGATAGTCTTAAATAATTACAAGACACTCTTAAGATATTTACAGGTTGGAGTGTCGCCATTCTTTGCTAGTTGTTCTGGTGTGCCTTCAGCGACTACCCGGCCACCTTTAACTCCACCCTCTGGGCCCATATCGATCACCCAGTCGGCGGATTTTATGACGTGCAAATTATGTTCGATCACAATCATTGAATTGCCACCATCCACTAGGCGATTCAAAATTGTAAGTAGTCTTTTGACGTCGTCAGTATGGAGGCCGGTGGTTGGCTCGTCCAAAATGTAGAGAGTTTTGCCGGTAGAACGACGTGATAGTTCGGTAGCTAGTTTAATGCGTTGTGCTTCCCCGCCCGAGAAAGTAGTGGCGGATTGGCCGAGACGAATGTAACCAAGACCGACTTCCTGGATGGTCTTGAGTTTACCAACAATGGCTGGTATATTTTTGAAGAATTCTACGGCTTCGTCGATGGTCATATTAAGTACTTCGGAAATATCTTTGTTTTTGTACTTAATTTCGAGGGCTTCGTGATTGTAGCGTTTGCCGTGACAGGCCGGACAAGTAACGTAAACATCTGGCAGGAAGTGCATTTCGATCTTGTTAACACCATCGCCCTGACAGTTTTCACAGCGACCGCCCTTAACATTAAACGAGAAGCGACCAGCTTTGTAGCCGCGCACTTCGGCCTCTGGCTGCGAAGCAAAAAGTTCGCGAATTTGGTTGAAAACGCCGGTGTAGGTTGCGACGTTAGAACGTGGTGTGCGACCAATTGGTGATTGGTCGATCACGATGATTTTGTTGAGGTTTTCGATGCCTTCAATTTTATCGTGCGTACCCGGCACGGTTTGGGCGCGGTGCAAACGTGCTAGAAGTTCGTTAGCCAAAATGTCATTTACAAGAGTAGATTTGCCTGAGCCGGAAACACCAGAAACTACCGTAAAGACGCCGAGCGGAAAATGCACGTCGATGTTTTTGAGGTTGTTTTCGCGAGCACCACGCACCACGAGCTCGTAGCCTTGTTTTACTTTGCGGCGCTTTTTTGGTACTTCAATCTGCAATTTACCACTTAAGTATTGGCCAGTTAAAGAGTTTTCGTTTTGCATGATTTCTTCTGGCGTACCTGCGGCAATCAACTTACCACCTTTATCGCCAGCACCTGGGCCGATGTCGATAATGTAGTCGGCAGAGCGCATGGTGTCTTCATCGTGCTCCACCACGATCACAGTATTTTTAAGATCGCGTAGGTGTTTCAACGTAGCGATGAGCTTGTCGTTGTCGCATTGGTGAAGACCAATTGATGGTTCATCAAGAACATAGAGTACTCCCTGGAGGCCGGAGCCAATTTGGGTGGCCAAGCGAATGCGCTGGGCTTCACCACCAGAAAGCGTATTTGCGGCGCGGCCAAGCTCGATATAACCGAGGCCAACGTCTTGCATGAATTTAACGCGTTCTTTGATTTCCTTCAAAATAGGCTTTGCAATAATATCCTCTTCTTCGGTAAAGCCAAGGTCTTGGTTTAGAAGTTCAATCGTAGAATCAACGTCGAGTTTGCAGACGTCAACAATGTTGAGGCCGCGCACGGTAACAGCAAGCACGGATGGCTTGAGTCTGGCGCCGTGACAATCTGGGCATTCGCGCACGCGCATAAAACGCTCGATGTCGTGCTTGGTAAAATCAGAAACTTTTGGATCATTGTAACGGCGCTCCAAAGTTGGAATCACGCCTTCGTAGGTGGTTTCATAAATGGTGCCATCGGCAAAACGGCCAGAACCGCTAATTTTCATCTTGTATTTTTCGTCGCCGGTGCCATATAAAATGATTTGCTTAGCTTCATCGCTAAGTTCACCAATTGGCACGTGCACCGAGAAATTATGTTTCAAACCAACGCCCATTAAGCGTTTGAGCCACCAAGAATCTTGATTGATACGGTTGAACGGGCGAATACCACCTTCGGCGATGGTGAGATTGTTGTTGAACACAAGCGCCGGGTCGATTTCCATGCGGCAACCAAGGCCGGTACAAGTAGGACAGGCGCCTTCTGGAGCGTTGAACGAGAAGAGGCGTGGCTCGAGTTCTGGAATTAATTCGTCTGGGTGGTCTTCACAAGCGTAGCGTTGCGAATAGGTGAGAGTTTCGGTGTTGTCGGCGCTGATATTTTTCTCGCCGATTGAAGTTGAAGTGTCGTTGATTTTGAGTAGCTTGATAATGCCCTGGCCGAGGTCGAGAGCTTGCTCGATAGAGCCGGAAATGCGAGAGTAGAGGTCTGGGCTCAAGATAAAGCGGTCCACTACGAGTTCGATATTGTGGCGTTCATTTTTATTAAGCTCTGGAAATTCGTCGAGTGCATAAACAATGCCATCCACACGCACGCGGGAGAACCCTTTGGCGCTGTATTGCTCGGAAATGTGAATGAACTCGCCTTTTTTGCCTTGCACGATTGGGGCGAGCAACATCAATTTGGAGCCGAGTGGCAGCTTCATGACTTCGTTAACAATGTCTTCGACGGAGCGGCGTGAAACCTCTTTGCCACAAACTGGACAGTGCGGCACACCGACGCGAGCAAACAAAAGACGGAGATAATCATAGACTTCGGTAACGGTGGCTACGGTAGAGCGCGGGTTACGCGAAGTCGATTTTTGATCAATCGAAATAGCTGGGCTAAGACCAGTAATCATATCGACGTCTGGCTTGTCCATCACGCCGAGGAACATTCTAGCGTACGAACTCAGCGATTCGACATAACGGCGCTGGCCTTCGGCATAAATCGTATCAAAAGCCAGGCTCGATTTGCCCGAGCCAGAGAGACCGGTAATAATTACAAGTTTGTCGCGCGGGATATCAACGTCAATATTTTTGAGATTATTTTGACGTGCACCGCGGATTTTGATGTAGTCGTTTGTGGATTCTTGCTGCATAAACGCGTATATTATACAGGAAAAATCAATTTTTGTCCAGGGGTAGAGCGCACTTTAGGCCATAAATTCATCTAAAGTTTTGGCGTCTTCGACGTCGTGCTCGCCAATTTTAGTGCGGCGAAGTGCGGTGAGGTAGGCACCTGTGCCAAGTTTCGTACCAATATCTTCGCCAAGAGTACGGACGTAAGTGCCGCTTGAAACGTGACAGCGGATTTTAAGAGTTGGGAAGCTATAATCTAGAATTTCGATGGCGTAGATTTCGATTTCACGGGTTGGGGTTTCGAATTCTTTCCCTTTTCTGGCCAACTTGTAGGCGCGCTCGCCATTGATTTTAACCGCCGAAAACTGCGGGACTTTTTGAGAAATCTTACCAATAAAACTATTTACGGCGGCTTCTACTGCTTCCCTAGTTGGGGCTTCTACCTCGTTTTTAGTAATTTCTCCTTCTGTATCACCAGTGGTCGAGGTGGCACCAAGATAGATTTCAGCCTCGTAGACTTTATCCAGTTTTAGAAATTCATTAGAACGCTTGGTGGCTTTGCCGGCCAGCAAAATTAGAAGGCCCGTTGCAAAAGGGTCCAAAGTGCCAGTGTGGCCAACCTTAACTTTGTGGCCAAGATCCGTTGACAATTTGCGGCGCACTCTAGCCACCACACCAAACGAACTCATTCCAGCTGGCTTATCGATCAGGATAATCTGTTCGCCATTTTCCATGCCCCCTATTATATCATATGGTATAATGAGGTTATGTTAGTGCGCGGGTCTAATTTCACAAATACACCAGTTCTTAGTTTGCAGGCCGGTGGCCCAATTGCTTGGGTAGGCGAGCCTGTGGTAGACCCGGATTCTCTTAAAATTATCGCCTTCACAACGACTGGTCCACTCGTAAATAAGGCTCCAGCCAATATCTTGGATGTTAATAGTGTCCGCGAGTATTCTCAATATGGTTTTGTGATCGACTCAATCGACGAGCTCGTAGAGCGCGGCGATGTAGTAAAAATCTCTAAGGTAATGGATCTTAATTTCTTCCTGCCAGGACTCAAAGTTGAATCGAAAAGAGGTTCAAAAATGGGCAAAGTTGAGGATTTCACCGTTACCGACAATGATTTTATGGTGCAACAACTAGTCGTAAGGCGCCCAGCCATCAAAAGTTTTCTTGACCCAGAGCTCACCATCCCACGCAAAGAAATTGTAGAAGTCACTGATTATAAAGTAATCGTAAAAGACGATGAAAAGACTATCCGCGAGAGGGCGCTGAATGAGGATTTTGTACCAAACTTTGTTAATCCGTTTCGGAAGAAGCCTGAACCAGATTACGCGCCAGCTCAAAATCAAAGCCCTGACGAACAAGATAATTAATTAATTTTTCATCATCATAGCGCGCGCGTTTCTTGGTGATGATTTTTTTAATTTCCTCTTCGTCGTTGCGGATACCTTCGCCAAGAACTGCATCAACAATAGATCTATCAACGCCCTTTTTAAATAGCTCAAGTTTGAGGCGTTTTTTTGAAATGCCTTTTTTAGTGAAGCGGTTTTCTACATAATACTTGGCGAACTTTTCATCGTCCAAATACCCTTTTGAAATGAGGCGTTCCATTACATCGGTTTTTAGTTCCTGACTAGTACGCATAAAGTCTGATTTTGAACGTGCGGTGATTATTTTGAGGTGATCGCTGGCCTCACGCACGGAGCGCGGACGCACAAAGGTCCACTCTAACATTCGCTGATAAAGCTTACCAAAATCTGAAGCATGTTTAAATTTTTCAATATCATGTTTTCCAAATTCGGAACCGAGCTTAATTTTAAAGTCAATTATCTGCGATAAATCGAGCGAAAAAGCAAACTTATGATTTAAGAACACGTTGGCACGATTTTGGTTTTTCACGCCAAGTTTTATATCAGTAACAACAAGTTTTTCATTCATATTTTTTGAGGATTTTTTCGTTGTATTCTTTGAGTGAAAGCCTAAAAATCTCGTCGTTTTTAAGGGTTTCTTTGAAGTTTGGCCAAAATTCTTCGATGTTGCTATACTTTACCCATTTAACACTTTCAACTTCTTCATCGTCGAAATTAAACTCACTTTCTTTGTTTGTGTAGTCGCAGAAAAATAGATTAATCATGTTTTCACCACGCAAGTAGCGTGCATAAAATTCTATATTTTCCGGTTTCAAACTAACACCAATTTCTTCATGCGCTTCGCGGATGGCGGTTTCGATGCATTTTTCGCCATAATTGACGTGACCGCCGGTTGAAACATCCCATTTTAGCGCGTTCCAAACGTTGGCTGAGCGTTTTTGAAAGAGATATTCTACCTCGCCCTTGTTAAATCGATAAAGCATGATGGCGCAACCAGCAAGGCAGCGACCAGCGGGCGCGGTTCTTGTTGGCACAATACCGCCATCAAGAACCTTCTCCCCTTGGTAGTCATACAATTGCCAGATTTCGCCAGGATGTTTCATTAGTCTTCGTCTTTAGCTTGTTCGCGAACTTGTTTTTCGATTTCGGCCATCAATTTTGGGTTTTCTTTGAAAGCTTTTTTGGCAGCTTCACGGCCTTGGCCGAGAGTTTCGCCGTTGTACTTGAAGAAGGCACCGGCTTTTTCGACGATGCCATATTGGACACCGAGGTCGAGCACATCGCCAGTCTTGGAAATACCTTCGTTGTACATAACATCAAATTCGGCAGTACGGAATGGGGCTGCGATCTTGTTTTTAACAACTTTTACCTTGGTGCGGTTGCCGATGATGTTGTCGCCTTCTTTAATTTGACCGATGCGGCGAATGTCAATACGGACAGATGCGTAGAATTTAAGAGCGTTACCGCCGGTGGTGGTTTCTGGGTTACCAAACATTACACCGATCTTCATGCGGATTTGGTTAATGAAGATAACTGTGGCTTTGGATTTACTAATGATGCCGGTGAGTTTACGCATGGCTTGAGACATCAAGCGGGCTTGAAGACCCATTTGCGCGTCGCCCATGTCGCCATCAATTTCGGCTTGTGGAACGAGCGCAGCTACGGAGTCTACTACGATGAGGTCGACGGCATTGGAGCGAACGAGGGTTTCGCAGATTTCGAGGGCTTGCTCACCGTTGTCTGGCTGAGAAATCAAGAGGTTAGCAGTATCGACGCCAATTTTCTTGGCGTATGCTGGATCGAGGGCGTGCTCCGCATCGATGAAGGCAGCTTGGCCACCCTGCTTTTGAATTTCTGCAATTGCATGAAGCGCAAGGGTAGTTTTACCAGAAGATTCTGGGCCATAGATTTCAATAATGCGACCTTTTGGATAACCGCCGCCAAGTGCGAGATCAAGAGATAATGAACCGGATGGCAAAAGTTCGACATCCATTTTTGGGTTTTCGCCGAGTTTCATGATAGAACCGTCGCCGAATTGTTTGGTAATTTGGGAAATCGCAAGCTTCAAAGCTTCGGACTTACCGTCATTTTTTTGTTCTTCCACCGCATCTGATTTTTTCGTCATAGTATTACCTTTTTTAGAGTTAGTATTATTATAGCATGGCTGTTTGATAAATTAAGATAGCTGTGCTATATTAGGTTCGGGAACTAGCTTCTAGGAAACTAGCTCTCGGGTTGTGATCTAACTAGCCTACACTAGTTAGATTTTTTCTTTGGTTTGGTTTTGCGTCCGTTCCGGAAGATACATAGTAAATTAATTACTACGGTCATTTCATCTCCTTTCTGGCGACCTGGTCCCCTAGAAGAATCGTTTACTGGCCACCTCACACAACACGAACATTTTTTACACGCTCCTGACATTGGCCCACTAAAGCTCCAAAGAACAACCCGAGAAAATCTAAACATGGAGCAAATATTTCTACAACCCCCACCGTAGCTACCCCTGTAATAATTTGTCAACCCCAGGCACCAGATTAGCAAAAAGCTCCGCTTATTCCGTCAACCCCTACCGGGGAAAATATGTTATAATATAGAAATGAAAATCAGAGAAAATGTACCAATTTCTGAACTCACTACCATGCGCTTGGGTGGCCCAGCGAAGTTTGTGATTGAGATTGAATCGCAAGATGAGGTAGTTGAGGCTTTTGATTTTATTCATGATAAGAATTTGCCATTTTATATCCTTGGCGATGGCGCCAATACAATTGGTCATGACGAAGGTTTTGATGGCGTTATCGTAATGAACAAAATCAAAGGCGTGACGGTCTCTGATAATATGGTCTATGCTTTTGGCGGTGAGGAGTGGGACAAGGTTGTAGAAAAAGCCTGCGAAAACGATCTTACTGGCATTGAGGCACTTAGTAATATTCCTGGTACTGCTGGCGCTGCTCCAGTACAAAACATCGGTGCCTATGGACAGGATGTTTCTAAAGTACTCAAGACCGTAGAAGTCTATGATACTTTGATTGATGAATTTAAGACGCTTACAAACGAAGATTTGAAGTTTTCTTATCGCAAGAGTATTCTAAATTCCGAAGAAGCAGGTCGCTATTTTGTGATTGCGATTGCGCTCGAACTTAAGAAAGGCCAGATGGAGCGTCCATTCTATAATTCCCTTGAACGTTATATTGAGGCTAATAATGAGACTGATTTTTCACCAAAGTCGATTCGCAGAATGGTGGGCGCAATCCGTGCTGATAAGTTACCGGATCCAAAAGAACGCGCTAGTGCCGGCTCATTCTTTAAGAACGTTTATCTTTCTGACGAAGAATCTGCTGAAGCGGAGGCAAAAGGTTTGCCAGTATATCATGGTAAAGATGGCAACAAGATAAATTCTGGTTGGCTGATTGAGCATGCTGGGCTCTCCGGCAAAACTTTGCACGGCATGACCGTAAACGACAAAGCCGCGTTAGTTTTGATTAATGATTCTGCAAAATCCTATTCCGATCTTGCTGCCGCACGTGCAGAAATCGTGAAGACTGTTAAGGAAAAATATGGCTACGAGATTCAGCAAGAGCCAGTAGAAATCCCAGTGAACGGATTGGGGGCCTAAATGAAGATCCTAAATGGCAAAGAGCTTGCAGGTTTCGTAAAGGAACGCCAGTTCCATTATGTGCGTAGCCTTCAGAAAAAACCACGCCTCGTAATTATTCGCGATAGTGATAATCCTGTGATTGTAAAATATGTGAATCTTAAGAAGCAATACGGTGAAGATATCGGCGTAAGAGTAGACGACGTTTTTGTGACACCAGATAAAATCAAGGATGCGATTCTCACCGCAAATAGTGACACGGATGTAAACGGAATCATCCTGCAACTTCCAATTCTCGAAAAAGAAAAGACTGATGAGTTAACCGCTTTGATTGCGCCGGAAAAAGACGTAGACGGATTATCTGGCAAAGGTATTTTTGATTCCGCTACGGCGACAGCAATTAACTGGCTACTTGGCGGTTATAATATTGAACTCGCAAATAAAAAGATTGCTATCGTAGGCCGCGGCAAGCTCGTGGGCGCACCACTTGAAAAAATGTGGACCAACTCCGGTTTCGACGTGACAGTTTTCCGTCACGGCGATGATTTATCTCAATTACGCGACTATGATATTATTGTTTCCGCAACTGGTGTTCCCCACCTGATTAAAAATGAACACGTTCGTGGCGGATCCGTGATTATTGATGCTGGTACCGCTAGCGAAGACGGCGTATTGGTGGGCGATGTAGACGACGAAGTCCGCGAACGCACCGACCTTGCCGCTATCACTCCGCGTATCGGTGGCGTTGGACCACTGACAGTGGGATGCCTTTTTGAACATGTGATTAATGCCTAGTTTATAGCTTTTATCTATCCATATTAATATTTATAAAAATATCCCCAGGGTTGGGGATATTTTTATAAATATTACCTAGCTCTAGTATGCGGCATCATCTGCACCAAAGCCGCCCTCTTCGCTATAGTTAAAGCCGCCATTGCCTTTATTGCCGCCACCATTGTTACTGCCACCATTATTGCCGTTGCCACTTGAACTGCCGTTTGTTTTATAGAGCCTGTTTAATTCCTTTAGGACTTCAGGGTCGTATTTGCGGACACTTTCAGGCGTAATGCTATTAACAAGACTTTCAATCTTTGCCCTTAGTTCGTTGCTACTTGCAGCCATCGCATTAAGATTTTTCAATTGATCCATATTCTTAATATTTGCGAGCTGTTCGCCAGTGATTGAAACATTCTTAAACTTATCCGATTTAGTCTTCCCAATAATCTTCCCCATATTTTCCTGCGCATTAGGCTTATTGACAGTAAGCACATTGTGAAGTATCTGAGCACCAGACATAATCTGCTGTTCCTCAATATTGTTATCTTCAATAACTGTAGCAGTATATTTAATAGTATCGGAGTCCATATCCGTGACACCATCGTTTTTCTTTCCTGACAGTGCTGCCATCGAGAGCATTTCTGCATCACCTTTGCTATTCGTTTTAATTTCAGTACCGGTAATAAACTGTTTCTATG
>JAEEGK010031751.1_pt1 | contig 10389 bp, 5 predicted proteins | sample 8958771 | NCBI WGS metagenome assembly JAEEGK01 (sample SAMN16246547, study PRJNA631951) | gut metagenome | biome: gut microbiome; feature: rumen; material: SC-attached | host: Bos | place: Iran: Karaj | collected 2018-10 | reverse complement strand
AGATGAGGTATTGCGGCGGGTTGGTGTTGTAGAAGAAACGGAAAACATAGTTGCCATTGAATGCGGCACTCGAGTATCTTATTCTTCCTGTGTTTTCGTCGCAATTCAGCATCGTCCAGCAGTCGAATTCATCTTCCTCCTCGAAGCCGTAGGTGTAAGGCAAGGTTTGGGGCGCGCACATTGAGGGAAGGTAGGCGAAGGTGGTCGTGGGGATGAAGTTCTGCTGCGTGGCGGGAATGGTGAACGCACTGCTGTTGTGTGAGCCTGAAATAGAAGCCCCATTGACGGATTGGCCCACGAAATACATGTTCATGTAGCCGTTGTCTTCGGTGTTCTCGATGCCCACTAAGAGATTACCGCCCTGATAGGTATAGGGCGTGGTGAAGTTGATAGTCATCATGCCGCCGCCATCGGCACTCAAGATGCTGAAAAGGCCTGAATATACTGTGGTTGCACTCTCCTTTGGCTCGTAGGCACTGATGCTAGTGTAATCCACCTCCTTCAAGTAGACATCCGCGTTGCTCACGGTGGTGTAGGGCACGTTTGAGGCGATGGTGTAGAACGTCATGCTGCGAATGGGCCTGCCTATCATCTCCACCAAGTCTTCGGCAGGGATGACAAACTGGCTGCGGGTGAAGTCATCGAAGTAATTGATGTAGGCTGGGATGCGGTTGTTGGTGGCGGTGCCGTCATACACGGTCAGTTCGGGGAGGCATTTCACCATGTGAGTGAAAGGTTCGCTCATCGCACCGGTGCCAAAGAAGACCACGTTTCCGTTGGCGTCGGTAACGGTATAGGAACATTCATCGTCCCAGCTGCCGTTGATCCACTCGAAGCGCAGCGCACGGCCGTCGCACACGACGAGGGTATGGGTGTTAAGTTCATCTGTGCCGTAACCTATAACGCCGTTGAGGTTTTCGTTGGTCAATGTCGCCAAAACGACATCGGTTTCCACATCCACCACCTTGATGGCTGCACCGTTCCATCCGTCGCCATAGTCATCGTAGAGCTCGAAAGTGAGCTCGCACTGGTCTTCGAGCGGACATAAGAATCGTATGAAATGGAAGTCGTCGAGGTAAAGCAAATTTTGGTCGTATGAGAGGTGCTTGATGGCAACGTACTTAGTCCCTACGGGGAAGGTGTTCTCATAGAGCGTCCAGGTGCTGTTTTGGGCCGTCAACTCTTCGCCCCAGGTGAAGGCATCAGGCGACTTGGTAGTGGTGGAATAGCCCACCTGGAAGGTCTCGGGCCATTCGCTCCCTTCGTTCCTATAACGGAACGACACGCCAACCTCGGTGGTGCTTTCCAGCTTGGGCGAGATGAGGTATTGGGGTGGATTGGTGGTGTACCAGAACTGGAAGCAATGGCTGCCTTCGTAATGGGCATCTGTCGTTATTTCTGTGTTGGCGTGGCAATCCAACATCGTCCAGCATTCGAATTCACCGGCCTCCTCGAAGCCGTAGGTGTAAGGCAGAGGCTTGGGCCCTTTGACGTAGTTGAAGGTGGTCTCGGGGATGAAGTTCTGCTGCGTGGCAGGGATGGTGCCAGTACTGTTGCTGTGACGGCCAGAAATGGAAGCTCCCGAGACGGTTTGCCCATAGAAAACGATATACTTAAAGCCATTGTCTTCGGTGTTCTCGACGCCCACCAGGAGGTTGCCGCCACGATAGGTGTAGGGCGTACTGAAGTGGATGGTCATCATGCCTCCGCCATCGTCGGCGCTCACGATACTGAAACGGCCTGAATATACTGTGGTTGCACTTTCCTTTGGCTCGTAGGCACTGATACTGGTGTAGCCCACTTCCTTCAGGTAGACGTCTGCGTCGCTCACGGTGGTGTAAGGGACATTGGTGGGGCCGGTGTAGAACGTCATGCTGTATAAGGTGGCACCTGTCATGTCCGACAAGGCACTGGCGGGGATGACGTACTGGCTTCGAGTGAAGTCGTCGAAATAGGTGATATAGGCAGGAATCTGGAAGTTGGTGGCGGTACCGTCGTACACGGTCAGTGTTTCAATGCACTGCATGTTGGAGAACACGCTCCAGCCCGAGGCCGCTTGATAGTCCTCCAACGCGCTGCAGGGTACATATACCGGGATTCCCGATGGTACATTAGAAAACACATCTGTACCTAAGGTGGGTGGAGTTTCGGGAAGCACTGTCATGGATGCGAAGTCAGAGCAGCCCTCGAAAGCATAAGAGCCTATATTGGTCACGGAACTGCCGAGGGTCAGCGAGCCGTTGAAGCCGAAACAAATTCGGAAAGCACTATTACCTATCGTCGTCACGGAATTCGGAATGGTCAACGAGCCTGTGAGTTGAGTGCACATCTCAAAAGCACTCTCCCCTATCGCGGTGACGGCGTAGGTGACACCGTTGATGGTCTTGGTCTCGGGAATGGTGATTGTGCCTGTGGCGGCGGTGCCGTCAATGTGGCCTATCACTGTGACGGACTCCCCGTCATCGTTGATGGCGTAGATTAAAGGGCCGTCGCATGTGTCCTGCATGTTGGTGAACGCGCTCCAGCCCGAGGCTGCCTGATAGTCCTCCAACGATTCGCAAGGCACACACACTGGGATGTCTGTCGGCACGTTTCGGAAAGCGTTTGTGCCCAGGTTGGGCGGCGTTGCGCGAAACACCATCATCCTCGTCAAGCCAGTACAGTCGCTAAAGACAGAACTGCCTATCGAGGTCACGGAAGCAGGAAGGGTTAATGAGGTCAGTCCGCTGCAACCATCAAAAACGTGGTTTTCTAGCGTTGTCAAGGTGTTCGGGATAACCAGTGCACCTGTGAAACCACTGCAATCATTGAAAGCACGTTCGCCTATTATGGTCACGGAACTACCGAGGGTTAGCGGGCCATCGAAGCCGCTGCAACCACGGAAAGCATACCTTTCTATCGCCGTCACGGAATTCGGAATGGTCAGCGAACCTGTGAAACCGCTGCAACCATAGAAAGCAAACTCACCTATTGAGGTGACGGAATTGCCTAGGGTCAGCGTGCCGTCGAAGCCGGTACACATAGTGAAGGCATCCATGCCAATTGTGGTCACGGAATTGGGGATGACCAGCGAGCCCGTGAGGCCAGAGCATCCTTGGAAAGCACTATAGCGTATCTCTGTGACGGGATAGGTGACGCCGTCGATGGTCTTGGTCTCGGGGATGATGAGTTCGCCCGTGGCGGCAGTGCCGTCAATATGGCCGGTCACGGTGACGGAAACCTCGTCAAGATTGATGGAATAGGTCAGCGGGTCACATTGCATGTTGGTGAACGCGTTCCAGCCCTCGGCTGCCTGATAGTCCTCCAACGAGGCGCAAGGCACATACACAGGGATATCTGTCGGCACATTATAGAACACGTCGGTATACAAGGTAGGTGGTGTATCAGGGAGTACCGTCATGGAAGTAAAGCTGGAGCAGCCCTCAAAAGCATAACGACCTATCGTGGTCACGGAACTGCCGATGGTCAGCGTGCCAGTGAAACCACTGCAAATACAGAAAGCATACTCGCCTATCGTCGTCACGGAATTCGGTATGGTCAGCGAGCCAGTGAAACCGCTGCAATCATAAAAAGCACCATAGCCAATCGAGGTCACGGAATTACCGATGGTCAGCGAACCATTGAAACCACTGCAATGAGCGAAAGCATCATCATCTATCGTGGTCACGGAATTCGGGAGGGTCAGCGAACCCGTAAAACCACTGCATCCCTGGAAAGCCTGTTCGCCTATTGTGGTCACAGAATTCGGGATGATGAGATTGCCCGTCAAGCCGGAACAATTCTTGAAAGCATTGTCGCCTATCGCGGTGACGGTATAGGTGACGCCATTGATGGTCTTGGTTGTTGGAATGTAGAGCTCGCCCGTGGCGGCCGTGCCGTGCACGTGGCCTGTCACGGTGACGGAAACCCCGTCCGGATTGATGGAATAGGTCAGTATCTCAATACACTGTATATTGGTAAACGCGCTCCAGCCCGTAGCATTCTGATAAGCATCCAACGATTCGCAAAACACATACACCGGAATCGTTGCCGTCACATTATAGAACGCATTTGTGCCCAAGGTGGGTGGTGTCACGGGAAGTGCCGTCAAGGAAGCAAAACCGCTGCAGTTGTAGAAAGCTTGTTCGCCTATCGTGGCCACGGAACTGCCGAGAGTCAAGCCCGTAAGGCCGCTACATCCCTGGAAAGCCTTGTTTTGTATCGTGGTCACTGAATTGGGGATGGTCAGCGTGCCGGTGAAGCCGCTGCAACCGAAGAAAGCATTGGTCCCTATCGAGGTCACGGAATTGGGAATGGTCAGTGAGCCCGTGAAACCATCGCAATGAGCGAAAACGCTGTTGCCTATCGCGGTCAAGAAATTTGAGAGGGTCAGCGCATCGAAACCCCAACAATTTGAGAAAGCATAGTTGCCGATGGTGGTCACGGAGTTGGGTATGGTCAGCGATCCCGATAAGCTGCAGCAATAGTCGAAAGCATGCGCGCCTATTGTGGTCAAGGAATTGCCGATGTTCAGCTGACCCTCCATGTTTAAACAATAATAGAAGGCGTTCTCACCTATCGTGGTCACGGAATTGGGAATGGTCAGCGAGCCATGTAAACCCCAACAATTATAGAAAGCACGATTACCCACTGTGGTGACGGAATTGGGGATGTTGAGCGAACCTGTGAGGCCAGTGCAATTCTCGAAAGCGTTATTGCCTATCGCGGTGACGGTATAAGTGACACCGTTGATGGTCTTGGTCGAGGGGATGGAGAGCTCGCCTGTGGCGGCCGTGCCATCCACATGGCCGGTCACGGTGACGGAAACCCCGTCGGGGTTGATGGAATAGGTCAGTGGGTCTTCAAAACACTGTATATTGGTGAAGTCGCTCCAGCCCGAGGCCGCCTGATAGTCCTCCAAAGATTCGCAAGGCACAAACACAGGAGTATCCGTTGGCACATTTTTGAATGCGAATCTACCCAGAGAAGGCGGTGTTCCAGGAAGTACCGTTATGGAAGTAACACTGGTGCAACTTCTGAAAGCTTGAGTACCTATATCGGTTACGGAACTGCCGAAGATCAAGCCCGTAAGGCCGCTGCATCCCTGGAAAGCCCTGTCCTGTATCGTGGCCACGGAATTCGGAATGGTGAGCGAGCCTGTCAAGCCATCACAGCCATGGAAAGCGCCTATATCTATCGAAGTCACGGAATTCGGGAGGGTCAGCGAGCCTGAGAAACCGCTGCATCCCTGGAAAGCCCTAGCGCCTATCCTGGTCACGGAATTCGGAATGGTGAGCGAGCCTGTCAAGCCATAACAGCCATAGAATGCATAATCGCCTATCGCTTTCACTGTATAGGTGACGCCATCATGGGGGACAGTGCTAGGCAGGGTGATGTTTCCCGTGGGTTTGACAAACCCATTCCAACCATATACAAAAGATGTTCCTGGACAGGTTATCTCCACATAATGGTTGGCAGCATCGATGATGTTATAGTAGAGCGTCTGCTCGGTGGAGCACACCGCTGAAAAGTCATAGCCAATCGCATGGATGGCAGCCAAGGCATCCACACGGCCACAACCATAGAGATTGCTTTTATTGGTTGATAACGGGACTGCGGTTTCCTCCAGAACACGACACAAATCAGCGGGAGTGGCATCGGGATTCTTGCTTAACAACAAAGCCATGCAGCCCGCCACGCAAGGTGCGGCCATGGAGGTGCCACTCTTCGTCATATAGCCCGTATTAGTTTCATAGTTCAACGACTTGATACCAACACCAGGTGCACACACATCGGGACGAATCAATCCGAATTTGGATGGGTGGTCAGGAGTGTAAGGATAGTCGCCATAATCAGTATTCCACCATGTAACAGGGCCATGGGATGTGAAAGAGGCCGCTTTATCATTCGAATTGACGGCACCCACGCAGACCGAGCAACTCAAACCGCCAGGGTTCAGCTGTTGATAGGGATCAAGATAAGGCGGGGGGCAAGCGCCTGGCAGTTCTATATTCCTTGGAATCGGCAAATCAACTAGATATTCACCATTGTTACCTCCCGCTATTGATGCTACTACACCAGCATTTAACACATTAACACAAGCATTGCGATACAGTTCTACCATTCCGCCCCAATAACAATTCACACCAATCCCAAGTGACAGGCTTATGACATCGCAGCCATGATCGAGCGCCCATTGCATAGCACTCGCTATAATCGACGAGAACGTCGAATTATAATCATCACTCCTGGTACCATTGGTACCTTTTTTTATACATTTAACAATCATCAAGGTGGCATCAGGTGCTATGCCAGTTTGTGAGCCAGATGTGCCATCTCCACAAACAATTCCCGCGCAGTGTGTGCCATGGCCAATGTCATCCATCGGGTCGTTATCGTTGTTGCGGACATCATAGCCATGGTGGGGAAATTCCGGGCCACCGTCCCAAAGGTGGTCGGCAAGGTCGAGGTGGTTATAGTTCACCCCTGTGTCGAGGACGGCCACCACCACGCCTTGGCCTGTATAGCCCAAGTTCCACACTTGGTCGGCGTTCACTTTGGAGACATTCCAAGCGATCTCGCGGGTCGGATCGGCAGGATAAGATTCTTCTCCATCGGGAATCCAATTAATCTCTTCGTCGAAGCCTATGGCCAAGATATCGGAACGGTCGGCAAGGGAAAGGATGGCTCCCTTCGTCGCTTCAAAACTGATGGCATTGGCGATCCAAAGCACATTGGGTTCGGTTACCAATCCGTTACGTTGCATCTCGTTGAGGGAATGACGCAGGTCGTATTGCGAGGCTTCAGTGAATTGCTTTAGCTCATTCACCACGAAATCGCGCCTTTCGGCTCGAGTCGCGAATTGGGAATCACGAAGGTTAAGCTGTTGCGGGTCATACTGTTGTCGCATGACGACAAACACCGGAATCATCTCGTTGTCGCGGCGTCGCCCCATTTCCTCCAACAGGTTGGGGTCAATCGTTTGGGCATATCCGCTAATACAAATCAAAGCCAGTAGAATAAAAGAAACTATCTTTTTCATAACATATTGGATTTTAATTGTCGTGTTTTGTGTTTTATGGGGCAAAGTTAGGGAGGGTTTTTGGAAAATGCAAGTTTTTTTTAGTTTAGAGTTGAGAGTTTAGAGTTTAGAGCGGTTTTAAAGTTTAGAGTTTAGAGTTTAGAGTTTAGAGCAGTTTAAATGTTTAGAGTTGTTAGTTGTGGAGAGTGTTGTTTTAATCCCTCCTGCCCCCCTTAAGAAAAAATAATGGGTTGCCAAGTCAGGGTTTTTGTAATCGCTATTGCGATTCTCTGGAAAATGTATTATTTTTGCAGACGGAAACAAAAAAGTTAGAACAATGACTGCTTTACAACTCCTTGTCCTTGTACTCAGAAGTTACGGGCATTACGAGGACAAATAATCAACTTTGTATCACTGCGAAACCTCATTCCACGAAATCGAAGATTAGCTACGCTAAAGCAAACATCTTAACACTTATCTCACCAAATCGATATACACCGGCAAATGGTCACTAAAACCGCCAAAATAGCGCGGCCCGATATAGGTGCGGAAAAGTTTTTTGCCGTGGTAGACCTCATCATCCACCGCACACAGCAGCAAGACGAACAAGGCGGCACTCATCGCCTTTCCGAATTGTAATTTTCTCAAATTCATTTATTTAAATTTTATAGTTAATTATGATTTTGTTTTTTTCTTGAGTCAGCATCAAAAACGTGGATTTTACTTCAAGTTAGTTAGTGAAGCCTTCCACATCCGCATATTTCAACTATTTAGTAAAGCCCACTCGAAAACACATGAGCATTGCCTAATGTTTGAAATATGCAAAAAATGTGGAAGTTTCACTAACGCAAGCTTTAAGCTAATGCTAGTTCATTAGATATGTCTCGGAGAGGTTATTATCTCATCAGGTTTTATTTGGTTATACTTTTGTTTCATAAATGTGGTGGCAAAGATAATGATTTTGTGGTTGCATCAGGTTCTTTTTGGAAATTATTGTTATTTTTGCAGGCGAAACAAAAACACAAGATGATGACAGCGGTACAGATAAATGCGGAATTGTTTCGCACTATGAGCGAAATTGCCGACGATGAAGGACTGATGATGAAACTCTTGAAATACGCCAAGAAATTGGCCGCCACCAAAGAAGATGAGACTCTGGTGTCGAAAGAAGAATTCATGGCCAGCCTTGACCGTGGGGAGGAAGAGTACCGACAGGGCAAATGTCATACGATGCTTCCCAACGAAAGCCTTGATGAATTCTTAAAGCGTATTGGATAGCATGTTTAGCATTAAATACACGGATGATGCTGTGAATGACCTCAAGCGTTTGCAACAACACGAGCCAAAAGCAAAATTGAAGATTAGCTACGCAAAAGCAAACATCTTATCACCTATCTCACCAAATCCACATACACCGGCAAGTGGTCGCTAAAGCCACCAAAATAGCGCGGCCCGATGTAGGTTCGGAAAAGCTTCTTACCGTGATAGGTTTCATCATCCTCCAGCATGAAATCTGCATGGAAAATTCTCGCACTACTTTCTTGATAATGAAGTCCTTCTCTGTCGCCATATAGGCCAGGCGTAACAATGATTTGGTCAAAAATCTGCCAATCCGTTTGATGCTTCAAGGTGCCTTCAAAGCCTAAACCATCGTTCTTCCCGAACAAGTTGATGAGACAGCCTTCTTCCAGCTCGCTGGGATGTCGCGCCCGCAGCACATCGTATACGCTTGGGTCTGTGGGACAGTCGTTCAAGTCGCCCATCATGATGACTTTAGGCTGGTAGCCTACAGGTGCTGCAGCCACGATAGAATCCACCTTAGCGCGCAAAATCGCTGCCGAGCAAGAGCGCGAGCCAACCGTCTCCAACTCGCCGCTATATCTTGACGGCCAATGGTTGACGAAGACGTGGATAGTGTCAGTTGTTTGAATCGGCCCTTCGACAGGCTCAGGGACCTTGCTTTCTACAGCAACGAATTTCGCATACAAAATATCCCTCGAATGGTAGGCCGTATCCTCAGGGTTGTAATATGGAAACACTGCACTCTCCACCAATTGGAATTGGTCAAGCGAATAAACAATGGCTGGGTCGATGCCACGCTTGTCGGGGCCTTCGTAAAGTACCCAGCGGTAGTTGTGTTTTTTCAGCGGAGTCTGCTCAAAAAGGGCACTTAACACATATTCGTTTTCCACTTCGCACATACCCAAGATACCCAAGGGACGGTTCTCCGACATGGCTAAAATGGCTTTGTACATATTGTTGCGCTTGCGGTAAAAGCGAGTCTTGGTCCAATGTTGCATGCCGTCCTCGGTGAAGGCATTGTAGGTCTTGGTGCTGTCCACAAAAGGGTCGAAGAAGTTCTCCATGTTCCAGAAGGCGATGCGTACTGGCTCGTTTTGGGCAAAAGCAGTATTTGCAATCACAAAACACACAAAACAGAGCCAAGCCAAGGACTTTTTCATCGAATCAAGCGTTATTTTGAGTGCAAATATAGTCTTTTTCGGAAAAAGTATGTAACTTTGCAGCAAAATCAAACAAGGAAAAATCATGGCAGAACTGCGAACTACAGTTTTCACACCCACTCAGATACATCTGCTTAAAATGTTTCAATACATGAAGACAGAAGAAGAACTCATCGAATTGAAAAATCTTCTTTTCCATTACTATTCCCAAAAAATGGATGAACGTTTGGACGAACTATGGGATAATGGTGTGCTTGACCAAAAAAGATTAGATGAAATCAACAAAATGGATCTTCACCAATTGAATTAATCATGCGCGTCGTTCTTGACACCAATTGTTTCATTCAAAGCATTCCTAAAAGGAGCCCTTTCCGTATTGTTTGGGAGTCCTTTCTTACAGGTTGGTGACCAATGACCATCATTTTGATATGCTTCGCTTGAAAAACACATTCCCAACGGTTGACATTATCAACTTGAAAGATTTTATGGAATTGATTCGCAAATAAATGAAATCGAATTTATTCATAATCTTATTAATTGTTTCCATTGGCCAATCCTTTGCTCAAAACACCCACTATTGGGACGGCATAGAAACTTTCGACGGCCCTACGGACAAGAATCCAGTTTTAGCCGCCCAATTGGATTTCTATTTCGACAAAATGGTCGCTCCCCTACCCGATTCCATCACTCTAGAAATCGATCAATTGGTGAACAGAACAAGTTTCAACCCCGACCTCCGCGATTTCATTCTTTGGCATCTTTTGGAGAAATACCGTCACCCTGAATACATGAGCCAAGACCAAGTATTCGTTTACCTTTATGACCAATACTTTTCCCAATTGAAAATCAAGGACTTAAACAAAACTAATTTGGCATTGATTCGCGACAAAGCCGAGACATTCCGAAGACTGGCCTTATTCAACCTTG
>JAEEGK010031749.1_pt1 | contig 10389 bp, 11 predicted proteins | sample 8958771 | NCBI WGS metagenome assembly JAEEGK01 (sample SAMN16246547, study PRJNA631951) | gut metagenome | biome: gut microbiome; feature: rumen; material: SC-attached | host: Bos | place: Iran: Karaj | collected 2018-10 | reverse complement strand
TTAAAATAATATATATTGAATAAAAATAATATATTAAATAAATTAATTTTTTTTATTAATAAAGTTCACGCAAAAAAAAATTAAAATTGTATAATATAAATTAACAAAAATATAAAAGTTGTTAAGAATAATAAAATATATATTTTCATTATAAATAAAAAATAACAAAACTTCAAATTTCTGTAATAAAAAAAATAATTAAAAAAAAAAATAAACATCCATAAAAAATCCTATAAAAACCAATCAAAAAAAAAAAAAATATATATTTAAAAAAAAACAAAAAAGAAAATGTCAGAAGAGCCAAAATTAACAAACAAACCATTAAAAAAGGGAAAATCAATTCTTCTCTTTGATATAGATGGAACATTAACAGCCCCAAGATTACCAATAAATGATAAAATGATAGAATGTTTAACTGAAGTAAGTAAATCAGGTAAAGTAAAATTAGGTTCAGTTGGTGGAAGTGACGTATCAAAAGCAAAAGAACAAATTGGAAAAGTTTTTCCATGTTTAGATTATAAATTTACTGAAAATGGTTTAAATTCATTTGATAAAGAAGAAAAATTATTCCATAGTAAAAAAATAAATCAACAATTCACAGAAGAACAAATAAAAGAATTTATTAATTTTTGTTTAAAATATATGTCTGAATTAGATATTCCTATTAAAAGAGGTAATTTTATTGAATATAGAACTGGAATGATTAATGTTTCTCCAATTGGAAGAAATTGTTCTCAAAGTGAAAGAGAAGATTTTGCAAAATATGATAAAGAACATCATATTTTAGAAAAATTTAAAAAAGCTTTAGATGATAAATTTGCAAAATCTATGGATTTAAAAGTTTCTATTGGAGGACAAATTAGTTTTGATTGTTTTCCTAATGGTTGGGATAAAAGATATTGTCTTCAATTTTTAAAAGATTTTGATAATATTATTTTCTTTGGTGATAAAACTTATGTTGGAGGAAATGATTTTGAAATTTCACATTCTCCTGATATTACTAGAGCTTATCATGTTAATTCACCTGATGATACTATTAAATATATTGGAGAAGTTTTAAAAGAATTAGATGAGATTAATAAATAAAGATGATTTTTAGTTTTGGTTTTTGTTTTTTTTTATTGTTTTTTATTTGTTATTTATTTATTTTATTTTAAAAGAATTTATTTGTGTTTTTTTTTAAAATTTTTTTTTGTTTTTTTTTTTTATTTTGATTTTCGTTTTTATAAAATTATAAAACTCTTTTTTTTTTTTATATATTATATAAAATTCTTCTAATAAAAATAATAAAAAATTAAAATAAAATATAAAAATATTTTATAAAATTTATTAATAAAAAAAAATATGTCATTATTTTCCTTAGAAGAATCAAAATATAAAAAACATTTCATAGTAGATCATATATTTAAAAATCAAAGCATTGAAGAAATATTAAATAAAATGTATTCTCCTCCAGCAAAATTTATTCAACATTTATTAGAACTTAGAAATGATTATGAAATAAATTATACACTTCAATTTGATAATTTAAATAATAATTCATATCCAAAAGATTGTAAATTTACTTATTCATATATTCATCCAATTGCACCAGAAAGAAAACAAGTTATGGGACCAAGTAAAATAAATATAAATGATGATATACATGTTATTTTTTTCTCACCTACTAAATTATATGTTGAATATGAAACACATCTTTCTGGTTTTATGTTAATGGATACTTTTATTTCAAGAACTTTATATATTTTTGATAAAATTAATATGGATGTTTGTTTAAATGTTAAATATGATATGGAATTTATTAAACAACATTTTTTTATTAAAATGATGGAAGATAGTTCTTATAAAGAAAATGAAGAAACTTTTAGAGATTTATTTATTCCTGAAATGGATAAATTTTTAAATGGAGAATTTGATACAAAAGATAAAGATAAAGTTGTAAAAGAAGAAGAAGAAAATGAAGAAATTGATAATGATATGATTGAATATAATTATTGGTTGTTTTATGCTTCTTTATAAATTTTTTTTATTTAATATTTAAAAACAATTATTTTTTTATTATTTATGATGTAATAATAAAAATAATTTTAAATTTATTTAATTTAAATTCTTTTTTAAATTATTTTAATTTTTAATTTTTTTTATTATGAAAAGAAAGACTATATTATTGAAAATAAAATAAATGTTTTCTAATATAAAATCTGAAAAAAGTTTACGAAAAAAAGAAATATTAGAAATATCAAATGAAGAAGGAAATAATATTTGTTTTGAATGTGGTAAAATAAAATATATTAATAAACAAATAATAGATTCATCTCCAGTTGAATGGGCTTCAGTAAATAATGGAATATTTTTATGTTTAAAATGTTCACAAGAACATAGAGGATTTGGAAGTAATATAAGTTTAATTAAAAGCTTAAATATGGATAGATGGAACGAATTAGAAATAAATCTTATGAAATTAGGAGGAAATAATAGATTAAAGAAATTTTTAAGTGAATTAAATATTTATAGAAATGTAAATAAGAGAAAATTATATAATTCAAAAATTATGAATTATTATAGGAAAATGGTAAATATAAAATTAATAAATTATATATAAAAAATAAATAATTTTTTTTTAGTTACATTCTGAAGTAAATCATCAAGATTTTACTGAAGATATTCCAGATTTATCAAGTTTATTAGAACCATTAACTCAAAATAAAAAGAATAATACATTTAATAATTTTCAATATGAAAAAAAATTATCAAGTACACATGAAATTGGAAATAAAAATTCTAATATTGATTCAATAGAAAGTGACTATCATCAATATCAAGAAATTCAAGATAATAAAATTGAAATTCCAATGTATAATTCAAATAATGGAGATGAGAATAATTATAGAAATTTAGATTCAAATAATGATGAAAATACAATTTATAATCAATATTCTTATTATTTTTCATATTTAAATGGATTATATAATGTAATAAGAGATAATTTAAATACTCAAAGTTTAATTTATTATAGTGGAAAAGCTTTAGAATATGTTGTTTATGCTGGAGAAAAAGTTTATGAAAAAAGTTGTGAAGGATTACATTATATTAAAAATAAATTTAGTAATAATAGAAATAGAAATTTTGGTAATTATGTTAATTTATCTAATGATAATTTTGAAAATGGAGGTGAGAGTTTAATTGATAAATCAAATAATATATTTGATGTTTAAAATTTATTTTTTTTATTTTTATTGGTTTTTTAATATTTTATTTTTTATTATTTTTTTATATGATTATTAAAAAAAATTTTTAACTGTTATTAAAATATTATTTCATTTTTTTTCAATATTATTCTTATAGTAATTTTGAGATATTTCATTTCTAATAAGTGAATTATCATTTATTAATTTATAATGATTATTTAAAAAAGTATTTATATCTATTTCATCTTCTTCATTCGATAAAAATTTTTCATTAACATATTTTTCAATATTTTCATCAGAAAAAACAGTATTACAATAATCAACCATATTTTTAGGATCATTTGATAAAGCTTGTAAATCTTCAGCAGCACCTCTACTAATCATATAAATATATATAGTTAATATATTTTTTAATTCATCTTTAGAAATCATTTTCATTTTTTCTTCATTTGTTTCTTCTCTCATTAGATTTAAAAATTTTATAAAATAAGTTTTACAATCTTCTAATTTGTCATGTGGAAAAAAAAATAAACTTAATATTAAATAATTTTCTTTTGAATTTTCTTTTATATATTTTATAACTTTTTGCCAATAATTAATTGATATTTCTTTATTGTTTAGATTATATAATATGCTTTCTATAATAATAAACCATTTTTTATCATTTATTTCATTTGTTACTTTTGAACCTTTTTTTATTGTAATTACATCATAAATATCTTGTACTGGTTTTTCATTTATAAGTAAATCTTTAAAAAAATCATTAAATATTGATTCATCATTTAAACTTTTAATACAAGCACAAGCTTGAGCACCTCCCATTAAAAAAAACTAAAATTTAAAAAACAAAAAATTTAAAAAAAGTATTAAAAAAAAAAAATAAACCAAAAATTAAAAAAATAATATTTAAAAAATCAATATAAAAACATTTAAAAAAAAATCCCACAAAAAAACAACCTTCCAAAAAAAAAAAAAAAAAAAAAAAAAAAAAAAAAAAAAAAAACAAAGAAAAAAAAAAAAAAAACTTAATAAAACATCCTTCTCATCATTAATCCAAGAGCAATATCATTTCCATAATCTAAAGCATCAACACTTCCTCCAATACAAGTACACATCCTTCCATTAGTATATTTATATCCAGTTCCACCACAAAGTTGACATCCAGGTACACCTCTATAACCACCATAATATGGTACTCCAATAGGAACAACTGGATTCATAATAATTGCTCCTGGTGGTGGCATTATACCATTTTGATATGGATTTTGAATTGATGAATTTTGAACATATTTATATCCTGGTAAAGATGTATTTTGTTGATTTTGGGAATTGTTAATATTTTGATATTGAGGAATTGGAGTTGATATAGGGTTTGAATATAAATTTTGATTTTGAGGAATTTGAGATTGTTGATTGTTAGTTTGAGGATATTGTATTTGGGGATTTTTATTTTGAGGAGTTTGATATTGTTGATTTTGGGAATATTGATTTTGGTAATTTTGATTTTGATATATTTGATTTTGGTTATTTTGATTTTGGTAATTTTGGTTTTGATTTATTTGATCCTGATTTGGGTAATTTTGATTTTGATAAATTGGATTTTGGTAATTTTGATTTTGATAATTTTGGTTTTGATTTATTTGATCCTGATTTGGGTAATTTTGATTTTGATAAATTTGATTTTGGTAATTTTGGTTTTGATTTATTTGATTCTGATTTGGGTAATTTTGATTTTGATAAATTTGATTTTGATTTGCATAATTTTGATTTTGGGAGTTTTGAGAATATTGTTCTTGAGGTTTTTGATAATTTTGATATTGTGAATTTTGATCTTGAGGAGTTATAAATGATTGATTAGGAGTTATTTGATAATTATTTTGAGGAATTTGATTATTTTGAGAAATTTGATTTTCATTTGGATAATTGATTTGATTATTATTATTATTAATCAAAGAATTTGAAGGTGGTGCCATATCAGATGAAGATACTTGAATATTTGGAAAATTACTATTATTATTTTGCATTTTATTATTTTATATTTTTTAATTTAAAAATCATTATTATATAATTAATATTTTATTTTTTATTATTTTTTCTTTAATGGAAAAACAAAAAATAATAAAAAATGAAATGGCAAAAAATGAAAAAGAAATGATTGTTTATGTGACTAATTATTATGATAAAAAAATAGAAGATAATAAAATTATAATTAATGATAATTTTGAATTATTAGAAAAAATTGGAAATGGTTCTTTTTGGTCAGTTAATAAAGTTAAAAGAAAATTATTATCTTCAAAAGGAGAAGTTATAGATAATAATTATTATGTTTTTAAAAAAGGTAATTTAAATAAAAAAATAATAAATTTTAATGAAAAAGAATTAGAATGTAGAATAGGAGTAAAAGAATATAATATATTAAAAGAAATTTGTCATCCTAATATTTCAAGATTATATGAATGTATAATTGATGAAAATAAAAATAAAATTATTTTAGTTATGGAATACTGTGATTTAGGTTCTTTAATGATTTCTAAATCAAAAGATAATTATGATTATTATGAATATAATAAAAATGTTATGGAATATCTTTGGAAAAAATATAATAAAGATAAAAATATTCCAAATATTTTTTCATATAAAATAAATGAACAAAAAGAATTTTTTGAAAAAATAAGTTTTGAAATATTAATTCAATTAATTTCAGCTTTAAAATATTTAAAAAATAAATTAATTGCTCATTTAGATATTAAACCAGAGAATATATTAATTAAAAATATAGATAATGAAGATAATAATAATTATGTAAAATTAAGTGATTTTTCAATATCAAAAAAAATTCCTTCTGAAAATTCAAAAATAGATTTTTTTGGAGGAACACCAATTTTTAATCCACCTGAAATAGAAACTGAAGAAGAAATTGATCCTTTTAAATATGATATTTATAGTTTAGGTGCTACAATTTATTCTTTTTTATTTAATAATTTTAATTTTTCTGAAATTAATAATACATATAATGAAATTAAAAATAAAAAATTATCTAAAATTCTTCTTTTAACTCTAGAAACAAATTATTTGAATAGAGCTTCAATAAATCAAATTGAAGATATAATTTTGTCTAATTGAATATTTTAATATGAAAAATTTAATATAGAAAATAATTCAAGTAAAATAATTATATATTAAATATATATAATTTCAATAATTTTTATTTAATAAATGTAAATAATTTTGGTTTTTTTTTATTTTAATGAATTTAAATAAGAAACTAAATTTCTATTCTTGAATAAATCTTATAATTTCAAATTTGATTAAATATTTTTAGATAAATAATAATTTTTTTATTTATAAATATATAATCTTTTATTCCAATAAATAGTCCAAAAGAAGATAAAATAAAATAATGATAAATAACGAATATTCCATATTAAAAAAATCCTTTTAATTTATATTTCTAATAAGGACAAATAAAAACAATAAAAATGAATAATCTATAAATTAAATTATAATTTTTTTCAATTTATATAAAATTTCATAAATTAAATTCCCATTTCCAAAAAAAAAATTTTAACCCATAAAAAATAAATAAATAAAAAAAATGAACGATACATCTGATTTAGGAACAAGTGTAATGACAATTCGTTACAAAATGGTATTCGTAGGAGATGTTTTCGTAGGTAAAACATCAATAATGAATCGTTTTATTTCAAACGATTACAAAGAAGCATATGACGTAAAATAAATTTATATAAAAAACCCTAAAAAAAAAATAGCCAACAATAGGAGTAGATTTTGCAACAAAAACAATAGAATACAAAGAAAATTCAATAAAACTTCAATTTTGGGATTCAGCAGGACAAGAAAGATACAAAGCATTAATTCCATCATATGTAAGAGGATCATCAGTAGTTTTTATAGTATATGATATATCGAAAAAATCAACATTTTTAAATTTAAATACTTGGATTAATTTTATTAAACAAGTTAATACTGATAATGCAATTTTAGTTTTATGTGGAAATAAAACTGATTTACCGAGAGAAGTTCAATATAATGAAGGAAAAGAATTAGCAGAAAAGGAAAAATTATTATTTTTTGAAACTTCTGCTAGAAATTCTGAAAATATTAATAAAATGTTTTATACTTGTATTTGTGAATTACCTTTTTTTACACAATTAGAAATTAATGATAAAGATGCTTTGATTAAAGAATTAGAAAATAATAATATGAATGTTGAACAAAATTCTATTTATGATATTGTTAGGAATGGTAATAAAAATAATAATAATAATAAGGATCCTTCACCTGGTTTAGTTGTTGATGGTGTTCAACATGAACAAAATAGTCAAAAGAAAAAATGTCCTTGTTAAAAATTTTTATCATTTTTTTAATTATTTAATTTTTATTTTTTATTTTTTTTAAATTTTTTTTCTTAATTTTTTAATTTATTTTTTTAAATGCATTTTTTACAGTTTTATTACTAAAAACAATTCTTTTATATATATATTTTTTATTATATTTATAAACATTATATGAAATAAATAGTTCTGTTTTTTATATTATAAAATCAAATTTATTAAAATTTTTTTTCTTTGATTTTTTCTTTCTACCTGAATCACTATTATAATTTTGATTATTTTCATTTTGTTTTTCTAATTCTTTATCAATATTATTAATAATTTTAACTAATTCTTTATTACTTTCATTATTATAATTATTAGTTAATACATTTTTATTAATCATATTACCTGAACTTAAAACTTGATGAACTATAGGTGTAAGATCATCTTTTAATTTTACTAAATCATCATTAATATAATCATTTAATTGATCTTTTTTTATTGAAATAAATGAATTATTATTATCATTATCATTAACTTTAGGAATTTTAATTAAATTAAGATTTGACTTTGATACATTCCTCCTTGTCTCATTTTTTTTTGATTGTTCAATTTGATTTTTAGATTCTTTTTTGTTTTCTTTTTCTTTTTCATCTTTATTTTCATTTTCATTTTCAATTTTATTTATATTCTTTTTACTAACTTTATTTATAACTGTTTTAATAGTATTTTTTTTTTTTTCATTTCTTAAATCAAGATTTATATTTAAATTTTTTTCTTTTCCTTTATCCCAATTTGATGTTGTTTTTAATAAATTTTCTTTTTCTTCTTTTAGTTGTGTCATTACTGTTAAATCAATTTTTTCTCTCTTTTTATATTTTTTATCAATAATTTCATTTTGTTTTTCTTTATTATCTCCTTTTTTTTCTATTTTATTTTTTTGTTTTAAATCGATTTCTTTTTTTTCTTGAAAAGAATTATTCAAATCACTATTTTTGTTTTTATTTTTTTTTTTATTTTCATTTTCATTTATTTTATTATTTCTTTCTTCTTTTTGAACTTCTTTAATTTTTTTCTTTTTTTTTTGTTTATTATAACTTTTTTCATTATTTTCTATTTCTTTATCTGTTTCATATTCTTTTGAATCTTCAATAATATTAATTTCTTTTTTTTTTTTCTTCTTTTTTTTTTTTGATTTAAGTTCTTCTTTAAACAATTTAACCTCTAATTCAATTTCTTTTCTTTTTTCTTCAAGAATCTTATTAGCTATTGTATTTTTTTTATTAACACTTCTTGTAAAAACTTCATTTTCATTTTTATTCAAATTTTCATTTATTTTATCATTAAACTCAATAGTTTTTTCTTTTTTTATTAAAATCTTATTTTCATTTTCCATAATTTTAGGCATTATAATTTTTTCTTTTTTATTAGTATTTATATTAGGTTTTGGTGATAAACTTTTAATAAATAATTTATCTTTTTTATTAATATCATTTGGTAAGGTTTGAGAAATTAAATAATCTTCATTATCAATTTCATTATTTTTATCTCTATTTTTACTACTAGAAAATGATGGAATTGAATATATTTTTTTTAATTCTTTTAATGAATCAATATTTACTTTTGGAATATCTGAAATTTTGAAATTTGTAAATGGTTTATTATTACTATTTGATTTAAGATGATATTTTTTTTTATTCATATTAATATCATTTATAACTAATGGTGGTATTTCATTTAAACTATTACTATTAACTTTTTTCATTGTTTTTTGATATTTATAATATTGTAAACGAGATGAATGATCTAAATTTAAATCTTCAAATTTAAGATTTAAAAAACTTGAAAGTAAATTTTTTGGTTTATAATTATATGTATTATTGTTTAATTCATTAAAAATAATTTCTATTTGTTTTATAAGGTTATTAAATTCTTCTATTCCATTAATTTGATTTATAAATGGATTTAATGATAATAATTCATCAATTTTAAATTGAATATATGTAATGATATTTTCTTGATAATTATTTTGTACTTGTAAATATTTAAAATTAAATATACAATTTTCAACTTCTATTCCAATTTTATTAATATCTGATTCAGTTAATGATTTTGAATCTAAATTATTATCAAAGACTTGGAATAAATAATCATATGAGGAATTATCATAAAATTTAGATAATTTTTCATCTATTATTTTAATATATTTTTTATATTCTTTTTGTAATTTCATTAATGTATTAAATTTTTCATCTAATTTTTCATCAAATAAAGAGATTTCTTTTATACTATCAGTAAAAGTTTTTTGGAATTTAATAAATTTTTTTTTATGTTGTTGATAAAAAATTTCATTATCATTTGTAGTAGTTGAATTAGTTGAATTAGAAAAGACTTTTGGAGAATCTGTTGATTGAGTTTGTAATTCAAGTTTTTGAACATTGATTATTATATTTGTTTCATCTTCTTTAATTATATCTTTTAATAAAATATTATCAGAGTATTTTAATAGATTATCTCCTTTATAAAATAAATTCATTTGAGGATTTTTCCCAAAAATTTTTGAACTTAAACCTTTTATATATTCTATATTGATTGTTGGAGGGACATCAAATTGAAATTTATTTCCTTCATATATAAGATTAATATTCATTTATTTTTATTGATTTTAAAAAATTAATAATATAATTTTTATAAATTGAAATTATTTTTTTTATAACAATTATATTTTTGTAATAATTTTTCAAAAATTTCCCAAAAAAACTTGTTATAATTAATTGGGGATTGGGGATTGGGGATTGGGCCCAATCCCCAATCCCCAATTTCATAAATTTGAATTATTAATTTAAAAAATATAAAAATGAATA
>JAEEGK010031747.1_pt1 | contig 10390 bp, 8 predicted proteins | sample 8958771 | NCBI WGS metagenome assembly JAEEGK01 (sample SAMN16246547, study PRJNA631951) | gut metagenome | biome: gut microbiome; feature: rumen; material: SC-attached | host: Bos | place: Iran: Karaj | collected 2018-10 | reverse complement strand
ATCTTGTTCATGCCCATCTGACCGTTCATGCCGTTCATGTTGTTCATCCCGCCCATCTTGTTCATTCCCATCTGGCCATTCATGCCGTTCATTCCGTTCATGCCCATCTGGTTCATTCCCATCTGGCCATTCATGCCGTTCATTCCGTTCATGCCCATCTGATTCATTCCCATATTGTTCATGCCCATCTGGTTCATGCCGCCGGCCATAGGATTCATACCCATCTGATTCATACCCATGCCGCCGCCCATACCGGACATAAGAGCCTGCTGAATCTGATTAGCCTGCATCTGAAGGTTCTGATAACCAGCATCAAATGTATTCTTTGGTCTGCTGGACATATCTGAAAGTTCAAACTTGATCTCATCGAAGTATGGTGAATTAACGTTGATCTCAACTTCGAACTCATAAGAATACTCATACTGTCTTGGATTATAGCTTACGTTCTTTCCTTCAGCATCCTTTGTATAAAGCTCTTTCTTATGCTCTTCAACTTCCGTATGAACATTTGAAACCTGATTCAGAGGAATAATATCAGGATTCTTTGAACGCCAGTCTCTGTCTCTTGAAACTGCAAAGCATCCCATACTCTGATCGATATAGACCTTTGTAGTATTACCAAGAACCATATTAGGATTGAACTGAGCTACGTACTGCTTATTCTGCTCTCTATATTCAAGATGTCTCTTGATATCTTCCAAAGTTGTATGACGTCTGCCTGACATAAAAGGTGAGAGCTTAGCTGCACAGTTCTTACAAACATTTCCATCCTCAACCTTACGATTTCCAAGCAGGCCTATCTTTTCTCCACAAATGTCACAATTCTTAGAATCAAAAAGTCCCATGTTTCATTACCCCCTTGTAATAAAAAAGTCTGTTTAAATTATACTCTATATAGTTTTTACTTAGTATAATCCGAATAGATGATATTTCACTTATCGGCTATAACTATTCCCCTCACTCTGGCCTCTATAGCCAGCTCTGTACGGTTTGAGAACCCCGTTTTATCAAGCATATGCTGAATATGTGTTCTTATGGTATTTACAGATACCATGAGTCTGTCTGCAATCTCCTGATTTCCCGCTCCTGTAGTGAGTTCTCTCAGAACCATCAGCTCCATCTCCGTAAGCTCTGTACTCTTTATATACCCCAGTTCAAGTACAGGAGTTGTTTCCGGATACACATGTTCCCCATTCATGGTACGTCTTAAAACGCTGAGCAGAGGTTCTCCCTCAACTTCCTTATACCAGAAGCTTTCAACCCCGATACCTCTGGCTCTTTCTATGTAGCTTACCTCCGGCATAGAGGTAACTATTACTATCTTTATTCCCGGATATGATCTCTTGATACGCGCAGCTGCGTCCAGTCCGCTGGTTCCGTCTGCCATAACCACGTCCATGATGATAAGATCTATGCCTCCTCTGGCACAGTACGTATCAGCCACCTTCGCTGTATCAAGCGAATATACCAGTTCAAAATCATCTGCTGACTTGATAAAACTCTCGAAAAGCTGTCTTGATATACTCTGGTCATCAACGATAATCACTCTGTACTTCTTGTCATTCATCGTGTAATCCCTCCTATCAATTGTTATAAATTACCCACTACAATTCTATGATAAGCTTAAACACTGGTGAAGATTCTACTCTTGCATCTCCTCCGTAATCCCTGACCATACGCCTTAGCATATCCAGTCCACCGCCTGTAAGGCGTACTTTGCTTTCCGGAGGTTTGCCGTTATTAGTAAATTCTATAGTAAGTGGTCTGTCTCTGACTATACTGATATATAGCTCATCGCCGTCTGCATGTCTTATGGTATTGGTTATGCATTCATGCATGGCAGTTGCGATTATCTTCTTACGGGCTTTGTCCTGAGGCAGGATGCCCTGTACCTTTATTGTAACACCCACATCCTTTGCAGTCTTAAACATAAGACTGTACTCATCAGTTTTCTGGGTATCCATGTCACTATCGATAAGGTGAGTATTCTCTCTCCATTCACTGATTATCTCACTAAGATTTCCTTCTCCTGCAACAAGGTATCTCTTTGCGGAAAGAAGTGAACGTCCAAGGTTGTCGTGAACCTTAATCTTCATACCCAGAACCTCTCTTTCGATGGTTACACGGGTTATGGTATCATTCAGGTTCTTCATCCTGTTATTCATGCTCTCGAGACGTTCATTGCCCTCTTTAAGCTCTATAGAGGCCTTATAAAGGTTAGTGATCTCTGTAGCAAACAGTTCATTCAGAAGAATCTCATCTACTCTTATCTGTCTTCTCTTCAGCTTAAATATTCTTCCGGTCGGAATCTGAAGCAGCAGTGTATTTCCCTGATCTATTACCTCACAGCCCTCTTTCAGATCATTATTGACCATCGAATCCCAAAGGAAATTAGCATTAAGCAGCGGTTTTCCAGTGATATACTCACATAAGTATTCCATGTTTGGGTTAACCATTACCGGAACACCCATTTCATTTGAACATACTATTCCGGCTTCCATATCGTTGATGGCATCCTTTACCGAGGCCACTGTAACATTATTCTTATTCCACCTTATAAAGAATAATATCCAGGATACAACAAGCAGCGCAACAAGAAATGTAATGATGATTATCGGCACCGCCGGAATACTTATCACCAGTTCACTCAGGAAAGGCATGCCCTTAATTCCTTTCCTGTGGTAGCTGCTGTATAGTACTTTATAAGAAGCATACTCAAACAGAAGAAGGCTTCCACTGATGAGGATATATTTTCTGCTGAGTTTTTCAGCAACGCTCAAAACAAAGAGGATTGCAATGAGTACTACCAGAACGAGAACGATAGATATAACCACCGCAGCCCATCTGGTACTGAGTTCTCCGAAGGTTATCATAACGCAGCACCTCCTTCAGAGAAATTTCCTGCAAGCTCAATCTTTACATCATGCAGCTCCTCTATATTCTGTTCTATTATTGACTCAAAGGAGTCATACATTTCAATAAGTTTATCTGATTTCAGCTTACCTGAAGCATTGAAGAATCTCTCGCATTTTGCTCCGTAAAGCTCAATATAATCACAGGATTCTTTTAAGGAAAGCTCCAGTTCTCTGATATTAAGGTATTCTCCTGACTCTGCCAGCATAAGGAGATTACTCACTCTCTTTATATATACCGTTAATATGCAGAGCGCAGCCAGAAGCCTCTTGTCATAATTAGTTTCAAGATAATCCAGAATACTCTCAATCCTTCTTAACTGCGGACTTACCTTCTGAGATATCATGTCGTAGATCCTTGATTTCGTAAGGACCGAAAGCTCCTCTTCCTTAAGCTCTTTCTCCGCCAGAAGAATCTCATGCTCTTCCGACAGATGTTCTCTTACTTCTCGAAGTTCATCTTCTATCTTGATAATGTCTCTTACATCATCTATCCAATATACATATCCGCCCTTAACATGGGATGCTCTGATGATTCTTCCATCTGATGTGAGACTTCCTGTTGCGTCCTCACCGCTTCTCTGAAAACTGAGACCCTCTACATTTCCTGCTCTATAATATATACGGCCTCTCTCATCTGTAATTTCAGCCGATACAGAAGCCTTCTCGAATATTCTGTCATAGTTATAATTACTACGGATAAGTCCGGTCTGAAGACAGATCTCCCAGAACCAGATTATGCACAGGCAGAAAATATTCGGAAGCGTAATAAAGCTGCGGAGTGCCAGTCTCAGTCCGCATACCGCTAATATGCAATAAATAAGAATGATAAGCAGCGGTGTCAGCATAAGGAAAAGATGATATGGTTTCTTGGTATACATATACTTGCTGATAATGTCATACAGAGCAAGAAGGAACAGTACAACTGCCCAGATAAGCACCATGTAATAACCAATACCATAGGTATATTTCTTTTCGTTGATTCCGCCTTCAAATTTAAATACAAACTCATGAAAATTGTTTGTGAAAACCATAAGGAACAGTCCTGCCGCCACGCCGAACATCCATTTCTTCTTTCTGACACGGCTCTCACGGCTTCTGACACCTATACAGTCTGCGATGAAGTATGATACCAGCGGAATAAAGATAAGTGGTATATAGTACAGATACCAGAGATATATTCTGGCCATGGAATTTGCATCTCCGTCAAATGCATTGTACTTAATATCCTTTATAAACCAATGAAAAAGGAGCAGTGCAGCAACGGCAGTAAAAAGCTGTCTAACCCTTGTCGCAACTACTCTGTTTCTTACACTGATACACCAGGCTGATATTAAAACTAAATATTCAAGTGCGGAGAAGGGATTGGCAATCAGGTAATCAATTACCAGAACGCCAAGCCCTATAACCATACATGTTATCATCCATCTGACTATTTCAGAATCCGATTTCATCCTTATTTATCTCCATCTTCATCCAAGTCAAGATCTGCCGGAGGTCCATATACACCCTCCAGCTGATTATCCTCAACGGTTATCTCCTCTGTCGTATCTTCTGTCATATCCTGAGGTGGTCCGTATACTGTCGGAGCCTCATTATCGTCCTCTGTAAAATCCTCGATAGCAGGTCCGTAAACCTCTGTAAGTTCATTGTCCTCAGTTGTCATCTGAGTTGTTATCGGCGGACCATATACATCTGCCGGTTCATTACTGCCGCATGCGGAAGTATCGAAAACTACCGACGCAGCAAGTCCGATAAGTGCAATTTTCTTAGGATTCTTTTTCATAGTATTCCTCCTAAACTCTATCTGCTAATCTCAGGTTCTGTCCTTAAAAGGTATATACTCTCTCTCAGGTGCAATACTCTGATAAGCAGGTCTGATGATCTTATCTACATTAATAAGTTCTTCTATTCTATGAGCTGACCAGCCAACTATTCTTGCTATGGCAAAAATAGGTGTGTAGAGTTCTACCGGAATATCCAGCATGTTGTAAACAAAACCACTGTAGAAGTCTACATTTGCACTGACACCCTTATATATCTTACGTTTTCTTCCGATAATCTCAGGCGCCAGCTTCTCAATATTGCTATAGAGCTTAAAGTCTTCTTCCTTATGCTTGCTTACTGCCAGCTTTTCTACAAACTTCTTGAATACTCTCGCTCTCGGATCAGAGATTGCATAGATAGCATGTCCGATACCATAGATAAGGCCTGCCTTATCAAATGCCTTCTTATCAACTATCTGCTCAAGATAATACTCAAGTTTCTCAAGATCATCATAATCAGGAACATTCTCCCTGATATCATCCATCATCTTCATAACCTTTATATTGGCACCACCATGCTTTGGTCCCTTAAGGGATGAAAGCGCTGCCGCTATAACTGAATATGTGTCTGAACCAGCACTGGAAACAACTCGTGTTGTAAATGTAGAGTTATTTCCGCCGCCATGCTCCATATGAAGCACGAGGGCTGCATCCAGAACCTGGGCCTCAAGCTTTGTATAATGCTTGTCCGGTCTCAGCATTCTGAGAAGGTTCTCAGCTGTTGAAAGTTCCGGATCAGGTCTGTGGATATACATACTCTCATCACATTCATAATGATTATATGCACAGTAGCCATATACTGCCAGCATAGGAAATTCACTTATAAGTGCAAGGCACTGACGAAGTACATTTGGAATTGCAAGATCCGATACATTTTCATCATATGCTGCCAGAGTCAGAACTGACTTGGTCATGGAATTCATGATATCCTGGCTCGGCGCCTTCATAATGATATCTCTTGTAAAATTCTTCGGCAGGGTTCTGAGTGATCCCAATATGCCTCTGAATTCAGTTAACTGATCTGCCGTTGGAAGATCTCCGAAAAGAAGAAGATATGCAACCTCTTCAAAACCAAATCTCTTAAAGCCAAAGTCTTTGACCAGGTCCATAACATTGTAGCCTCTGTACCAGAGCTGTCCGTCACACGGTACTCTCACACCGTCTTCTTCCTTAGAAGCAATTATCTCGGAAATGTTGGTAACACCGGTAAGAACGCCTCTTCCATTCTTATCACGAAGTCCCCTCTTTACTCCCAGCTCATCATAAAGGCCTACTCTTACAGAGTCGGCATGTCTGCATACAGATTCATGCTCTCTCGCAAACTTCTTTACATTCTTGTCAATCTTGATGTTTTCTTCCATCAGCCTTCCCTCCTGTCTACTAAATAATCACGCCTCCACCAACTACTCTTTCTCCGTCATATGCAACCAGCGACTGCCCCTTAGTCACCGCCCTGACGGGTTCATCAAATATCATTTTCACTCTGTCCTCACCCGTTCTGTATAAAACTCCCGAGGTCTCCTTGGCACGATATCTGATCTTAGCCGAAACCCTCATCTCATCCTTTGCGGCATCGGCTGAATTAATAAAGCTCCACTCAGAAGCTTCTACTTCCCTTGTAAAAAGATCCTCATTACTTCCTAAAACCACTGTGTTGGATGCCGGAATAATATCTGTTACATATAACGGTTCCGGTGCAGATATTCCGAGGCCTCTTCTCTGACCGATTGTATAATGATAATATCCCTTATGCTTTCCAAGGACTTCACCCGCGCTGTTCACGAAATCGCCCTCACCTATGGATCTTTCTAACACTTCCTCTATTACTCTTGCATAATCGCCGTCCGGTACAAAGCATATGTCCTGACTATCCGGCTTTTCTGCATTTATAAGTCCGTCACTTCCCGCCAGCTCTCTGGCCTCAGCCTTCGTCATCTCTCCCAGCGGAAGATAGAGATAAGACAGCTGTTCCTGATTCAGGAAATACAGCACATAGGTCTGATCCTTGGACTGATCAAGTGCCTTCATCAGACACCACTCACCAAGAGTCTCATCATATACGACTCTCGCATAATGTCCTGTTACGATCTTCTCACACTCATACTGTCTGGCACGTTCAAGAAGTGCTCCGAACTTCATATATCTGTTACAGTCTATACATGGGTTTGGTGTAGCCCCATCTATATAAGTCTTTACAAACTTATCTATTACCTTTTCCTTAAAACCCTCCATAAAGTTTATAACATAGTATGGAAAGTCCAGCTTTGCAGCTACTGCTCTCGCATCATCTGTATCCTTCATGGAACAGCAGGTTTTGGTATCACACATTCCCGCTCTATCATTATCATAGAGTCTCATGGTTATTCCGATCGGCTGCACCCCGCTGTTTTTAACTATAAGCGCTGCCACAGAGCTGTCTACGCCGCCGCTCATGGCAACCAGGTATCTTTTATCCATATTGTTTCCTTACATATCATATATTCGCACTATAGCATCGGTGCGATTGTTATAAGAAGGGAATCAACCAGACGTCCTACCATAGTTCTTCTGGTGTCCTCTTCTCCCAGTTCACGGCATTCCTTGAAGGTATTTCTCATATCCACCTCCAGATCCGCAACTGCTTTATTTTCTGCAAAATACAGTCCATCCTCAAAATGTAAGAACAGACTTCTGTAATCGAAGTTTACCGTTCCGACTGTCGCTCTCTGTCCATCTATAAGAAGGCACTTGGAGTGAATGAATCCCGGTGTATACTCATAAACACGTACATGCTCCTTAAGGAGATGTCTGTAATTAGATTTTGTAACTCTGTATACAACCTTCTTATCCGGAATCGCCGGAACTACGATTCTTACATCAACGCCCCTCTTCGCTGCAAGGCAGAAGGCCGTTGTCAGCTCATCACTCAGGATAAGATAAGGGGTAAATACAAATACATACCTCTCTGCCTGAGCTATCATTTCCAGATAAATGTTTTCCGAAAGCATAACATCATCGAAGGGTTCATCACCATAAGGCTGTGCATAACCCTCGCTTCGGATAAGACTGTTCTTCTTTCCAAGATAGCCCTTAACCTGTGTGTCATCATAACTTCCCGGTTTTATGGCCTCCCACATTTCCAGGAACATGAGGATAAAGCTTCTTACCGCTTCTCCCTCAACCTTGACACCCGCATCCTTCCAATGTCCATAAGGACTTCTGACATTTATGTATCTGTCGCTGAGATTGATTCCTCCCGTAAATGCAACATTTCCGTCTATAACCATCAGCTTTCTGTGATCGCGGTTATTCATAAACGGTGAAAAGAAAGGAACCACCTTATTAAACTTGATCGCATGAATGTTAGGTGACAGTGCCTCTAAGTCCTTCGGATAATGCTTCTGCAGATAGGCTATGGAACCGAAGTCATCATACATGATGCGTACTTCAACGCCTTTATCAGCTTTCTTCTTAAGGATATCAAGGATGGTATTCCATACATATCCGTTCTCTATGGTGAAATATTCCAGAAATATGAACTTTTCCGCCCTCTCAAGAGCCTCCACCATGGAATTAAAAAGCTCTTCACCGGACTTATAATAGTCAACCCTTGTATTCTTAAATACCGGATAATTACCATCATTTACTATATATTTTGAGGTCATTGCAGACCTTCTCTTCTCATGTGCCATTTCAGACAGGATGCCGGTATCCTGATTATAGTACTTCTTGAACTTTTCACCCGCCGCATCTATTCTTCTCTGAAATCTTCTTCCCGGCTTCTTATCTCCAAACAGCATATAGTATGGAACACCGAACACAGGGAAAACAAGCACGATTATTATCCATATAGCCTTGTATTCCATCTTCTGATTCTTTCGATTTACAATATAGATACAGAAGATGATACTGAGAACACGGATAACAATATCAAAGAATTTATTCAGTTGATAAAACTGAAGGTACAGCATGAGTATCCATACGACCTGTATGCATATGAATACAAAACTCATGAACACCCGGCTGAATAACAGCTTCTTATATTTTTTCTCCATCACTAACCTTTAATGTAATACTTATCCCGTCATATTTTAGTCTAAATCAATTTATTCGTCTCAGCTCTGAGAGGCATTTCTTAAGTCTCTCATCAAACTGTGCGAAGAAATCTTCAGTGTGCTTATATTCTTCCATATAGAATATCCTGAGAACCGTCTTCATAACCGCCTTAGACCCTTCCTGAGCCTTTTCTCTGAAAGCGGCGCATTTCTCTATTCTATATTTATCGATTCCCTTCTCATCCAGTATCTCGGAATCACCTATTATTCCGGCATATACCGTCAGGTCTTCCTCACTGATACTGCTTATCCTCAGGGCCTCGTTCTCTGCTCTTTCTATGATCTCCCGAACCTTCTTCCTCTCAAACTGAAGGAATCTGTGCCATTTATTGATAAATGCACTGTGTCTCGGAAGGTCTTCTATCCCCAGCCATTTATCCACTTTTATCTTGGAACAGTTATCTTTGATACACTCCCCTGTCTGAAGAATATAGTCAAAGCCCTTATCATTATACAGCCTTCCCAGTGGGAACAGCCTGCATATGGAAGGTCTGTACTTATGTATGCTGCAGCGTTTATCTGCATTCAGAAAACCACAGCCATTATCCATTTTGATGTGTGGAAGGACTATATTATCTATCATATCCAGTTCCACAAGGAAGCTGACCAGCAGCTCGTCGAAGGTCTTCCCCGCTCCCTCTGTCATGTGAAATATATCATAGGGATCCAGCACTATACTTTTGCCCATATCACTTTCACAGCATTTGGAACAGCCTTCGCAGCCGTTAGTATCAACCCGGACCATATCATTTTCAGAATACAGTCTTCCATCTGATATTTCATTTATGTCATCATATCTAAGCAATTGGTATCCCCCCGGAATCGAATCGGAATACTGGAAATTAAAGTAAACCAACGTATATTATATCAGATTATCGCACAAAATGGAAAGAAAAAACCGCCTGGCGTAAACCAGGCGGTACAAATCCTTTAGATATTATATTGTGCTTATCTTCTTGCACGTCCCATGATTTTGAGAAGTCTCAGGAACAGGTTGATGAAGTCAAGATAAAGCTGCATAGCTCCGTAAAGACCGATAACCATAGGATCGAGTCCGATATTTGAAGAAGCCATCTTCTTGATCTTCTGAACATCATAAGCTGTAAGTCCTAAGAAAATGATGATTCCTGCGATTGTAAGGAACATGTCAAATCCTGATGAATGCATGAACATGTTAACTACTGATCCAAGAATAATACCGATGAGACCGATAAGAAGGATATTTCCAAGCTTTGTAAGGTCCATCTTTGCAAAGTAACCTGCAGCTGCCATAATACCAAATACTATAGCTGTGATAAAGAATACCTGAGCAATAGAACTTGAAGTATATACATAGAAAATAACTGAAAGTGTAAGAGCATTAACTACACAGTATAAGAAGAAAAGAACTGCTGACATTGTAACGTTGTTCTTCTTCATAGCTGCTGTTGCACCAAACACAAGACCAAGCTCTGCAACAAAGCATATGATGATTCCTGCAGCACCTGCTCGGAAGATGAAATCAGCCTCTGCAGCGATAAGAGCTGTAATCCCTGTAACAAGAAGAGCCATAAACAGC
>JAEEGK010031745.1_pt1 | contig 10390 bp, 5 predicted proteins | sample 8958771 | NCBI WGS metagenome assembly JAEEGK01 (sample SAMN16246547, study PRJNA631951) | gut metagenome | biome: gut microbiome; feature: rumen; material: SC-attached | host: Bos | place: Iran: Karaj | collected 2018-10 | reverse complement strand
GGGGCTCCGGTCTGGCCTTTGTCTTTGAGGGTGTTTTCTGCGCTTTGGAGGCTGTTGCCTTTTTCGTCAACGCCTTGGACCCCCATGTGGGGGGCCTGGGGCGGGGGGGGGGGGGGGGGGGGAGCCACTGTCACCACCGTAATCACAATCTTGTAAACGCCGTGTTTGCGGTCATATATAAAGGTGTTGAGGTTTTCGCGTGTGCCGGTCTCGCCGGTCTGGTAAGCCTCCACTTTAGTGCCGTTTTTGATGCGCTCCAATGTGATCATACCGTCGGCGTTGGATACGGCGGAGATTGTATTGCCGTTGTAGTCAAAGAGGAACTTGACGCCTGACTGCACATTGCCGTCCTGATCCACAACCTGCACCTGCATGTCGCCCTTGGGTATCACCTTGACGGTGTATTTGCCGTCGGGGTAGCAATTGTAGGTCTGCAACGTCGCCTTCTCGTTGTCCTGGGCGTCCCAAGCCTTCACAAAGGCGTTTTCCTTGATTTTTTCGAGGGTGATGATGCCTTCTGCGTCGCTCTTGCCCGACATCGGCTTGCCGTCCACCTCAAAGAGTACGTCCTCGAATGGTGCGGGCGTGAGGTCGTCGTTATAGACAACGCTGAATTTCATCGGGATTTTCCTGATATTGAGAAACTTGATGAGCAATCCCTTCTCTGCGCCCGGAGTGTCGGGCACGAAACCCCATTCGGTGATGACTGCGTGGCGGTCGGCGCCAGAGCCTACGAGGTACACGTCGTCGAGGGTGGGGATTTCCATGCAATTGTTCATGAAATCCACTATCGAATTGTCATTGAACTTCTTCACGGCGTTTACGAGGGCGTTCATATCCCGGCTGAGGATGTCCTGCGCCTCGCTCTTGTCCTCGTCAGACAGCCGCGAGTAGCAGACCGCTCCGCCCGGGTAGCTGCTCGACCACGCTATCTTCCTTCCGTCTTCCAATACGATTGGCTCGGCGAAAATCATATAGACGTTGGAATCCGGGAAGGTCGCCCTTATCTGCCGGTACATATTGGGTGCTGTCACCGAACTGCCGAGCAAATAGCGGATGTCCGATATTTCTTTGGTTGATACTATGTTCATATTTGGTGGCTTTTATTTGGTTGTTGTGTTAGTCTGTTTGGCCTGTTTGGGCTGCTGCGGGCAGAACACCTTGAAGTACCACTGCGTCTTGCTGTTGTCGCCGCCGTTGATGCGGACGGTGATGATGCCGTCGGGTGTGTCGTAGTCAAATACGAAAGTCTTCCAGTTGGTCTTGATGAAACCATCCGTGCGGAAGATGATCTTGTCGTCGGACACTTCTGACGCCTTGCCCTTGTAAACAATCATCTCGTCGCCGATGTAGAATGTGGCGAAGCCAATAGTCACCTTGCCTTTGGGTACTTTGACATTGATGGTGCGGATGGTGGAGTGGTAGCCCTTTGATTCTATCTTTGTGCCGCAATCGACGGGGATGTCGTTGGTGTCGAATGAGGTTTCGAGGAGTTCGATTACCTTTTCGGGCGTGTACATGAACGATGTTGTGTAGTCTTGGCGTCCGTCGGCGGTGACGGTCACTTTCACCTGCAATGTCGAGTCGTCCATCGGGACATTCTCAAAATTGTATTTGCCGAGTGAGTCGGAGACTGCGTCGAGCTTGATCTTGCCGTATTCGAGTTTTATCTTTGCGCCGGGCACAACTTCGCCGGTCTTGCCGTCCTTGATGGTGAGCAATATGCCTTTGATAGGTTCTGGCTCGGGTTCCTGGACGATGGGCGCGAGGTTGGTGGTGTCGGGCTTGTTTTGCGTGGTGGTGTCTTCCACGATGATGGGCGTGTTCATCATCTCGGAGATTTTGGGGATGATGAATGCGACAATCAGCCACGCCAAAAGTCCTATCAACGGTATCAGCCACAAGAGGAATCCGATGTTGTTTCTGCCGACCTGGAGGTTGAGACGCTCCTGCGGCTGCTTGGGTATGTAGGTGAGTTCGGTGCTCTTGCCGTCGTACTCCGTGGAGATGTTGTACGACTTGCCGCGCTCAAGGCCCTGCACGTGGATGTCGCCGTCCTTGTTGGTGATTCTATTGATGAAATTGTGGGTGTCGTCGATGGTGATTCGCAGATTGGGCACCACCTCTTTCTTCTTGTTGGTAACGTGAATGCAGAGGTCGGTGACGTCGGCGAGTATCTTCATACCCTTGAGGATGTAGCTGTTTTGCAGCGGCACGAATGTGAATGTGTGCCTGTGCGAGCCCAATCCGTTGATTATCTGGGTGCAGACTACGTTGGAATTGTAGCTTACCTGATCCAAAGTGATTTCGCCCGCCTCGTTGGTGTAATACTCCTGCCTGAAATCGTCGGTCTCGCAGCGGACGAGCGTGTTGGCTATTGGCACTCCGCTTTCGTCCACTACCTTGATGGTCATCGAGCCTTTTGTGGAGACTTTTTTGATTTTGATTTCGGTCATATTGAGACCCTCGTGCGTGGTCAGGCGCGTGGAGACGGTCTGGTACTTATTGCCGCTGCACTCAATCTCAAACTCGGTGTCGGGCGGCATATTGTCGATGGACACCTTGCCGTTGCGGTCGGTGGATACGCTGAGGCTCTTGTCATTGTAGGTGAATTTGACATCGATGCCCGGCACTCCCTCGCCGTTTTCGTTCATTACGGCTACGTCAATTTCTGCCACCGGACGCTCGCCCTCAAAGTGGTATTCGCGTTGGTTGATGTCGCAGATGAACGATTGTGAGGCGTTGCGCTGCTTGCAGACTACCTCAGTGCCTTCGGCGATGTCGCGCAGGCGTATGCGTCCCTGGCTGTCGGTGGTTTCGAAGTATGTCCTGCCGTCGTAGGTGAACGATACGTCGGTGTCGGCAATGGGCTGACCTGCTGCGTCGGTAACTACAAAATTCATGTCTGCGCTCCTTGTGCCGATGAGGAGGTGGTACTCGTCGCTGCCGTCGCAGGTGTATTCGGTGATGGAGTCCTTGTCTTCGGCGTAGGCTGAGAAGTGGTCGCCGAGGGGGATGTCCTCCATGATGACATAACCCTTGGAATCGGTGGTGAGCTGGGTTTCACGGCCCTTGTAGATGACTGTGACAGGCTCGTTGGGCGCGGTCTTGGAATTTTTGATAACCTTGATGCGCACCGTATCCACCTTGGTGGGCACGAGTCTTTTGATGAGTTCGGTCTGCGCGTTGAAATCGTCGCTGATGAAACCCCACTTGATCAATACGTAGTTGGATTTGCCGTCGGGCTTTTGTATGCGGTAGATATTGTCGTAGTCGGGGATTTCGATGCAGGAGTCAATGACGCCAAACATATCGGCGACGTCCGACATCTCGCTGCGGTACAGCTGTTTGAACACCGACTTGTACAATTGGTTCACCTGAAATTTTATTCGCCCTTTGGCAGCCTCGCGCTCCTCTTCGGTGAGTTTGTTGAACGGGGCTGGAGTGCCCTCAAACTCGGTGTGCCAGGTGATTTTGTTGGGGCCGTCGAGCATAGGCTCCGCAAGCACGGCGTATTCCTTGCCCGTGCGGAACATCATCTTCAGTTGCGTATATCTCTTGATATTCTCGCCTGCGCCGTCCGCAAAGACCGGCCTAATCTGCGAAATATCAGTTGTTATTATTGGTTGGCTCATGTATATGTTTAATTTTTGAATGTAGTATTCTGTTTTGAAATAATCCGTAAAAGTAATTATTTTTGTTTTAATAATCGCAATGTTTTAACGATTTTTTTTATTGGCGCACCATGTGGAAATCCACCGGGTCGTAATCCGTGCCCCATGTCGCAAGACATTCCGCGCCGCCGTCGCCGCCGTCCTGTTGGCAGGTGAAGGTGCAGGGGTCGTAATACAATGCGTCGTTGGGGTTGTTGGCATTGGTTGCCTCGTCGTTTTGCTTCATGATGAGCTTGCCGTTTTCAAAAGTCACTGCGAGCGGGGCGCAGTACATATTGCCGGTGGCTTCCCTGTAGCATACCGAACCTGTGCCGTTGCCGGTGATTTCAAAATGGATTTCGACAGCCACGGTCGGCCTTTCGCTGCTGTAGAGGTCGGTTGTTGACTTCCAATTGCCCTTTGCAAACGAATCGTCCTTGGCGTCGTCAGGTATCACGAGGAGCTCGCCGTTGCTTGCGTATTGCAACGCCTGCATTATCTGCACCAATGGTCCTATCTCGGGACGCGATTCCAGCGGCTTGGCGGTCTTCTTGAGTATCGAGATTATCTCCTGCGCCTTGAGGTTGGGGAATTTTGACTTCACCAACGCCACTGCGCCGGTCACAATTGGGCTTGCCATCGATGTGCCGTCGAGGAATCCAAACCTATTGCCCGGTACCGATGAGTAAATCTGGACGCCCGGGGCGGAGATGTTGGCGTATTTGCCGTGGTTGGAGAAGTCGGCCTTCGGGCGGTTGTTGACGGGCTGGTAAGCCGATACGACAAGAATCTTGTTGCTGCGGGCGAATGCGTCGATGCCGGCGAGGATGTTTTCGTTGCCGGCGGCGATTACCACCACGCAATCCTCGTCGATGGCAAATTGGAACAATTCATTCCAAAATACCGCCTCGTCCTTATAATAATTGTTCATCAATTCCTGCTGCTCCTGCTGCGTGAGTTCGCCGAAGTAAGTGCCAAGCGAGAGGTTGATGACGTTGGCGTCGTGGTGTATGGCGTACAATATGCCAGCCACAATGCCAAGGCTCTGCATGTCGCCGTTGGCGTCGCCGAGCTGTATCGGCATGAGCTTGCAGTCGGGCGCAATGCCGCAAATGCCCGCGCTGTTGCTGTTGGCGATTGCCGTGCCCGCCACGTGTGTGCCGTGTGAGCCAGCCTCGCCGGGCACTACATTGATGCTGGCGTCGCCGGTATTGACATTGTAGGGCTTTACAATCTTGCCCTCAAACTCCTTGTGGTTCAAGTCGAAGCCATTGTCGGCGATGGCAACTACTATGTCGGGGCTGCCTGTGGTGACCGCCCACGCCTTGCGCGCCTCCACTACGTCGAGAAACCACGACTTCTCCCTGACGTTGATGTCGGGATCGTGGATGTCGCCGATGAGGCTTCCTTCAAACAAAGTGTTCGGGAAAGCAAGTTTTACATTTGTAAATTTTTTCAGACTGTCGATCCATTGTTTCCACTCGCCGTCAGGCACTTGGATCTGGAGGAGCTTGATGGTGGTGTCGCAATAGACGATGCTCGTTTCGTCGCTGTATTTTTCGTGGAGCTGGTTGGCAAATTCCATCACGTCAGCACCTTTTGCGAGTGCGACGTTCACCTTGTCGGAGAGGATGCGGCGTTTGCCGGGGTCGTCGGGGTCCACGACAATTTTTGTGGTGTCAATGGGCGGCACTACATGCGGATTGTCGGGGATGTTGATTATTTGATTGTCTGCATTGTGTTGATTGTTAGGGTTGTCGCCATTGTTATTTACATCGTTGCTACAACCCTTCCACACAAAAAAAACTATCGCGGCTACCAATACGCCGAGCAAAAACCACAGCCAGCCCGGCAGACCCTTGCGTTTGGTTTCGTTTTGGGGTGGGGGAGGGGGCGGCGGAGTGCCTGTCGATGATGTTGAATATCGCGGTGGCTGCGGCGCGGCGGGGGTGTTGGGCGGTGGCGGTGTCTGGCTAGTAACAGTCGGTTGTGCAGGATGTTGCGGCGGTGGAGTTGAAGTATTGCTTCCAACTACTGGCGGCACGTTGACCACTGGCGTCGGCTCGTCGGCGATTGGCTTGGAAATCTTATTGTCGAGCTTGAAATTTTCGCGGAAACTTTTCTCGCTGCTGAAACCCCACGCCACGAGTACAATCTTCTCGTCCTCCACCATTACGCACTCCAATCCCGGCACTTCGACCGCCATCTCCAAGAGTTCGCCAAACTCCTTGCGGTGCGGGTCGGCGTCGTTTTTGAGTTCGTTTGCGAAGGTCTTGATTCCATTGAGCATGGTCTGCAACCTGCCCCTGAAATACTCCTGACGCTCGGCGTTTAGTTTTGTAAACTCTGTTCCCTTTGTAATGTAACCGCTTAGCCACGTGGCTTTTGTGTTTTGCACGAGTGGTTCGGCAAAAAGTTCGGCATATTCTTGTCCGAGGCCTTCTGCGAGGAGACCGTACAGCTGCGAATACCGCTCATAGACCGGAGTACCGTACCATATCAACGGGCGGTAGTCTTGCAGGCTTGCGGAGTATATTATTTTCTTAGGCATGATGATGGTCGTTTTTATTTGCCCCAAAGATAACTATAATTTTTCGATTTCTTCGGGAGAAAGTCCTGTTATTTCAGCGATATACTCAACGGAATTGCCTTTACTTTTCAATTTGTAGGCGATTTCGATGGCGGCTTTTTTCTTTTCACGCTTTTCTATGCGTTTTTCGGTTTTCGCTATTGCTTTGTTTACTGCTTCGTTGATTCTCAGGTTGATAACATCTTCTATTACGACACAATCGTCGTACTCTCGCATGTACCTGTCCTGTTCTTTGACGGGAAGGGCATGAAAGCGCGCGAGGTCATTGAAACGTGCAATTGCCTCGCTCCTATCTGTGAATGGCATTGTTGTTTTCATTTTGTCCATGTTTGCAATGTTGTACAACCAATAGTCTAACTTTGTCTTGCAGTCCTCCGGCTTGATTTTGCGTTTGCGGTAGTATGGCAACTGAATCGTCCATAGTTCAAGTTTGTCGCTGCTGATGTGTTTCTGTTTCTTGTTCATATTGACTAGGCAGTGCCTTGCGACTTTGGTGGACTCTTCGCCAGGGAGTTTGAAGTTGAGGAGGAATACGCCAATCACTTTTTTGATGTCGTAGTTCCACTTCTTCTTCTCCTTGCGGGTGATTGATTTGCCACGGCGAGTGATTATATCGCCTTGGTTGGCGATTCCACGTGCCACGTAGTAAACCATGCGTTCCTTGATGAACGACTGCCGCTCGTTCTGCATCTCGATGATTATCTCCTCGCCGGTGTCGAGTTTGCATCTGAGGTCGAATATCACCCTGCGGCTTGCCTCGGTGTCGCCGTCTTCCTCGTTGTTGAGGTAGGTGATGCTTACGATGTTCATCTCTATGCCCGCCGACTCAAACAACGCCGTAAGGAAGCCCTTCATCACGATTTCGTCCCTGAAACACTTCTTGAAGCCGAAGTCTGTTATAGGACTTATATATAATATTTCGTCTCTATCCATTGTTGCAAATGTTTGAGACAAAGGTAAAAATTGTTTTGGAAAATGCAAAAAAAAATTCGGGGGATGGGAGAGGAAAAAAACGCCCATCGGCGCAATATGTTGCGAGGATGGGCTGAGAGATACAGTTCTACTGGCGGAAAGAAAACTTGGTTATTTTTTTCCCTTGTTATGTTCTTTTATCTCCTGCTTGTGTACTTTTATAAATGATTTGTAACCTTCACAAGACAAATACACATCGAAAAAATCCATTTTTGTTTTAAACAGGAATCCAACTTTGACGTATTCTTTACTCATTAAAAGGTTTTTGTCTATTATTGTTGACACCATGTAAGAATAATAATCCTTGTCTTTACGAGCATTAACAAAATCAACTAAATCATACGTATGTTTGTTAGGATAAACAGTTTCTTCTCTCAAACACGATTCCAACGGAATATTCCTTGATGAAAATTGACGAATACGAACGTGTGTCGTCTGAAAGTTTGCAATTTGCAACCATTCAGCAATATCATTTATAGCCCAATCAAAATACAAAACTGTCTGTAAGTCATCTACTTTTTTTTCAAAAACATTATGTCCTAAACAGTAGTATTTTTCAAATTCTTGCTCTGTTTTAAATAAAAAGCAATACTTTTCTTTTGCTACTTTATACTCATGTTCAATAGATGCGTTATAACTATTGTAACTCTCTGTGATTTCATTGACAACATTTTCATAGGTATTTTTTATTCGAGGCATTGGGTCGTCTTCAACGTTGTAAATTTCATAATAAGATTGGGGGGGGACAAGCAAATTTAAAGTCAATTCGCCATAGTGGTATCCGAAGTCGATTTGTTTTTTTTCGATGTTATGTTTGTTTTCCAACAGTTTTTGGTTATAGTCGTTTAACTGTGCTTCAACTTGTTTTTTGTATTCAATAATTGCAAGAGAATCGTTAATTCGTTTTTGTTTTTTTCTATCAATTTCTCTTTGTTTTTTCGCATTCAAAGATGCTATGTATTCCGCAGTTTGATTTTTCCAAATTTCACATACATGACAAGTATAGCCAGTCAGATATTTGTTTGATATGCCACATCCTGCCGCAGTAAAAGTAATCTCTTTTGCGCTTGTATAATTGGAATTGTCGATATACAAAGATCTATGCGAAAAGAAACTTGGAACAAATTTTTCATTTATCATGAAAAATAATGAATAATATGTTTTTACTTGATACGCTTCAAAATCCTCTAAATGCTTGTATCTCCTTGCTACATCTGTTTCCATAGGAACAACTATACGTATTTTGAAATTTTTAGAGTAAATCTGTTCATAGTAACTTTCGTAGAAATCTATTGTATATTCCTGTTTGTCAATATTATACTTGACGGGATCAAACGCCCATGTTTTATCCCGAACTGTATATCTTACGTATTTAATACACAATTCGTCGAATTTTGCAACAGAATTATCACGAAGCCTCGTTTCGTATTCTTCTGATGTTTCAAAATCACTTCTTGCTTGCCACGCATTGAATGCTTTTTTGATTGCAATCTTGGTTTTAGCGTAATCCGTTCCTGAAATTTCAGGATAAAAATTGTCAGTTACTGGATATTCGTTGTGGTTTTGTTGTAAATAATCAAGCATGTCATCATTATAGTCGTCGATTGACGGTGCTTTCTGCGCCTTAACATTTAAAACGCTTGTGAATACGATGCTCATAAGCATCAGTACGAATGTTACTTGTTTCTGTTTCATTTTCTTTGTGTTATTACGTTAGTTACTCCAATGATTGAATTAATTTGATGTTTTGCGTTTCAATATCTGTAAGCATACTGTTGACATCATTGTAACGCGGTGTGTACCACGATTTTGATGCAAAATGATTCTTCATATCGGCGGTTTTGAAAATGTAACCGTGCCGTGCAAAGATTTCATTTCGCATAATTTTCAGTTCGCGCTTGCTGTATCCCTGTAAGTCAGAATATTTCAACACTCTTGTACTTGCCTCGGGGTAGTCGCCAGGAACATTGGACGCTGTTTCTGAGTAAGTGTTGCCGCCATTATCATATTGGGAATATAAGTCATCTTCATCAATTTTGTGAAAATGAAATGTTTTCCCGTCAACCGTTACTGTCAATCTGTTTCCAGAGAGACTTATCGGTAGTTCTCTAACGGCATCGCCTTTTTTGACATACAAAGTTCCAAACTTCACCAGCCATAACGAGCCGTCGTCATACACGCCGCCGAGTTCGCCATGTCTGTTGAATGACCAAATTTGCGAACCGTCCTCGTCGCACTGCCAATACCCGTCGAGTTGCTTGGCTGTTTCTGTATCGCAGGAACTGAATATCAGTGGAAGCAACAATAATATAAATAGTAGTTTGTTTTTCATCGCTATTTAGTTTTGTTGTTAAACTATCTGTGGTCTCCATATATTCCTGAGCCTAAATACTCCAAAAGGCCTTGTGTGTCGAAGCCAACCACAAAATCGAGTGTGTTGTTGTCGTAGATGATTGCGTATGAAGATTCGTCTCCATAATTGTCTGCAAGATATACATACGCAGGTTTGTTAGGCTGGTATCCACCAATGTCCTCGGAAACATTATCACTGTACATCGAAAAACCGAACTTGTTTTCAAGCATCGACTTTATTTGTGCAGCAACTCTCTGAGGTGATGTTCCGTTTTTCATTCTGAACCTTTGTGCAAATATTTCAACTTTGTTGTTGTTCAATGCGATTACGTGGGCATAAAGGTAGATGTTTTCTCCACAATCGATTTCGTCGAAATTTGCTACATAAGTATTTCCTTTGATTTTCTTTAAAACACCATAAGGATAATCCAACTGACTTTTTGTAGTGTTTTTCGTTGTGTTGGAATAGGTGTATTTGTCAGTTGCCAAACCCACAAGTCTTTGGGCAAATTCTCTGCCTGCCAAAGCCTCTTCTTCGCTAATTTGATGGAAGTGTGTAACATTCCCATCAATTTTGACAAGCATTTGGTTGTTGACCATGTCAATGGGATATTTGAGTTCGGTTTCGTTTGTTTTGATGCAAAGCATACCAAACTTTACAACCCAAAGATTGTTGTCTCCGCATACACCGCCGAGTTCGCCTACCTTGTCGAAATTCCAAACAAGGGAGGGATCTTCGTCGCACTGCCAATAGCCTTCAAGTTTCTTCGCCGTTTCCGAATCACAGGAACAGAAAAGGAACGAGACCGTCAGTAACAATACT
>JAEEGK010031744.1_pt1 | contig 10390 bp, 9 predicted proteins | sample 8958771 | NCBI WGS metagenome assembly JAEEGK01 (sample SAMN16246547, study PRJNA631951) | gut metagenome | biome: gut microbiome; feature: rumen; material: SC-attached | host: Bos | place: Iran: Karaj | collected 2018-10 | reverse complement strand
TATACTACCGTTGCATTTGTCGCACAATATAAATAAATTTATTTTTACTAAAAAGTATATCCTAACTATTTGAACTTTAAGATTTTTTCAGATTAGATTTGATCGGGTAGGTGTAAAACCCAGGTATTTGTGATAATACTGACATAAAATGAGTGTTTTATAAGTTAAAATCAAGTTTGAAATAAGACTATGTATTTGAATGTGTCTGTGATGTAATGCGCGTGGATGGAGTATTTAATGGAATCTAATGACAAACTTGTTATGTCATTGTGGGCTAAAAAGAAAGAATTTGAAGGTCACTTATATTGGCTTCCGTTGAAACAGCATTTGTTAGATACAATGAATGTTTCTAAATGGCTTTGGAAAAATTGGCTTAGTGAAAATCAGAGACGATTCTGTTTAAATTCTCTTAGTTCTTCTGAAAATAACATTGCTTTAAATCTTGCTGCATTTCTAGGTGCTATTCATGATATAGGTAAAGCAACTCCTGCATTTCAAACCAAAAAAGGATTCAGCAGTTCGAATCGAATGGATACAAAAATTATCGACAAACTTGAGAGTTCAGGGTTCGAAGAATTGTGTAATTTATGTTTGGCTGATGCAGATAAATCCCGTCATTCAATCGCTGGAGAATATTTGTTAAAAAATATTTTCAACGTAGGAGAAGACATTGTATCAATAGTTGGTGCTCATCATGGAAAACCGGATGATGACTTTTGTTCAATTGATGCTCAGTCCGCCTATTGCGCTAATTATTATCAGGATGAAAAAAATAAGACAATACAGGATAGATGGAAGAGTGTTCAGTCTGCGCTTTTTAACTGGGCACTAGATATAACTTCATTTACCAATGTTGAGCAATTACCCAAAATTTCTAAACCTGCCCAGGTAATTTATTCTGGTCTTCTGATAATGGCTGACTGGATATCGAGTAATACTGATTATTTTCCACTGTTTGAATTTGAATCGAATGTTAGTAACAATGAAAGATTCGAGAGAGGAATTCAGTTATGGTGTAAGAATCTTCCATATCAAGTTAAAGACTATCCCGGCGTTGAGGAAATATATAAGTGCCGGTTTGGCTTTGAACCAAGAGATTTTCAGAGAGTTGTGTACAGTACTGTCAGTTCGATTCAAGATCCAGGAATTATTATTATTGAAGCACCGATGGGAATTGGTAAGACAGAAGCTTTGCTCGTTTCGTCAGAGATTCTTGCAAAAAAAAGCGGATGTTCAGGTTTGTTCTTTGGCTTACCAACTCAGGCTACATCAAACGGTATGTTTGGGAGAGTTCATGGTTGGTTGAAAGATTTAACCGGTAGATATGGTTTAACTCAGTCTTTAAGGTTGTGTCATGGAAAAGCCGCATTGAACGAAGAGATGAATAAATTGCTCCAAGAGTCATCTTTTCAAGATATCAATGTAGATGATACAGATAACGGTTGTGTTTTTGTTAATGAGTGGTTCTCGGGAAGAAAGAAAACTGCTCTTGATGATTTTGTTGTTGGAACGGTTGACGGATTTCTGCTTTGTGCACTTAAGCAAAAGTATCTTGCATTAAGACATTTAGGTTTTAGCAAAAAGGCTGTAATAGTAGATGAGGTTCATGCTTATGACACTTATATGCAGCAGTATCTTGAAGAAGCTGTCTGTTGGATGGGTGCATATGGCGTTCCTGTAATTTTTGCGTCTGCTACTTTGCCTCTGGATAAGAGAAAGAGTTTGATTCTCGCTTACTTGCGTGGAAAGGGATTCAAGAGCAGAGATATTACATTTACTGATGAAATTTGTGGAAATCACTATCCCCTAGTCTCATATACAGACGGAAAAGAAGTTAAATGCGAGAAGGGTTTCCTTAACATCACTGATAAAACGGTTGCTGTTAGAAGGTTGAATAAAGAAGAAATTCTGAATCAAGTTAATGACCTTCTAGAAGGAAATGGAATTGTCGGAATTATTGTAAATACTGTTAATGAGGCACAGACCTTAGGTGCAAAACTTAAGGAGCGTTTTGGTAAAGATACAGTCTTTATACTTCATTCTGCATTTATAGCGACGGATAGGATAGATAAGGAATTAAGTTTGCTTGGCATGATCGGAAAGAATGGAAAGAGGCCTGAGAAAAAAATCATAATCGGAACTCAGGTGATAGAGCAATCTCTTGATATTGATTTCGATGTTCTTATTACGGATCTCTGTCCTGTAGATTTATTGCTTCAAAGAATAGGCAGATTACATAGGCATGACAGGAAACGTCCAGAAAAACATAGCAATCCAGTTGTGTATGTCATGGGTACAAGTGACAGTTTTGTTTTTGAATCTGGATCTGTATGTGTTTATGGAAAGTATTACCTAATACGAACGCAGTATTATCTTCCGGAAAAAATACGAATTCCGTCTGATATTCCCTGCCTGGTCAATAAAGTCTATGGTGTGAATGCTCTTGAATTGACAGAAGAATTAAATAGAGTCTATCAGGATAGTAGCAATGTTCATATATCTGGTGTTAAAAACAAGACAGATAAAGCGATAACTTATCGTATTGAAAAACCTGTTGGGACAATCAATCCTCGGAGAAATAATCTTACCGGTTGGCTGAAAAACTTAAATAATTCTGATAGTGAGGAAATGGATAATGCTCAGGTTAGGGACATAGGAGAATCAGTAGAGGTTATAGCAGTAAAGAAAATAGGCAGAGGTTATGGTACCTTTGATAGTAATGAAGATATTTCTGAAAGCATTAGTGATGAATCAATAGCTAAAAGTTTGGCAAAGAATACGATCAGACTTCCGGACTATGTAACTTTTGCTAAAGGTCTTTGTGCGACGGTAGCTGAACTTGAGATGTATAACAGACAAAATTTGAAAGAGTGGCAAAAATACGCCTGGCTGAAGGGTACTCTTGGAATCATTTTTGATGAAAACGGATGCTTTGAAATTAATGGCTTAAAGTTAAGGTATGACAATGAATTTGGGTTAAGGAGGGAAATATCAGATGGGGAGGTTTAATTTATTAGACGAACCATGGATCTCGGTTATGGACAAGTTTGGTAGTAAAAAAGATGTATCCATGCTTGATTTCTTTAAAAATGCAGGAGATTTTCTTCTTCTCTCAGGGGAAATGGAAACCCAAAATTTTGCGGTTATGCGTTTTCTTTTGTCCGTAGTTCAGACCGTGTTCTCTAGGTACGATTTCTACGGGGATACATTGCCTGGAATTAATCTTGATGACAAAGGCAGACAGAAAGAAAACATTGATGAAGATGATCGTGATGATTATTGTTCGGTTACTTCAGAATGCTGGGACAGTCTGTATTCAGAGAAAAGATTTCCTGAAATTGTTTGTGATTATCTAGAGAAATGGCGCGACAGGTTTTATCTTTTCGATGATCTTCATCCCTTTTATCAAGTGACCGGGGATGAGATGAAAGCAATAATGGGTAAAATTTCTGGTAAAAGTAGTCCAACTTCTATTTATGGGAAAAATATAAACAGGACAATTTCAGAGAGTGAGAATAAAACAGCTTTATTTTCTCCGATTTCCGGTGTATCAGCCGGAAAAAGAAGTGTAAAAGATGTTATGACCCCGGCAGAGTTTGTAAGGTGGTTAATCATGTTTCAAGGATATTCCGGACTTGCTGATAAAGTATCCTTAACAAATAAATCACAGAGACCGTCCAAAGGGTGGCTGTTTGATCTTGGCGGGATTTTTCTTCAAGGTAACAACTTGTATGAAACTCTTGTGATGAATTATATGCCGGAATCACCTACTGATAATCAGTCTTTATGCGGCCGGTGTCAGACTCCTTGTTGGGAACTGTCGGGAATTGACGTTGTAGAAAAATTATGTCAAAAGAATTCTATAGACAACCTCGCAGAACTGTACACTAACTGGAGTCGTGCAATCTATGTTAATCCGGAAGCAGATATGTCCAATCCTGTTGAAATTTTTGTAGTAAAGCTTCCTGAAATCGAACATACGGAGCATTCCATAGAGCCTATGACTATGTGGAAATGGAACGATAAAGATCCTAATAAAAATCATTTTACTCCGAAGAAACATAATCCTGAGCAATCATTATGGAGAAACTTTGGATGTATTGTTTTGAATTCAACAAATGTTGACACAAAACAGCGTCAGCCTGGAATACTGGGACAGCGTGAGCGCATTGCTAGGTCACAGAGAAGAATTGGCTTGACTGATTTGGTCGGGGTTGGAATGAAGGATGATGGCAATGCTACATCGTGGTTGCCGGTTAATGAAATTGCAGACAGTTTCCGTATCAATAATCTGTTAATGGAGAACAGAAATTCTAATGGATCCAGTGATGACTGGATTATACGTATCAATAACACTGTGGAAATAACAAAAGAGGTTGTATCGGAAAAATTTAGAAGCTTTCTTAGAGGAATATCGGAGATTAGAAATTTACATTCTTCCACGGAATCCTTTATATCTACGGAAATCGAAAAATTGTATTCAAACATTGACTTTGAATTCAAGGAATGGCTTGCATCCATTAATCCTAGCGATTCTAAAGAAGAAAAAATAAAAGAATGGTACTCCAAACTGAGAACAATGGTATTAAGACGTGGAGAAGATCTGTTTGACAACAGTACATCCAGGGATTTTACCGGAATTGAAAAGGATGGAAAATTAGTGAACATAGCCACCAGGTACTGGCAGTTTGTAGGAAGTATAAATAAAAAATTGAAAAAGGACTGAGGTACAACATGAATAAAGAACAGAATACAGATGTCAAAAAACAGTCTGTATATAACGTAATGTGGAGTATTTTAAACTTTTTAAATAGTCCTCAAGAGCAGAAAAGTCGACCGGGTTATCTTGCTGCAATCAGAAACTCCATAGGCAAAAATTTTGAAGATGCAACTGATGTCTGGCCAATCATTTTTCCTTTTATTCCAAAAGAGTTTTTAAATGCAGGAACCTTAAGTTATGAAGAAAAGGCACTGATTGTTGTACTGCAACTTTATGCTATTGGTCAGCAGGGTTTAAACAAGGTTTCAAATGATGAGAATAACAATAGTTTCGGAAGTTCCTTGCAACGAATCAAAGATGGAAATTCAACTTCTTTGGACAGAAGATTCAATACAATGATTACTGCAACAACTTTTGATGAGTTTGTGTACCACTTGAGACAGATATTTCGTCTTGCAAAATCGAAAAATAATTTTTCGGTGAATTTCTTAAGACTTGCTGATGATTTGTTTAAGCACCAGAATGGGGTAAACAAAAAAATTTGTTTAAGATGGGCCAAGGATTATTATAGACCTTTTAGTGATGATGAAAAAAGTGATAAGTCATGATTTTTTATCTGCATAATAGAATGAAAATTTGGAGATTATAAAGAAATGGAAAATAGATTTTTTGTTGATGTTCACGCTATACAGTCTCTTCCTCCTTCAAATGTGAACAGAGATGATACGGGGAGTCCAAAAACAGCTATATATGGTGGTGTGAGACGCTCAAGAGTAAGTTCGCAATCATGGAAAAGGGCAATAAGGCAGTATTTTATTAACGAATCTGCAGCAGATGTGGGAGTCAGAAGTCTAAATGTCATTAAATATATAAGTGACATAATCCTTGCCAAAGACAATTCTGTAACAGTAGCTGATGCAATCTCGCTGGCGGAAAAAGTTTTCAATAATGCTGGAGTGAAGACAAAGGATCAAAAAACAAAGGCTCTTTTCTTTCTTGGAAAGAAACAGGCGGAGTTGTTGGCTGATGCTGCAATTAGAAAAGAAACTAATCCAGCTGAGCTAAAAAAGATCCTTTGTGATAATCCATCGGTAGATATAGCTCTGTTTGGCAGAATGGTTGCTGATGATCCATCTTTGAATGAAGATGCCTCCGCTCAGGTTGCTCATGCTATTTCCACCCATGAGGTTCAGGCTGAGTTCGACTTTTATACTGCATTGGATGATCTGGCACCTGAAGATAATGCAGGTGCAGGGATGTTGGGTACAGTTGAATTCAATTCTTCAACCTTATACCGATATGCGAATATTGCTATGCATGATCTGATGAGACAAATTAAAAATGAAGAGCAGACTGTTTCAGCATCTAAACTTTTTATAGAAGCCTTTGCCAATTCGATGCCGACAGGAAAGTCTAACACTTTTGCAAACTTAACAATTCCTCATTTGCTGATGGTTAATATTCGTCGGGATAGACCGGTTAATTTGGTGACAGCTTTCGAAAATCCTGTGAAATCATATGCAGGTAACAGCACAGGTAATAGCATAACCTCTATAGAGAAGTTATTCGCTGAAGTTGAAAAAACTGAAAAATTTGTGCAGACACCTGTTAAAACATTCTATGTGCTCAATGAAAACGTAGATAAACCTGACTGGGGTGTTGAAGAAGCCTCTATTTCAAATTTATTGAATGATTTTGAAGAAATTGCAATTAATTATTTCCAGGGACGGTGACGATTTTGAAGACGATTTTGTTGAAGTTTTCCGGACCGTTACAATCTTGGGGTACGAATTCTCATTTTGAAACAAGGTATACTGATGCTCATCCTTCCAAAAGTGGCGTAATCGGATTGGTTGCGGCAGGATTAGGAATCAGCCGTGATGATAATGAGAGTTTAACAAGGTTGAACAGTCTTAGTTATGCAGTTCGCGTTGATCAGCCCGGACAAATAATGAAGGATTATCATACTGCCAAAAAGTACAAGAAAAATGGCGAATTTGAACGAACTTACGTTACGACGCGTTTTTACATTCAGGATGCCGTTTTTGTAATTGCACTTAGTGGTGATGAAAAGCTTATAGATGAAGTAAAAACATCTATTACTGAACCTTATTTTTCTTTATTTTTAGGGCGCAGATCTCTACCTCCAACTGCAGATATTTTTTTAGGTGTTTTTTGTGAAGATGCGATAACTCTTTTAAAAACGTATGACTGGCAGGCGTCTGACTGGTATAAAAGGAAAAACGCGAATTATCAATATTACATATATGCTGATGAATCATTATTGAGTGAAGGAAAAATTCAAATCAGAAATGATGTTGCACTTTCTTTTTCTCAGATAAAAGGAAGAAAATTTAGTCCGAGAAAAGAAGTCAGTGTACCAATTGAAAAGAAAAGGCCTCCGGTCCATGATGCATTTGAAGCAGTAGGAGAATAATATGTTTATATCTCGCGTGGAAATTGATACAAAGAATAGAAAGAAAATAAGAGATTTAAGCCATCTTGGAGCATATCATAATTGGGTGGAGAGTAGTTTCCCTAATGAAATTAATTGTGGTATCAGAAGTAGAAAACTGTGGCGAATTGATACCTTTGGTGGAGTTAGCTATTTGTTGCTCGTTAGTGATGTAAAGCCTGATCTTGAATTGTTTGAACAATATGGAGTTTCAGGAAGTGCTAAGACAAAATCATATGATAAATTTCTCGATTCAATTGAGGAGAATAAGTTATATAGATATAGAGTAACCTTGAATCCTGTGAAATCAATCCCTCAAGAAAAGGGAAAGCGTGGCAGAATTGTTCCTGAAATTACTGCAGAACAACAAATGAATTTTCTTGAATCAAGAGCAGAAAAGTTAGGTTTTCAAATGGTTCAGAATGAAAGTTCAATTGTTGAAAAAGGTTGGGTATCCATGAAAAAACATGGTGAAAGAACGATTAAGTTAAGTAAGGCAACTTATGAAGGGATACTGAAAGTAACAGACAGAACGGTTTTTTATCACTCTTTGACAAAAGGAATCGGTAAGAAGAAGGCTTATGGATTTGGACTTATGACTGTGATTCCAATAGGAGATTAGAACTTCCATTTCAACGGTTTGAGTTTGAATGTTTTAACATTTTTTTTATTATAGTGTCGATTGCACTCATCTGATTTGAATTGTCAGATGAACTAAGTTTAATCTTTTTTGACTGGAATGTAGAAACTGATTAACTATGTTTTATCACAAGACCAAAATTGTTGAATTACCAAAATTATCTGACAGGGTTACCTTTATTTATATCGAGCATTCGAAAATAAATTGTGAGGATGGAGCTGTAACAGTTACCGAAAAGAGAGGGATTGTCAAAATACCTGTTTCTATGATTGGAATTCTGCTTCTTGGTCCTGGGACAACTATCAGTCATCGAGCAATGGAACTAATGGGTGACTCGGGAACTAGCGTTGCATGGGTAGGTGAGTATGGTATAAGACATTATGCTCATGGAAGAAGTTTATCTCACTCATCTCGCTTTATGGAAATTCAAGCAAAACTCGTAAGTAACACCAGATCTCGGCTTCAAGTTGCCAGAAAAATGTATCAGATGAGATTTCCTAATGAGGATGTTTCATCATTAACGATGCAACAACTTCGAGCCAAGGAAGGTGCCCGTATTCGTTCATTGTATAGAAAAATGTCCGCAGAATATGGTGTTAAATGGAATGGAAGGGTTTACGATCCTGATAATTTTGAGAGCGGTGATAATATAAATAAAGCGCTGTCTGCAGCAAATGTAGCTTTGTACGGGTTGACGCATTCCGCAGTTGTTTCGATGGGGCTAGTGCCGGGACTGGGATTCGTTCATGTTTGACATGATCTTTCGTTTGTTTATGATGTTGCTGATTTATATAAGGCTGAAACTACAATTCCAATCGCTTTTCAAGTTACGTCTGAATTTAAATCGGGGGAGGATATTGGTAAACAGTCTCGAAGAAAGGTACGTGATTCCTTTATGGATGGAAAACTTTTTGCCAGAATAGTTCGTGATATACAAATTTTGATAGGGGTAAGTGAGGTTGAAAATCTCATCGAAATAGAACCTTTAAGTTTGTGGGATAACAGGAATGAAAATGTCAAGTACGGCATCAATTACAGTACTCTTAAGGAACAGTAAATGCCGTTCACAGTTATAACTTTAAAAAACGTTCCCAATTCTCTCAGAGGAGAGCTGACAAGATGGATGCAGGAAATAGCAACAGGCGTATATGTTGGAAGTTATAATTCCAAGGTAAGAGAATATCTTTGGAAGAGAGTGTCAGAGTCGGTAGATGCCGGAGAGGCGACAATAAGTTATTCATGTAGAAATGAGATTGGCTATTCTTTTTCTACCCGTAATACAGAAAGACATGTTGTTGATTTTGATGGAATACCTCTTGTATTAATTCCATCGGGAAAACAATCTGAGAAAACTGTAAAAATTAAGAAATCTACCTCTGGTGAAGTCCTTAAAAATAACCAAAGCATATATCAAACCTTATCTAATGAGCCGTTAAAAAAAGTAAATATAGTTTCAAGCAATGTTTCTGGAAGGTCTCTTAAGCAAAAAAATTCTGATATCGTTTTTATAGATATTGAAACTACTGGATTAAATGCTGAAACTGATCAGATTATTGAAGTTGGTGCAATTAAAATATCAAGTGGAAAGGAATATCAATTTCACCATTTAGTACGTATTGATACACAAATACCTGAAGTTGTACGTAATCTAACCAAAATTACTGATGAAATGCTTAGTAGTGGAACTGAATTGGAAATTGTTATTAGCGACTTTCAAAAATTCATCAAGGATTCGGTATTAGTTGGGTATAACATATCATTCGATTTAAAATTTTTAAATAAGGCTTTTGGAAAATTTTCTTTGGATTTAATCCATAATAATACACAGGATTTGATGTCTGAAGCTAAAAAAAGAAACACCTTTCAAGCTAACTATAGATTTGAAACAACATTGAAAACGTATGGTATTAATCAGTCTGTTCCTCATAGAGCTCTTGATGATGCTAAGTTGTTACATTTATTATACAACCATATGTTTCATATTAATTGTTAAGGGAAGTAGCTCCAGTGTTCTTTAAAAAATTGGTTTCAATATAATCGTTCATTTTTAGAGGTAAGTGTGGTGGCTTGGTGAATAAAAGTGAATAAAATTATTCATAAGTTTTAATTGAGTATGTGTCTTTGCTGGATCTTTATGCTGTCTTTCCCGCACCTGCGGGGGTGATCCTATGCAAAACCGTGGAATCCTAAAGATATGCCAGTCTTTCCCGCACCTGCGGGGGTGATCCCAAAATCCTTCCTGATGCTCTGTCTGGTTTTAAGTCTTTCCCGCACCTGCGGGGGTGATCCCATATGGAACTATAACAGACCGTGACGGAAATGGTCTTTCCCGCACCTGCGGGGGTGATCCTGGAACAGTATGTATTTGTTACAGGAGCAATCAGTCTTTCCCGCACCTGCGGGGGTGATCCTCTAATCTAATATCTGGATCGATCTATGAGTGAGTCTTTCCCGCACCTGCGGGGGTGATCCCAAGGATGATGAAGAGAAAAAAACCCCAGTATTGTCTTTCCCGCACCTGCGGGGGTGATCCTGGACGGATGAAGACAAGGCCGAAAAAATGTTAGTCTTTCCC